>Ga0307994_1001671_pt1 | contig 13034 bp, 9 predicted proteins | sample EllFjometagen261_FD_203171 | JGI IMG/M metagenome (GOLD analysis project Ga0307994, IMG submission 203171) | Marine microbial communities from Ellis Fjord, Antarctic Ocean - #261 | ecosystem: Environmental > Aquatic > Marine > Unclassified | place: Southern Ocean | collected 2014-11-02 | reverse complement strand
ACGAAGACGGTCGAAGGTGTTCCAAAGAGTTTCAGCAAGTTTGGTACGAGTTGGAGATGTTCAAGGTGTGTCGCGACGACATGCCGTGCGAGGTAAAAAAAAACACCCATATGGTGTTTGGGGGTGAAAAAGTGGAAAAATTCAATTTGACAGAAAATTTTCTGAAAAAAATTTCTCATCCTGCAGAAAAATGTCCTCAGTAGCGCCCACCGCACAACGGGTGAACTTGGTTCAACTGCAGGATGGTATTCCAATGTACTTGTGGAGAAGATCTATCTCGTTCCTCACTATTCGAGAGCAAGCAGTGAGCGTGCGTGGCATGTCTCGTTTCTTTCGTGAATGCAGCGACGCATACATGAAGAATTTTTGGAGCGAACCAATCCTTCGCTTGCCACAGGATGCGAGTAGTCCTGCGAGAGCGATGGAGATGTGTCAATATTTGATGGAGCAGGAAGGGTACGTGGAAGGGACGATAGTGGTGGTGGCATTGGGAAGGGGTGTCCACAAGGTGATTGGGAGTTGGAAGTCTCCTTTCTCAGGTAGGACGTACCAGCAGATGCTGTCTATTCCCTGCGACAACCTGTCCTTTGTCGGCAAAGGCGAAGGAGAGACGACTGTTCATGGTGGTCTTGTTGCGGAGGATGGCAGGAGTCTCAGCATTGCAGATCTCACTGTAAAGAATTCATGTGGGCCTGGTCTGTATGCACACGAGATGGGGACGAAGATGGACCTGCATAAAGTGATGATTGAAGAATGTCAGTATTCCGGTGTGAATGTTGGAGATGGTGCTGAGTTCGTCGCAACGGACTGTCAATTTCGTCAGAACGGAGGGCTTGGAGTGCTCGTCAGTGGATCCATGACGACCGCCCGTCTTACCAACTGCACTTTTCACCACAACAAGTCTGATGGTGTGGGAGCAAACTGTGGTGCTGTGGTGGATCTGATGGGAGAAGGAACGTCTATGCACGGCAACAAAAAACACGGTCTGTACGCACTCTCCCATGGCAGCACCATCAACGTCTACCAACCTTGCGTTCTCAACGACATGTCCCATGGGAACAAAGGACAAAATATCGTCATGGGCAGGGGCGGCATCGTTCAAACAAAAATAATAAAAGATAACAAGCAATAAGAGTCACACAGCAGACAAAACAAAAATGAAAGAATAGTCTAGTTCTTGTTTTAAAATTTTAGCTTGTGACCTAGACATGTAGACATGTACACATAGCATGTAGCGGTATACATGTGGCCACACATGTTTGTAAAATAATTTTGAAATAAAAATAAAATTATATAAAAATAAATTAAAATTTATCTTTATAAACTCTTTCTCAAATAACAAGGACCAAGATATCCTTTCCAATGCACATTTGGATTCTCAATCTTTACATACCGCTCTAACTCTACCTCAGTCAATCTACCCGTCACGTATGACTCTTGAAACTTCAAAACACTTGGTTGGAGACGTGACACAACATCCGGATATTCTGCTGCCACATTATTTCTTTCGCTTGGATCTTGCAAAATATCATACAAGCATGGTAATGTCAAGTTGCAGACGGGACATCCACTGACTAACGCATCTGTTCTGCCTGGTTGTGGTGGGTCTGGCTGCCTTCCTTCTAAACATGGATCTGTCCCCTTTGTCTCTTTCTGATCTTCATCGTAGTACACTGACTGGCCTGCCAGCGTCACCAGTTTCCACCAACGACTACTATTACTAACATCAATAAGGCTAACCTCCGTGGTTGGAGTCAACATTCTTGGCTGCGTCAGGTTTGTTCGCATTAGCATGGGCCAGACATTCACTCCGTCAATGTCATGAACTACCTTCCCCCCATCCTTGGCAAACATTGATCTGTCAGTGCAGTCCTTGATTCCTGCAAGACTACACATTGTTGGCCACCAATCAGCAACATGAACAAGAGAGCTTGTTTTTGTTCCACGAACATGCTCCGGTAAGTAGCCACCAGACAAGAAGGCAGTCACACGAGTACCACCCTCCCACGGATCATGCTTGTGACCACGCAACGGGTAATTGTTTCCCAGCCCAATGCCACCGTTGTCTGATGTCCACAGCACCAGCGTGTTGTCCCATTGTTTTGTTCTTTTCAAAGCATCAGTTAAATTTTGTGTTGCTTGATCTAACACTGAAAGCATATTGGCATACGTGTGATTCCACATGTCTGGGAAATGTTGTTGCTCCCATGCTGGTGGCAGTTGGTACGGCGTGTGAACGTTTTGCACAGAAAAATACATGAAGAACGGACGTGTTTCTGTTGATCCACCCGTAGTACCCGAAGTACCCGCAGTACCCGCAGCACTCGCAGCACTCGCAGCACCCGTTCGCTCGAGAATATCCACCGCACGCTGTGTGTAGTAATTCGTGGCGTAATTAAGAGTGGGAACAACATCATATCCAGGTTGATTGTTCTCCCACAAATCATGAGATCCTGATGTTGGGTCAGAGGTACCACCACCATAATGATATGACTCTGACCCAGCCAAAAAACCAACGTGGGACTTGAACTGTCGATTGATGGGGAGATGATCCTCAGTTTGATAACCAAGATGTCCCTTTCCAATAAAGTAAGAGTCGTACTGTGCTAGTGCAAGTTTCTCGGAGATAATTGTGGCATTGAGAGGAAGAAAATCTGAGCACAAGTTCTTTCCATCAGGTTGAACGGTCGTGAGATGGTTTGGAAAACGTCCCGTGAGGAGAGATCGCCGAGTGGGTGAACAGTAGCGGAAGACATAGTGTCGAGAGAGAAGGAGACCGCTTTGACTGAGATTGAGAAGATTTGGTGTGGGCGAGTTTGGATTGTGGACAGAGGTGTCGTAGTTGCCAAGATCATCAGCAATGACAATGAGAAAATTGGGAGCAGCAGAAATTGTGGTGGTAGTTAGACACCACAACCAGAACCAGAACAGAACCATGTTGTCCATGTTTTAAGTAAAAGTAAAACTCGACGTAATCTTTTCACTTACCTTGAACCGGGCCTTGGACTTGCGAAAAGTTACTGTGGTGCCAGCAACAAGACCCGTTTCGTTTCGCAAACTTTTTTTTACCTCCTTTCCTGTTCATCGTCGTCACGTCATGGCAATGTCCGGTGGCAAAAGTGCAGTGCCACAATGGTGGACCGATCAGCGACACCCACAAGCGCACGAGCGTTTAGTGGGATCAATTCAATTTTATCGAAGCAAATGGGAAGGTGGTGCCCACTGGGAGAGTTCTGAGGATCAACCAAGACGTGGCTTTGACGAAACCTTGCAGGCAAGAGCACCTGACGAAGGACAAGAGAAAGAGTGGCCTGGTTACGACACATCTGAAGCAAGGCAGGGATACCTGGGACGACACTCTCAGTGCAAACAAAATCGTGCGGCATTCGAAGTCGCAAGCATGAAAATGCCGGAAGCAAGCGTGGCAGCCATTAGTGCCGTGAACGAAAGAAACGAAGCGAAGCTTCACGAAGAATTTGTGAGAAAGAGTCAACAAACGAGACAAAATTTTGAGGAGCGTGATGTTCAACGCCAAACAAATAAACAGCTTGCCGTAGAAGCTAGCTCAAAGCTCGTCAAACCAAGACCAGAGTATGTGCCCATTGATACGCGGCAAGCAGGTCTACAACAGGAGAAGCCCGCTTGGTATGGACGAAAGAATACTTGCCCGTGGTAATACATGTAATGTTGCAGTTGACTTCAGTTCCTAAACTGTTTCATCGAACAGCAGTAATAAATTACACATGTACAAGGTACCTGGTACCTGGGTGACCTAGACTAAACAATGCACAGAAATTCCAATCTCAATCTCCTCCTATTAAGTCTACACATCTCCATTTTGCGAAAATATCTTGACTGCAGCCCCTGTCGCCCAACTTCCATCCACGTCACCAATAGAGTGAGCAAAAATCAATTTCGTCCTCTCTTCCTCTGCACCACCACCCCTTAAATTGTACACGTCCTCGACCAACATTGTCACGTAAATGATACCAAAGCAGCTCGTTCGAAGAAGTCGATCCTTGGCACTTTTCAAAGGGACAATCTCACGAAGCTCACGCCAATCTAGCGCACACAATGTCCTTGCTACTTTCGACCATTTCTTCATATCAGGCTGCAGAAATTCTTGAGGTGGCAGCTCTTTTGATTGTGATTCTCTTGTCATAATGAATACCACAGAAGCAAGCTTGGCATAATTATCAAGTCCATAAAATGTTGTTACACTTTTAACACGTGGTGGTGCAACTGCTGTAGTACCCAAATTTGACATGTCCTCCATGGCATGCTTGTGAATAAATTGACGAATGGAACGAGCACATTTATCGTAGTCACCAGGAAGTGCACATGGAAAGGATACATCATCACCCCGTGTGTTTTTAAATGCCTCGTACAAACCCATGTGAAGCCTAGAGACTGCATAAATCGATCGCTGTGCCGCACTGCTACTCCCAGGAAGAGCAATCGTTCTGACACCTGGGTTATTTTTTTGCTCTGGTTCGACTTCAAACGAGATCTGCGTTGACGCACCACCAAGATCTGTTACACCAACAAACTCTGTGCTAGTTTGCTTCGTTCTTGCCACCAATTTGCCGAGTGCAAAGTTGACACTCAGATAGTCAAACTCGGCTTCGTCTGCACCAAGCACCACACCAGCATCAGTGGGAAGAAACTTGAACGATGAACCTGCGAGAGACGAACGAATTTCTTCAAAGATTTCGTTCGATCGCTTCTCTCCAACTAATCTCATTCCTGCAGTCGCTTTCAAGTGGAGACGCGTGTGACTCCAACAACGTGCTGGTACGATGTCTCGAGCATGTGAAAGTAAAGTTTCAAGTGATTCTCCAGCCTCCTTGCCCGTCTCGTAGGAACTGATTCCTGGTGAAATTTTTAACGTCGAGACTTCTTTGAGAGTCTCGATAAATTTGTTTTCATTCCAAGTAAAAATATGAACTCTTGAACCAGACGAGCCAGCATCAATGATTAATCCCCAGCCGGCACACGATGACGAGGAGGAGTAAGCAACAAAATGAAGTGCAACTTTCATGAGAAGAGTCATGCATGTCACGAGGATGATAAGATTAGACAAAGTCATTCCACGTCCCATTTTTGAGAAATCTTGAGAAAAGTTGTACGAGATGTTAAAAAGATAGAAGAAAAAGGTAACTATGTGTTGTGTTTGTGGATCTGTTAAGGCACCCTTGTTCAAAGGTTCACTGTTGTGAGAACAAGAATTACAGTGAGAGTGAGTGGGAGAGAAATTGACAGGAGGATGATCCTTTTTCCTCACTCTTCAACTCTCACAAGTGTGAATAAAAGGATCTTCGAAGATGACACACACAGAGAAATTACAGAAATGGAAATAAGGTATTAAGTAGAAGGGACCACCTTCGGTGTACACCAGGCTGTACTTCAAAAAAATACTGCGCTTGGGAAGCACTTTTTATTTGCATGTTCATCTATGGTACACATTCATTTTAACACAATCACATCATACAACAACGCTGGAAGTCACACACGATTCCGTCACATATGCATACATTACGATTCCATCACACACGACGACGCCGTCACTTCTCACGCACGCTCATATCCTTGTCACGCAACCACAGTCTCATTCCGCTGAATCCAGTCAGCACCACAAATCCAGCACCATTCAGTAAAATTGCATAAGGCTCACTGCTCAACATTCCTGCCATCACACCTGACATGACAGCACCTGACAACATCCCCACATCACCACCAGTTCTCAACATTGCCAATGCCTGCCCACGATCCTCCGCCGAAGTAATGTTACTCACATACGCAGTTGGACCTGCGGCAAGGAGTGTCCCAGCTGTTGTCCATGCGTAAAACAATGCTAAAAATGTCACAAGCTCATGATCTGCCATTGGGACAGCCACCATACAAGCACCAATGGCAAAACAAGCAGGAACGACAGCTTTAATTTGACCAATTGAATCTAATAATTTTGCTGCTAAAGGAGTACACACAACAGACACAATCGATGCAGCAGCAAAGACACCACCAATTGAACTTGCACTCAAATGAAATTGTTCTCCCACCAGCATCAGTGGCATCAGTGTCATTTGACTTCCTGCCAAAACAAACCAATACCCACCATTTAATATTGTCATGTTTAAAATTCGATCGTCCTGAAGTAATTTTCTCCACAAATGAATGACCGACGTTTCAGTTTCAGTTTCAGCTGTCTTTTTTGATGGTGGTGATGATGGTAGTGGTGACCGCGACTCGGGCATAAACATTTGATTTGCCATTGACAAACAACCGAATGAAGCACCAACAAAAAAAAAAGTCAAAGGAATACCAACAGAATCTGCCATGATGCCACCTATAGCTGGACCAATTGCCGCACCAGCGCTGAATGCTGTCATTGGTGGAGCCAATGTTCTGGCACGATTCAATGGTGTGCTGATATCAGTCAGATACATGGTCGCAGCTGTCATAAAGCCTGCAACACCAATACCCGTGCATGCTCGGCACATGGCAATGTCTTGGAACTGTGTTGCTGCTCCAATTCCTGCTAAGCTTACTCCAATGATAATCATTGAGCCAGTTAAAATATTTTTACGACCAAACTTGTCAACCAAACTTGCAGCGGGAATGTTGCAGACCATTTTTGTTGCAGCAAAAGCACCAACAATCATTCCGTACTGTGATGAGCTGATAGAAAGCTGCTCGACTAATTGTGGCATGACTGGCATGATGACACCAATAGAAATTCCTGAGAAAGCAAACATGGCAGCAATAGATTTTACGCGAGGATCTAACGCGGAAGCGAGTGCTCTTGTCCTCTCTTTGAACTGAGGCTCGGTAATGCCAATGACACCAGTGGCAGCAGGGGCATTACCATTCTGATTCTGATTCTGATTCTGCTTCTGCTTCTGATTCTGATTATGCTCTCCTCCATTTGCTGCCTGCTGCGTCTGAGCATCAACTCCTTCCATCTCATAGTCCCACAAGCAATCAGTAAAATCATCAATTTGTTGTTGTGACAGCTGATGAGATTTGACGTTTTGAATTAAACCACGAAGCTCTTCCTTGTCTAAAATATCATCATGATTGACATCTGCACGATCAAATGCAGCCTGAAGTTCCTGCTCGGAGAATTCTGAAAGCTGAAGAGTTGAAAAGACACGTGCTGAGAAAGATGTTTCTGCCCATTTTGGATCTGCTACAACAGTGCTGTCCGTTGGAGTGATTGGTTTTTCGGTGGAGGTGGTATGAGATGCGACGAAAGGAGAGAAGAAGATGGGAGGAGCAGGACGACAGAGACGAGTAAGACGAAGAGTGCGAGAGAGGGTGCATGCAAGACGACGCGTGTGGAGGGGAGACCACATGCGAGTCGCGGCGTCTCTCTTCCTACTGCGGCTACTCCAACCCTGATCTAGTCTACGAGTTGCTTTTTAGTCTGACACGTCTGATGAGATGAGACGTCAGAGTTTCACACACATCCTCAAGTGTACCAGGCCAGGCCAGGTAGCGTTTTCAGTATGCGAAAAAAATTTCCATACTAAAAGTATCACTGCTGTTCACAATCCTGCCTTGTGGATTTTCTCTTTTCTCTCTCTCTCTCTCTCTTCCTCACTCGTGCACAACAATGGCTTTCACCAAACAAGGTCTCGCATGCATCAGCTTCTTAGTGTTGGTCGGCATTTTCCTAGTCATCTACTCGACGATTTTAAGAAACAACTTCGAAACTAATGTTGACGTGACTTCCTCTTTTCACCAATTCCCCAGCAATTGTACTGTCCTCAACTCTTCACTTATACAGGCCACCAGAAGTACTGACGATGCTGAAGCTGGGACTGTAGCTCACATTAAAGGGTGTGACAATTACTATAGTTTTGAGGTCGAGTTCAACCCGTACGATCATGTGACTGTGAGCGACAAGAAACCACTGAGTGGCCAATGGGAATCCAGGCCCTGGTACGCAGGCCGAACCGGAACTGGTACTGTCTTCCAAAGTGGATTAACTTGTGAGGAGACTCCTCTTGAAGTTGTGCGTCGTGACGCACCACCCATATATTTGAATGGTGAAAATGTCATTTGCTGGGTACCTGAAGATAAACTGAGCGACAACGACAGAAGTCTGTACGATTGCGATGCTACTGTTTTTGGCCTCCACCACACCGAGAAAATATATATAAATGGTGATGGCCAAAAACAGAGTGACGTCAATCCAGGGTGCTACAAAATATTTCCTCCCATTCGCATAATGCCCGATGGTATTACAGTCATGCTCGTGATCGGCATCATTATTCTGACTCTCTCTGCCATCATTGCTTTTGTCGATTTTGTAGATGATGATTATTTTGATAAATGTGGATAAATAATTGAATATATATTATTTTTTTTTATAAATTTTTTTGTTTGTACAATTACAATTCTTTGCACGTTTGTGATGCTTTATGAAATAACATACCCTCTCTATCTTTAGCAATTCCTGAGCACCAGTTTTTATTCCAATCTGTGTAATAAACACCAGTTCCTTGTTTGTATGTAGCATCGAGCACGTGAGTTGAAATTTGATCTGTTTGCCCATCATTTTTCCCGACAAAAATGCCCTACATTATTCCTTTGCATGTGGTAACCTCATTTTCAAGGTGGATAATTTTCTCCATTTTTTATTTTTTGATTTTTTTTGAATCTTTTCATTTCATCAATTCATACGCCATTGACCATCGATTATATTGACCATGTTTCGTTTGGCCAGCTCTCGTACCTTCTCCACCCTCCGATCAGCAGCACAACGCAACCTGTCAACATCACAACCACTCATTAGAGCGACTCCCCGCTCGGCTGCTTCTCCCTTTCAATCATCATGGAGAGCTTCATCTAAAATGACGGCGTCTCCTCCCCCTCATCAAACAAAAGCAGTGGGTGGTATTGTTCTGTCTGCACTTGCAACGCTCGGCGTGTGGGTTAACTCCAGCCCAGTGGCAGAGACTGAGAGTGCTGCTGCACCACCGTCAGCACCAAGCAAACTGGTTGGTTCGGAGGTGTTCCGCTCCGCAAAACTTTTTACTGGCAACGCGAATCCCAAGCTTGCGAGAGAAATTGCAGAAGAGATTGGCATCAACTTGGGAAAGGCCACAGTCTCACGCTTTTCGGATGGTGAGGTGAACGTCATGATCCACGAGAACGTACGAGGGCAGGACATTTACATCATCCAACCCACGTGCCCACCAACAAATGAGAATCTCATGGAGCTTCTTCTTCTCATTAGTTCCATGCGTCGTGCTTCGGCACGTCGAATTACAGCTGTCATACCATACTACGGTTATGCACGTCAAGATCGAAAGATGACATCACGTGTGCCCATCTCAGCTGCAGATGTGGCGCGTCTCTTGGAGGCCATGGGTGTCGACCGCGTCATTGCTGTAGATCTGCACTGTGGACAAATTCAAGGGTTTTTTGGTCCACGTGTTCCAGTCGATAATCTTGCCGGTGGTCCGGTCGGTGTCGAGTACTTTGCGAAAAGTGTCAAGTTAGTGAATCCAGTCATTGTGTCACCCGATGCGGGTGGTGTGTACCGTGCCAAAAAATTTCGTGATCGTTTAGACTTTAACTACGATATTGATGCGCAACTCGCGATGATTATTAAGCAGCGAAAGAAGGCTGGTGTCATTGCACAAATGGATCTTGTTGGTAGCGTTAAAGATTCTGACGTTATTATTGTGGATGACATGATTGATTCCGCTGGTACATTGTGTAAGGCAGCTGAACAAATTAAAAAGTTTGGTGCAAGACGTGTGTATGCCTTTGCATCACATGGTATTTTTAGTGGACCTGCGAACGAGCGCATTCGTAACTCTGCTTTAGAGCAGGTTGTTGTTATTAACTCTATTCCACTTGATGAACATACATCTAAAAATCCAAAAATTGTACAACTTTCTATTGCACCTTTGTTAGCAAAAGCAATGACTGCTGTTCAAGCAAGAAAAAGTGTCTCAACATTATTTGAAAATAAAAAACAGGCAGAGTAATAATATACAAAAAAAAAAAGTAAGAAGGGAGAAGAGTGTGTGTGTGTGTGTGTAGTGTGTGTGTGTGAAGGGAGTAAGAAGGGAGTAACAAAGGGAAGGTAGATCAGAAGGGAGAGGAAGGACAACAACAAGAAGAAGAAGAAGAAGAGAAAGAAGAAGAAAAGAAGAAGAAGAACCAAAAAAAAAAAGAAGTAACACAGCTGTGTACCTTCTTCTTCTTCTTCTTCTTCTTTTCAACAAGACGGAATTGTTCATTTTTACTCAGAGAATAAAGATCTTTTTTAAATACTTTAAATACCTTGGATACTCTACCATTCGAAGGTATTCTTTTCAACTTGGTACCTTTATATCTTGTATGTGTGTGTAGTGCCAGCTACGTTGGTGTAATAATGAATTTTGTATTTATTTTTTATTTATTTTTTACATGTAGATAAATAAATTAAATATTGCTTTCCTCCTTTCCATTTGTCCTATTTAGATTAATTATCTTATTCTCTCCCGTCTTCCAATCTCTCCCATCACATATCACTATTTTGATTTTTGTATTGCAACATAATTTTTCATTGCATTTGTCCAATCTGTTTTTGCTTGTGTTGATAATGTACTCAATACAAAACCACGAACTTTTGATTTCGGATCACGATGAACAATCGACATAATATTTCTGTGTCCATCAAGAGTGTGATGTTCTGGCTTGACCTCACAGGACCAATTTCTTGCTACTAAACGTACTTGCCTTGTACCGCTCGCATGCTTTGGCTTGTCACTTTTGCAACTAATCAAAGTACCATTTGGTGTCATAACAAACCATCGTAATGCCCAACCACCAAGCATCCCATCCTTATGTTTGTACATCCAACCACGATAATGAAAATCATTTGAATCATACTGCACCTCCCCATAGACATGTTCTACCATCGTGCCACCACTCTCACCATTCTCACCATTCTCACCACCACCCGCACCACCAACACTCGAGGTCGATCCACGTGGACTAGCAGATCGACTTGCTGGTGTTGGTGAGGTGGATGACAAATTGCGTTGTCCTGGTAATACTTTCATGTCATTCACATGAACATCATCCCGCAACTCACCATCATCAAAACGAATTGCGTACGTATTTTGTCTTCCCTCATTAAATGGTGGTCCCTCAACTGTCCCCTCAAACCATCGAGTCCAACCTTGCAACTTAGCCGTAACTCGCTCACCAACTTGTGGTGGAAGACCTAAGGAGGCAGACGGTAGAGCATCTGGCTCGTTATGTTCAAAACTGCTTTGTCGTCGAAGGGCTGAATTTGTTGTCGCTGTCCGAATACTCTGCCTTCTCCGAGCTCGTGCATCTCCACGACCACCAGAACCACTGCGACTACCACGGGGACTACTACGGGGACTACCACGGGGACTACCACTGCGACTACCACCGGCACCACCACTGCGACTACCACTGGCACTACGACTGACTTTTTTGCTTGCTGTTACATTTTTTAATTTTTTTTTTGCATCATCCAGTGAAGAGGGAAGACCAAGAGATAACAAGAGACTTTGTGCATCCTCTTCTACTTGCTCGTTCCACACCTCGTGTTTGCTCCGCAGCACCATCATGGATCGTACCAGCGACATCTGCTCAATTCTTGTCACACCACAATCGCCAGTAGATTCCACTGATGCTGCGACGTGCTCTTTCATCTCATCCAGAACAACACGAAGCGCAAGGACAGGTGCAAAACTTCCAAAGGGTTGAAGAAGACGTTCGATGAGGACGGAAAAGCCACCGTTTCCAACATCATCATCATCATCATCATCATCATCATCATCATCATCATCATCATCATCACCATTGTAGTTGCTCCGCTGATGGATGGGATGATTCAAAGGCAAAGGCATCGCAATGACTTCAGTGGCGATTGGAATTCTTGCAGAGGACGAGGATGACGGCGCAACAGGTACCGCCGTGCCCATTGCGGACAGAAACAGATCACTGCCAGAGCGTGCACGATCACTGCCAGTGCGTGTTCGAGAGTCATTGGTCGGTGTTGGTGGTACGGTGAGACGGTCTCCACCACCACTTCTTCTCTCAGATCGATGATCTCTTGCTGTCCTTCGACGTCGGAAGGACTGCTGGTCTGCATCGTCACTGCTAGAGGTGTCGGAGGAGGAAGAGGAAGAGGAAGACGAGGAAGAGGAGGAAGAGGAAGAGGAGGAAGATTCATTTCCATTCTCATTCTCATTCTCATCCTCGTCCGATACGAGAGAAGCATGTGACGAGAGAGCAGGATGTGACGATGAAGTGAGGTAAGGACGCATGGTGGATGACGCCGTATCATCTGAGTCAGAGGATATTCCCTCGTCTAAAGGATTGGACACTTTGCTCTCCCATCGTGCCAGCTGTGACGATCTTGGTGGTGGATTATACTCTTGCTCGTCCTCGTCCTCGTCGGAGAAAGATTCATGTTGTGTTTTTTTCTTTGTCTTTGTCTTTTTTTTCTTTTTCTTCTTTTTCTTTTTCTTCTTTAGTTTCTTTGTTGTTTTCTTCTTCTTCATCTTCGATCTTTTCTTTTTCTTTGTCTTTTTCTCTTGTGCTCGATGCAGCTGCAGCAGCGCTGCTACTTTGCCAGTGTGCTCGTCGTCGTGCTCGTCGTCCGAGTCGACTGAGATTGCCGAATCTGAATGATCTTCAGAGGAAGAGGAGTGTCCCGAGCCTGAGGAGAATCCAGTGTTGTTCCGGTTGCTCCGGCTGCTGTGATTTTTTCGCTGTTCCCTTCCTTGTTTTTTCTCAAGCTTCAGTGCTTTGAGTGCTGCTAGTGCTGCAGCTTGATCACCATTGTTACCGCTCCCGCCGCGAGACCGTTTTCGCAAAAGATCAAGACCAGGTGTGTTGCTTCTGCTCCGATTGTAGTTGCGAGACCTCGAGGACGATGTACCTTGTCGCTCGCTGTCCGAATCAGAGCCATCGTCGGACGATTTGTCCATTGACATGAATCGTTTCATTGATTCCTTTTTTGCTGTGCTGAATGGGGATTTGATTAAATT
>Ga0307994_1001667_pt1 | contig 13041 bp, 9 predicted proteins | sample EllFjometagen261_FD_203171 | JGI IMG/M metagenome (GOLD analysis project Ga0307994, IMG submission 203171) | Marine microbial communities from Ellis Fjord, Antarctic Ocean - #261 | ecosystem: Environmental > Aquatic > Marine > Unclassified | place: Southern Ocean | collected 2014-11-02 | reverse complement strand
CATCTTTTTTGAAATACAGTAAATCTCCAGTAGACCAATCTTGAACAATATCAAAAGTGGATAAAATTTCGGATACTACATTTAAGGAGATCTGTGAAGTTTCATCAGTCTCTGTAATTTCCAATATAGGCTCATCTTGACATCCTACTGCAATAGCAAGTAGACCAAGTAATAATCCTCTAAATAATAATCGCTTCACCTATCCTTCTGTATTCTTGTTATGCAAATGTAGTGTCTCTTACTGAGTTTTAAATTAGCTTTGACCAACATTAGGCTTTAAATTACACTAATTGGACACTTTAGACACAAGACAGACATTGTTCATTGAGGTTTTACTACCTCTGAATCTCGCAAACACTTTCACGTACCGCATCCCTTTCGAACTGAATGAAGAGGTGATAGTAGGCAAGCGAGTAAGTGTGCCCTTTGGCAAAAACAAAGTGCAAGCGGGTATAATCTACGCCATAGGCGAAAAGCCACCTGCTGCATATCAGGCTAAATACATAATAGACATAGTAGACAATGAGCCAATAGTAAGCGAAGATCAACTGGCCTTCTGGCGATGGATAGCGACTTATTACATGACATCGCTAGGACTAGTATATAATGCTGCTATGCCTGCGGGCTTAAAACTAGAAGGAGAGTCTAAGCTCATGCTTCATCCTGATTTTGATCAAAGCGGAGTAATACTAGACCCTAAAGAATTTTTAATAATAGAAAACCTAAAAGCGAATAAAGAACTCAGCATAGGCCAAGCAGCCAGCATTTTAAAAATACCGCAAATACACAAGTATGTAAAATCGCTGTACCTGAAAGGTGCCATACTTATGAGAGAAGATGTAAATGAGGTATACAAACCTAAAATGGTGAACTACATCACAATAAACAAGGAAGTACAAACCGACAAGAAACTTAATCTACTTTTTGATGAGCTAGAAACCAGAGCAAAAAAGCAGTTACAAGCTCTTATGACTTTCATAGCAAAGTACAGTATCACGGGAGAAGCTGAAAAGACCGAACTAGTAAAACATGACTTGACTAATGCTGCTATAAATGCTCTGATAGACAAAGACATTTTCATACAAGAAAATAGAGCTAAATCTAGAATAGACTTCACCACTTCTCAGCTCCCACTAGAGCCGCTACAGCCAGAGCAAAAAGAGGCCTACAAACAGATAAAGGCTTCCTTTGCTGAGCAAAAACCTGCCCTACTATTTGGGGTAACCAGTAGTGGCAAAACTCACGTATACAGCCATTTAATACAAGAAAGACTAGATGTAGGTGAGCAAGTACTCTATCTACTTCCAGAGATAGCACTTACTAGTCAACTTATAGAGCGACTACAACAGTATTTTGGCGAGCAACTAGTCGTATCACATTCTAAATTTAGCAATAACGAACGTGTAGAAGTATACCAAGCTATACAGAGCGGCAAACCATTACTAATCATAGGAACACGTAGTGCTATTTTTCAGCCGTTTACAAAGCTAGGACTCATAATAGTAGACGAAGAGCACGAGAGTAGTTTTAAGCAGCACGAGCCTGCTCCTAGATTTCATGCACGAGACACTGCTCTATATCTAGCCAATAAAAGAGGTGCTAATATAGTGCTAGGCAGTGCCACGCCTGCTATAGAATCATACTACAACGCTACACAAGACAAGTACGCTATGGTACAGCTTACTAAGCGATATGACAATGCTATCATGCCGCAAATAGAAGTGGTAGATATGCAGGCTCAAAAGAAGCAAAAAAGGATTCGAGGCATTTTTAGTGACACCCTGCTAGACGCCATTTCTGATGCCAAACAAAAAGGAAAACAGGTTATTCTTTTTCAAAATAAAAAAGGATATGTACCTGTGCTAGAGTGCAATGTTTGTGCGTGGACACCTAAATGCCAAAACTGCGACATCTCCCTTACGTACTATAAATATCAGGATAACCTGCGTTGCCATTACTGTGGTTTTACCCAGCCTGTAGTAAGCCAATGTGCTACGTGTAATAACAAAGGAATAGAACTAATAGGCTATGGCACCGAGCGTATAGAAGATGAACTAAGTCTATATCTACCAGATCTTAAAATCAAGCGAATGGACTACAATACCACTCGTCTTAAAAATTCACATACCAAACTAATTCAGGAATTTGCTGCTGGAAAAGTAGATGTACTTATAGGTACACAGATGGTCGCCAAAGGATTGGACTTTGAGAATGTAACCACAGTAGGTATTCTGAATGCAGATCACTTAATCAACTTCCCAGATTTTAGGGCAAATGAGCGTGCGTTTCAATTGATCACTCAAGTAGCCGGTAGAGCAGGAAGACGAAAAGAACAAGGCAAGGTGTACATACAAACATCTAAACCCGACCACTTTGTCATAAAACAAATATTAGAAAACGACTACCAAGGAATGTATGAAGCAGAGTTAGCCGAAAGAAGCGAATACGACTACCCTCCGTTTTTTAGATTAATAAAAGTAACCCTTAAACATAAAGATGCTTTACATCTATATAAAATCGGGCAACAAACTAAAAACCATCTTCTCTCCTTCTTTGGCGACAGCTTGCTAGGTCCCGAAAAGCCCTATGTAAGTAAAATTAGAAATTGGTACATTCTCAACTTTGTACTCAAGGTAGGAAACAAGGGTGGGCAAATAAGAGAGCAAAAAAACAAACTAGTCGTAGCAGTAGCTCAGCTAGATAAACACAAAGATTTTAGCCAAGCACGCATAGTAGTGGATGTAGATCCAGTATAACTTTAAAAACCCTTCAAATCACTTATATTCGTTTAAAACAACGGTTGACAAAACAGTATGAAACTATCCATAATTTTAGTCCTATTTCTTTCCTTTGCAGCAAATGCACAAACTTTATCGAGCAATATTTTAGGCGATTGGGAAGCAACCTGTGTGATAGAAAAGGTAGATACTAATAAATTAGAAGCTTGCGGTCTTTGTCCATACGAAGAAAAAGGAGGAAATGCAATTAGCATAAGCACAATTACTTTTAATTTTGGAAACCAAGATCTAACAATTATTACTTCTAACGGTACTACTACCGTACCCATAAAGTACAATGAGAAACTAGAACATCTCGTGTTTACAAACAATGGGATTACTTATGATTTTAGCATATTGTATGTAGATGTCCTCTCCAAAATAATTTTAAAAAGTCAAAATGGCAATATTATATACTTAGAACGTAAAAATAATCTTAGAAGTAAATAAGCAACCTTCTTGGCACGATATTGGTCTACTTTGATACAACAATGAAGAATATATTTTTACTTTTAATACTTACCATAAGCTCCGTTTGTATGGCACAAAAAGGTGCAGAAATTACCTTTGAAAAGAAAGGGTTACAGTTTGATAGTATCCCAGAAGGCACTCAACTCTCCGTCGTATACACTTTTACTAATACAGGTGATACCGAATTACATATCACTAAAGTAAAAACTACCTGTGGATGCACAGTAGTAGATTACTCTAAAAAGCCTGTAGCACCAGGACAGACAGATTCTATAAATGCAGTTTTTGATACAAACCTGAGAGCAGGTCATAATGCCAAAGGAATCAATCTAGAAACCAATGCAGGACCTGTAAGCCTAGTATTTGAAGTATTTGTGATACCTAACGAAAATACTCCAGCTATAGAACCTACAGAGTCTCCAGAAAAGGAAGACCATAGTGGTCATAATCACTAGGGATAGATAAAGAAATATGTGCCCATGCCAGCACATATCAACTTTTTACTAATAATGGTTTGCTAACACCTCAGGTCTTCTATTTTTGCAGCCTTATTATGAACATACACGAGTATCAAGCAAAAGAAATACTTAAAACCTACGGTGTAGCGATACAAGAAGGAATCGTTATAGATAAAAAGGAAGATGCACTAGCTGCTGGAGCCAAACTGCGTGAGCAAACAGGCACTGACTGGATGGTAGTAAAAGCACAAGTACACGCAGGTGGACGTGGTAAAGGTGGAGGAGTAAAACTTGCCAAAAACGACGAAGAACTACAACAAGTAGTAAACGATATACTAGGAATGACCCTAGTAACACCACAAACAAGCAAAGAAGGAAAATTTGTAAGTAAAGTACTATTAGCACAAGACGTATACTACCCAGGTGCCAACGAGCCAGAGGAATACTACATGAGTGTATTACTAGATAGAGATACAGGCCAAAATGTAATTATATACACTACTGAAGGTGGTATGGATATAGAGCAAGTAGCTCATGACACTCCAGAATTGATACATAAAGAATTCATAGACCCTGCACTAGGACTACAAGGTTTTCAAGCTAGAAAAATAGCGTTCAACCTAGGACTAACCGGTGTCGCTCTTAAAGGAATGGTGAAGTTTGTAACCTCATTGTACAATGCGTATGTAGGTACAGATTCTGCTATGTTCGAAATCAATCCCGTACTAAAAACATCAGATGATAAAATAATCGCTGTAGATAGTAAAGTAACATTGGATGACAATGCACTTTATCGTCACAAGGATTTTGCTGCGTTAAGAGACGAAAGTGAAGAAGATCCTACAGAGGTAGAAGCTAAGAAGCATGGCCTTAACTTTATAAAACTAGACGGAAACGTTGGTTGTATGGTAAACGGTGCTGGTTTGGCAATGGCGACTATGGACATCATCAAACTAAGCGGTGGTGAACCTGCTAACTTTCTAGATGTAGGAGGAAGTGCCAATGCCACTACGGTAGAAGCTGGATTCCGAATCATACTAAAAGATCCAAGCGTAAAAGCTATCCTTATAAATATATTTGGAGGTATAGTAAGATGTGATAGAGTAGCAAATGGTGTAGTAGATGCGTACAAATCTATAGGTGAAATACACGTACCTATAATCGTAAGACTACAAGGTACTAACGCTGAAGAAGCTAAGAAAATAATAGACGAGAGTGGACTTAAAGTGGAGTCTGCTATAGTATTGCAAGAAGCTGCTGATAAGGTAAAAGCAGTATTAGCATAACCTATATGTTATGAGCGAATTCATAGAAATACGGCCTCATAACATCAACTCAAAAACAATACGGGAGATAGTGCAAGTTCTTCGCAAAGGAGGACTTGCTATTATTCCTACAGATTCTATCTACGCTATAGTAGGTGACTTGCACCACAGAGGTGTAATGGAGAAAATATGTAAACTGCTAGATAAAAAGCCCAATAAAGCTAATCTATCTATTTTGTGCAAAGACCTCAGTAATCTGAGCGAGTACACCTCTCCCATCTCTAATCCTACATACAAAGTAATGAACCGAGTTCTTCCTGGACCATTTACTTTTATTCTAAAGGCAAATAATAATGTGCCTAAAATCTTTAGACAAAATAAGAAGACCATAGGTATTCGTGTACCCGACAATGCTATTTGCCAAGCTCTAATAGCCGAACTAGGCAATCCATTGGTTTGCTCCTCTATACACTCAGAAGACGAAATACAAGAATACCTTACTGAGCCAGAAGAAATCTTTGAAGTGTGGCAAAACAAAGTAGACTACATAATAGATGGAGAAGCCGGACAAAACGTAGGAACTACCGTATTAGATGCTTCAGAGGATGAAATAGAGCTAGTGCGAGAAGGCTTAGGAATAGATCAACTATAGATATAGGATAGTAATATACTACCCACAAACAAGGTAGAGGTACCACAACCAATTTCGCCTATCTAAAACCCATCTTCCAATTATTTATTCTCTGTAAATCCATGTAGATTTGCCACTCATTAATGACTAAGACATTTCTTATTTGTATATACGGCATACTGACACTACTACTAGCGAACAGTGTACAGCCATTGCTCACTGTGGGCTCAGATGCTGAGACCGTTATACTTATAGAAAACGATACCGATAGCGAAGAAGACACTAAAAAATCTCTTGATGATGTTTACTTATCAGAGAACTTTATAGAATCAGTCCTGTTAGATACATATGATCTTCGTTATTCCGTTTTCAGTATGCACCAGCGTTATGATAAGGTAACCACTCCTCCACCTGACTTCGTGTAATTTTAGACCCTCAGTTCTTTTCACTCTAACATTACATTCAAAAAATTCAATAAATTAATGCAACAATTTTTTTCGAAGTTAAAAAATGATTTACCGGCCGGATTGGTCGTATTCTTAGTCGCCGTACCTCTCTGTCTTGGTATAGCGGCAGTAAGTGGGGTTCCTGCATTCTCAGGACTCATAGCTGGCATTATAGGCGGCATAGTAGTAGGTGCACTTAGTGGCTCATCACTCGGCGTGAGCGGCCCCGCAGCAGGTCTTGCAGTGATTATTTTCGATGCGATAGACCAGATGAAACTAAATATTGCAGAAACTGCAACACAAGATGTCTTCGTAGAAGCATTTCAAATGTTCCTACTAGCAGTAGTTATAGCAGGTGTCATTCAAGTAATTCTAGGATTTATAAATGGTGGAATTATAGGATACTATTTCCCCTCTTCTGTAATAAAAGGAATGCTCGCAGGTATCGGATTAACTATATTTCTGAAAGAAGTACCACACGCTTTAGGGTATGACAAAGACATAGAAGGCGATATGGAATTTTGGCAAGTAGACGGCGAGAATACTTTTAGTGAAATTCTAAATGCATTTGGCAACCCTGATTTCGGGGCTACTATTATTGCTTTTGTCGGCATAGCAATACTTGTTCTATGGCAACAAAAATTTATAAATAAATTCAAGTTTTCTAATATAATACAAGGACCACTTGTAGCTATTTTGGCTGGCATTGGTTTGGTATTTGCTTTCAAAGGTGGCTCTCACGAAATGATAGCAGAACATCTCGTAAACGTACCCGTAGCAAAGAACACGAATGATTTCTTAAGCTTCTTCACCTTCCCAAATTTTGGTGCTATCACCAATATATTGGTTTGGAAAACTGCAGCCGTAATAGCAGTAGTGGCAAGTTTAGAGACGCTACTTTGCGTAGAGGCTACAGATAAACTAGACCCAGAAAAAAGTATAACTCCAACCAACCGTGAACTTAAAGCACAAGGAGTTGGAAATATCCTCTCTGGCCTTATCGGTGGACTTCCTATTACGCAAGTAATAGTAAGGAGCTCTGCCAATATACAAAGTGGTGGCAAGACTAAAATGTCCGCTATTATCCACGGTTTCTTTATCCTAGGTTTTGTGGCTCTACTTCCTGAGGTTCTTAACCTAGTGCCACGTGCAAGTCTAGCAGCTATTCTACTTATCGTAGGTTACAAACTTGCCAACCCTGCAACATTTAAAGAAATGTGGGCGGAAGGAAAATCTCAATTTATCCCGTTCATTGTAACGATATTTTTCATCGTTTTCAAAGATTTACTTTGGGGTGTAGGCATAGGTCTTGTTGTCGCCATATTTGAAATACTTTACCTCAACTACAAGAAACCTTATTTGGTAGATGCAGATTTAGTGAAAGACAATAAGCAGTTCCATTTCCAATTGGCAGAAGACGTAACATTCTTGCATAAGGCTAATATCTTAGAGACTCTTAACAAAGTGCCCAATGGCTCGAAGGTGATTATCGACGGGAAGAAATCTATTAGTATTCACCCAGATGTACGAGAGATCATTCGTGATTTCGAAACACACGCACAATACTCAGATATCACAGTAGATATCATCAATTTCAAAGAAGGTACACAACCCAATCCCTTAGCACAATTTGATAAAGAAATCGAAAAGGTAGTGAACTAATCCAACTTATTAAGATAAGTGGATTGAAAATCTTTTAAACGAAAAAGGGAGCAACTAATGTTGCTCCCTTTTTTTTTAATGTTTTCCGTATACTACCAAATCTTGATGCGAGTAGAGTCATGCTTATGCATAGCTCCAGTCTCACATGTCCCAAATGCTTCGTAGTAGGGACCGAAGTTGACCAATGGACCGATTACTCTATACTCTCCAGGAGAATGATTATCCGTTTTTAGTCTATTCCTTAATTCTTCATCTTTTATGTTTCCTTTCCACACATTAGCCCAGCCAAAGAAGAAACGTTGTTGCCACGTAAATCCATCTATATCTTCTGGCATATTGCCATTATACTGCTTTTTCAAAGCTTCGTATGAAAGGGTTATCCCACCCAGATCAGCTATATTTTCACCCATAGTCAATCTCCCATTTACATACATACTATCTACCGGTGAGTAGGTATCATACTGCTCTCCGAGTTTCTGTGCTAGTGCATCAAACTTAGCTCTGTCCCCTTCTGTCCACCACGAGTTTAGGTTTCCATTCCAGTCGTACTTACTTCCCTGGTCATCAAAACCATGAGAAAACTCATGGCCTATCACAGCTCCTATACCACCATAATTGATAGCGTGATCAAAATCTTTATGAAAGAAGGGAGGTTGCAAGATCCCAGCAGGAAATACAATCTCATTGTTAGATGCACTATAATATGCATTCACCATCTGAGGAGACATATGCCACTCTGTTTTGTCTACTGGCTCATCCTGCTTCTCGAGCATTTTATCATATCCAAACTTGCGAGCATTTACTATATTTTGGAAGTAACTATCTCCCACTATTTCTAGCTTACTGTAATCTTCCCACTCATCTGGATATCCTACCTTGTATGTGAATGCCTTAAGTTTTTGAGTTGCTTTTTCTTTGGTCTCTTCACTCATCCAAGTTAGATTAGCTACTCGGTCAATATATGCAGAACGAAGATTTTCTATCATATTAACCATATATTCCTTTGATTCTTCTGAGAAGTATTCTTTCACAAAGAGTTTCCCTAAAGGCTGGCTCAAAGTCCTGTCTAACTTACTATATACACGCTCATTTCTTGGCTTCATAGTAGTAGTACCACGCAGTTTTGTACTATAAAACGCAAAGTCTTCTTTCTCTAAATCACTCGTCAAATATGGTGCAGCTCCTGAAATGGCATTCCACTTCAGATAGCTTTTCCAGTCTTCTAGGCTCACTTCATTTATTATACCATCTAAAGATGTATAAAAGGATGGCTGGCCCACTATGATCGTGTCAAAAGCTGCAAAACCTCTTGCGTTCACGATTTTCTTTAAATCAATATTTTTCAGTGACTTATCCCATTCTGTAAAATTCTTCTTATTGTATCGCTTATTTGGATCTCTATTCTCCAGTCTACTCCATGAAGCATCTGCTAGTTTAGTCTCCAGAGCCAATATACGCTCACCTACATTGGCACCTTGATTACCAAGTGCAAACATTTTGTTTATATGCTTTACGTATGCACTTCGGATATCTGCAAATTTGGCATCTTCTTGCAGGTAATAGTCCCTATCTGGAAGATTGAGACCACTCTGACTTGCGTACACTACGTTCGAATTACTATTCTTGCTATCTGCACTTATGTATATGCCTACTGGATTACCTACTCCTAGCGGACCAAGTTTACCTAATAGCATCATTAAGTCGTCTACTGTGCTTGCCGCATCTATCTCAGCTAAAACAGGCTGTATCGCTTGGGTGCCCGCAGCCTCTATAGCCGCGGTATCCATACCTGAGTTATAAAAATCACGAATCATCTGCTCATCAGACCCTTTCTTAGCTTTAGTACTTTTAGAAACTTCGGCTACTATTTTGATGAGTTTTTGTCTGTTTTGCTCATTCAATATATTGAACGCCATCCATCTGCTCTCGGTTTCTGGTACAGGATTATTAGCCATCCACCCACCTATAGCGTACTGATAGAAGTTTTCGCATGGATTTGCTGTACTATCTATGTAAGAAGTATCGAAGGCTATAGGGCCTTCTATGTTTTTATTCTGCACCTTGCCACAAGCTGCTATAGCAAGGATAGCAATAAGTAAAAATGATTTATTCATATTGTGATTTTTCTAAATTGAGTGCAAATATATTAGAGTGTGGCAAAAAGAAAGGCTAGGAATAAGCTCTTATAAATATTACACCTGCACTAATTGAAGATCCTCACAATACTAAAAATGAGAAGACTAACTGAATCTAGTAAGATAGGCCTAAAATATTAGGCTAATTTTGTCTAAAATGTCTAAGTTACTAAGTATAACGATACTCCTTATAGTATGCAGTCTAGTCTTCACTGTACACTCTTGCAAAAGTCCCAACAATGTGAGTAGTTTAGTAATAGAAAAGGTGGACACACTTACTCTATTCCCTTACTGGATAGATATGATGAATGACTCCAATGTAAATTACTATGATGCCGTGACTGCTTTTGACACATACTGGGAGAATAGAGTAAAACCTACAGAAGATGATGGCGAGGCAGTAGATATCTTTGACAAACAAAAGACTCCTAAACAGGAAGCTGAAGATAAATTACGGTCGGTAGAGTATGTGTATGAGTATAAGCAGTTTCTACATTGGAAACAAAGTAATAAGAACCTGGTAAAACCTGACGGCAGCATTCTTACCAATGAAGAAATACTAGAACAATGGAAAAAACAAACCGAAGATAGAACACGCAAATGAAAATATATTTATCGCTACTTTTTTGTATCACGTTTGCAGGAGCTTCTGTAGCTCAGAATTTTGCCAGCTTCTCACAAGTGGGCCCTATAAAATTTCCTGCAAACCCAAGTGTGCAAACCACAGGTATGGGCAGGGTATCTCACATGGTATACCACCCTACTGACAGTAACATACTATTTGCTATCACCTCTTCTGGGGGTGTTTTCAAAACGGCTAATGAGGGAGTCACTTGGAAACCTATAAGTGACCTACTACCCAATACCTATTGTGCTTCTATGGCCATTAACCCAGTAAATACAGATGTAATGTATCTAGGAACTGGAGATGCTAACTATGGCTACCGAGGTGGTTTGGGAATATGGAAAACAACAGATGGCGGAGACACGTGGTTTCAGTCTACTACTGGCATAGGCAATAAACTAGTCTCATACGTACGAATGACACCCGGCGATACCACTACTCTAGTCGCAGCTTGCTCAGATGGTATATACAAAACTACGGACGCAGGATCTACATGGACTAAGAAAACCACAGTAAACGTAAGCTATAGGGACTTACACTATCAGCCAGGGGATAGTAATATTCTATATGCAGCATCCAATACTACCTTCTATCGCTCCCATAATAATGGCGACAGTTGGATAGCGTCAGACGTTAATAGTAATATTACCGGTGCAGGCATTAAAATAGCCACATGTCCTAAAGATACTTCTAAACTGTTTTGTGTAGTATGGAAAGGTGGTTCTAGTCCTTTTGGAGGCGTATATAAATCTACTAATAATGGAGCCTCATTTACCTTAATGGTAGATACCCCAAACATACTAGGTTACGCAAGTGACGGAAGCACTATGAACGGACAAGGAGCATATAACCTCGCAATAAAAAGTGATCCAAACGATGCAGATGTGCTATACGTAGGTGCTATCACTCTTTGGAAATCTACCAATGGAGGTGCTACATTTAACTTAAATTCACCGTGGGCCTATGGTGTACACGCAGATAAACATGGCTTTCTTTTTTCTCCTTTTAATCCTAAAAAGCTATACGTATACCACGATGGCGGCATAGATCTAACAACCAATGGTGGCGACACTTGGACTACTATGGAAGATGGACTTAGTGCCTCAGAATTTTATAAAATGGGGAGTAGTGGTCTATATAAAGACAACATACTAGGTGGTCTGCAAGACAATGGAATGGACGTAGCGGTAGATAAAAAATTTAGCACGGTACGAGGTGGAGACTGGGGAGGTGACTTTGCTTTCGATGCTTTTGACAAAGATATAGTGTATGAAAATGGAGGTATTAAAAGAAACATAGAAACACGTGCTACAGGAAGTATAAATGGTAGTGGAGGTTTGTATACCGTACATCCAAATGATAGCAACGTAATGTTCGAAGCTACTACGGATATTTACAGAACACAAAACCTGAGAGCTAGCCCTACTACGGCGGTTAGCTGGACCAAAATTTCTAATTTTTCTGGCACCACTGATGAAGTGGGCATGAGCTATGCGAAGTCTTCTAGCGGCACTTTGTATGCTGCATTCAGGCCACAGGCTTTGTATCTTAGTGTAGATATAAATGCTACCTCACCTACTTTTACCAAACTCACCTCTTTTCCTTATAATAGTGGTGAGCAAATAAGACAAGTAGAAACATCTACTTCTGACTCTAATGCCATCTACGTAGTAACCACGCAATCTCGTATTTTGGTATCGCACAATAAAGGAAGTACTTGGACAGAAATAACCAAGAACTTACCTGCCATTAATATCATCAAGTTACTACTAGATCCTAATGCATATGACTCTAGCATGTACGCTTGCAATGCGTTTGGGGTATACTACCGTAATCGATATTTAAGTAACTGGATTCCCTTTTCACAGGGACTACCTACTATCTCTAAGATTACCGATATGGAAATAATGAATGATGCCAATGCAAATGGTCGTCTACACATATCTACCTGGGGAAGAGGAATTTGGCAAACAGATTTATTTAAAAACTCATCGGTATCACCTACTGCAGATTTTACTATTAATACGGCAAGCTCACAATCCTGTGTCAATACTATAATAGCCGTAGACAACTCATACGGCTCTCCACTAGGAAGAAAATGGCAAATAAGTCCAGCTACGGGTTGGGAGTATGTCAATGGAACAGACTCCTCATCTTCTAGAGCCGAAATAAAATTTATCACATCAGGTATTTATTTTATATCCCTGAATGTTTACAATAGCTTAGGTACGGATATAGAAACCAAAAACTATATATATTCACCCATGACCGTAGATGCTACTTGTACCACAAGCACTAATCTGCTGGGCGGTTACTCCATTGGTATATATAAATTTGAGCTAAATACAATTTCCAATACATCTAGTACTGGAAATGCATCTTACGAAGATTTTTCATGTGCTGGTAATACTGCACTAAAAACCAATACAACATATACCGCTTGGGTAACCAATGGCAACAGTTATAACGAAAATTCAAAAGTATATATAGACTACAATGATGATGGCGATTTTCTAGATGCTAATGAACTTGTAGGAAGTATTAGTAGTGGCTTATCTCGTAGATCTGTCA
>Ga0307994_1001648_pt1 | contig 13117 bp, 7 predicted proteins | sample EllFjometagen261_FD_203171 | JGI IMG/M metagenome (GOLD analysis project Ga0307994, IMG submission 203171) | Marine microbial communities from Ellis Fjord, Antarctic Ocean - #261 | ecosystem: Environmental > Aquatic > Marine > Unclassified | place: Southern Ocean | collected 2014-11-02 | reverse complement strand
TACGAATACAACGGGTACCTCCTATAGGTATGTCCAGCAGTACAATCCAATTACAGGATGTGTAAGTGAAATGGATACTGCGGTTATTCTTATTAATGGATTGCCTTCGGCACCAACTACAGAGCCTATTGAAATTTGTGAGGATGACAATACTCAGGTTAACCCTACTGCTGTACCTACATTGGGTAATAATAATGTAGGTCAACCATGGGGAGAGCTGCTTTGGTATGAGCAAGACAGTATTACAGGCTTGTCAACTACTCCGGTAGTTAGTGGATCCTCTCTGTTTGATTCAACCACTTATTTAGTGAAGCAACGAGACATTAGAACGGGCTGTGTGAGTGAATTCGCAGTAGCTCAGGTGAACTTCTTGCCGAAACCAGTCATTGAGTTTGTGTCTTCGGATAACACCTTTATGATTTGTAAGGACGATCAGATAAGTTTAGCAATTACTCCAGTAACCCAACTTTCCTCTATCGTTTGGGACATTAGAACAACGCTGCCTAATGGTCAGCCATTATTAAAATTATCTCAAGGAACAGGAGCTAGTATTGTAGATAGACCAGACACAACCTCGGTGTATATTGCGAACATCACCACGATCAATGGTTGTCAGTACACTTATGAGCAACTGGTAACAGTTCAGCCACTTCCTTCTAAGCCAGGGATACTTGATTATGTATACTGTCAAAACGATATTTCCTCGGCCATCACCGCAATATCCTTGGATAAACAAAACGAATTGATTTGGCATAAAGCAAATGGTGATACCGATACAGTGGTCGTTTTACCGTCTCCTTCAACGGACAGTATTGGTACCTTCTATAGGTATGTCCAGCAGTATAATCCCCTTACAGGTTGTGTAAGTGAATATGATACCGCAACTATAATTGTCAATGCTCTTCCTGTTGCACCTATTGCTAAGACCTATAACATTTGTAAGGACACGAGTCCTGATACCTTGAGTGTAGACCAAGGCCCTTATTCACAAAGCTATTTAAGTAATCTCAGAGTTCAATGGTTTAACCAAAGCTTAGTAGCCTTAGATACTTTGCCTGCTGTTCCGACTAGCGATACAGGAGTTGTTAAATATTACGTGAGGAACATCAATAATTTAACGGGTTGTCAAAGTGATCATACTCAACTAAAGGCTAATGTTTATCAAGTTATTGTCGATTCTATAATATCATCGGATGCTTCATGTTATGAGTTCACGGATGCTATAATTAATGTTCAAGCAAGTGGACCGTATGATGTACTGTGGAATCATACACGGAATAACGTAACTACAAGTCAAAACTTTGTAAACGGTGCTATTGATAGCGTAGGATCGGGAACATATAGCATTACTGCTACGGATGTAAATTCTTGTAATTCCATCGTATACAATCAAAATAGAATATTTGTTATTGATGAGCCGTTACCAATTACAATTACTGAAATCTTGGCCTCGAGACCAACCTGTCATGATTCAGATGATGCATTTATACAAATAATAGCAACTGGTAGAGATAGTTTACGCTACTCAATAAATAATGGAGGAAACTGGGAAGGGTCGGACTTATTCGAAGGATTGAGTCCGTATACAGCTAGTTCTACATTTGGAAACCAGGTTCTTAGAACATATAATATCGAGGTGACAGATGATAATAATTGTCCAGCATATCAAAAGACTTCCCAACCAGATAGTACCGTCACTAAATCTGGAACAATTGGTAATACAACGCTGAACGGGACTCTTTCGACTGATAGTTATGATGCTGTTACGGGTCAAGCTCAAGCCGTTTCAACTAATTATAGTGGAGAAAATACGCTGAACTGGTCGGCTAATTCGAATTTGCAGATTACTCCAGACGCCTCGTGGTTAACAATTACAACTCCATTCAATTCGGTTGCAAGCACTCAGGTTGAATACTCGAAATTAACAGGAGTAAGCTCCGAGCTACTTCTCACTAGATATGTAACGATTCGATTAACTGAAATAAACGGTTCTGATACAATCGCTAAGGTGGTATCTAACGAACGTGTGCTAAGTATAGCTTCCACCGGAGGTCTTACTGCGAATATGCCGCTTGCCGTTAATGGAGATAATGCTGAATTTAATTTTGATATCTCTGAATTATCAATTGATCCTGGGCTATATAAAATAGAGTTTGCTTCGTACCATAGATCACAAATAACGTCTACTACGGTTGGTGATATAGTTTCTACAAGAGCTCTTCAGGGTCAGCCACAGACTGGATCCATGTTAGTCGAACTCTACGAAGGACCACTCACTAGTTTTACATTAGAAACCACCCTACCTACCTCTATAATAAGTTCGGTTGTTGTGGATGATGTTAGTTGTTGGGGCGCTCAAGATGGTAGAATAGACGTGTCATGGTCGTCCACTAATGACATCTATCTAAGTTTAGATTCTGCGCAAACTTTCACCTCGCAGGCATCTGCCTCTCTTGGTTATTATATTACATCGAGCTTAGATAGCGGATTGCATTATTTGACAGCAAGAGATGAGAACAATTGTCACATCTATTACGATCAAAACAGATCTCATATTGTAAGGTCTCCTGATGCCATTGTCTTAGATAGTATAGTGACATCTCCTAATACATGTTTTGATTCTGATGACGCCGAAATAAAATTGTATGCTCATGGTGGGACGATACCTGATCATGTCAACCCTAGCTATGTAGCTCCTCAGTTGCTTTATTCTATTGAAGGAGGGCAACTAGGTTCATGGAGTAATCAGAATACCTTTAATAACCTCGATACGGGATGGTACCACCTTAAGGTATCAAATCTAAAAAACACTTTACAGGACCCTAAAGGTTGTGTTAATGAATATATGATTAGCCCTTACCAATATATTGATCAGCCAGATAGTTTGAGAATAGATAGTCTTTACTACACAGCTGTTCAATGTTACGATTCTACTGATGCTTTCGTAGAGATTTATGCTTCAGGGGGTAACACTATTAGCTATTCTATTGATTCGTTAACTTTTCAATCAGGAGCGTTATTTGACACTGTTTCGCCGGGGCAATATTGGCCAACCATTGAGGACGACAAAAATTGTACAGCGTACTATTATCATAAGACACAAAAAACTTTCCTAGATGTTAAAGACAGCATTGAAGTGGAAGAACCAGCTCCAATGTTTATTAATTTTATCACATCTGATTTACAATGTAACGAAGTATATGATTCCTCATTCATCAAAGTGTTGATTATCGGAGGTAACGCAGACCCTAACCCGAAGGATTCCCTTCTTGGATATACCTATCAATGGAGCTTCGATTCAACAACGGCCATTAATAATCAATACGGTTACTATATAGACACGCTTTCATGGTCTACAGCAGATTCATTGTGGGCAGGCGAGTACGAGATTTTGGTGCAGGATTATAAAGGATGTACCGCAACAGACCGTGTAGCACTTAGTCAACCAGACTCAGTTAGATTAGATAGCGTACTTACTTCGCCAGTGTCTTGTTGGGACAGTACTAATGCTGTCATTGAGTTATATGCTTCTGGAGGAACATACCTTACTTACAAATTAGACTCTGCATTAGCGGCACCTTATGATACGTTATATTCATTTGACAACATGCAGCAAGGAGATACGTTATTTGTAACCGTAAGAGATACCTTTAATTGTTTTGTCGATTACACGGTGAATAGAACATATACTGTAGACAGCTTAGCAAAGTTTACTATGGATACAGCTATTGTTTCTCCAGTATTATGTTTTGGGGACACTACAGGATCTGTCTTAGTGCTCTCTTCAGCAGGAAATCATGCTTTATATAGTTTTGACACGCTATCCGCTGTATTCAGTGATACTGGGTATTATTCAACGTATTCTGATAGCGTTTATATCACAGTGACGGATTCTAACGGCTGTACTCCTCAATATAATTCTATTAGAGACCTATATGTTCCTCAACCTGACCCATTAGTTGTACTGGCCTCTACGGATAGTAATGTATTCTGTGCTGATGACACTACGGGTATTATATCCTCTTTGGCCATTGGCGGGACGTTGCCTTATTCCATCTATTGGACTTCAGGGGACACGACCCTAATAGACAGCACAGTGTCTGCAGGTTTGTACTATATAGAGATAGTCGACTCGAATGGTTGTTACTCATGGGATTCGACAAGCGTTTTTGCTATAGATTCTGATTGTGATTTAATCCCCGATAGTGTTGAGACTTATTCAGATTTTGATTTGGATGGGTTAAGTAACGCTTATGATCTTGACAGCGATAACGACGGACTCCCTGATGAATTGGAATACGATTATAATAGAGATGGGATACCTTTGGATGATTGTGATGGAGACGGAAATCCAAACTATTTGGATCCGGATATTTGCGAGTTCTACGTACCATCGGTCATAACTCCTAACGGAGATGGCGATAACGACGCCTTATTCGTTCCCGGCCTAGAGTATTTTACTAACTTTAAATTTACCGTATTCAACATTACAGGAAATAAGGTGTACGAAGTGGAAAACTCGAATTTAAACTTTACCGGATCAACGACAGGAACGACCATATGGTCAACAACCAATGGGCTCCCACCAGGAACATATTTCTACGTCTTACAGATACGACCAAATAAATGGCGTCAAACAGGATATATTTTCTTAGCGAGATGATAAAGGGATTAAAAACATATACGTTACTGGCGTTCTTGCCTTTGAGCTTTATCACTATTGCTCAGAGTCATCCGTCACTTCACAATTATATATTTAATCCAGTGGAAATCTCTCCATCTTATGCAGGTAGACTTAGCGGAAGCTTATCTGCTAGCCATGATCAGCGATGGCTTGGAATGAGCGGAGCACCGGTTACAACCAACTTAAACTACGATGTAATGACCAAGGGTAGATTTGGTTATAACATTGGTGTAATGACGAACAAAGTAGGTCCAATTGCCAATAATGCATTGAATCTAGTGACCTCCTATCACCTAAGAATTAGTCCAGACGAATATTTCTCAACCGGAATACGGTACGCTTTAAATAGGCTCGATGTAGATCTGCCTTCAGAGCAATTCATAGATCCTGATGATTTCGTTATTCTAAACGGCGTGATTAGGAAGTGGTACCATAATGTTGATATTAGCGGAGCTTATTATGGCCGTAATAGTTACTTTGGGGCAACCTTAAGGAACGCTGTTCGTACATCGTTTTTCTTGAATGAAAATTATGGTGCACGGGCCGTTCATTTATATGCTGGAAGCGAATATCCTACTCTTTATGGTTTTGATTTCCTATATAGTGGCCTTATAAACATTGTCGAAAATACCTCTCCAGATGTCAACATTCACCTAATGTTAAGGTTTCAGGAATACGTGTCTTCTGGTGTTCTAATCGGTAGCTCGAATATTGGGTTAGTTTATAAAATTAAGAGTAATAATGGATTCAACTTTTTATATCAATACTCTTATCCTCTTTCGTCGCTTAGTTTGTTCACCCAGCAAAGTCATATGGCCACTCTAAGGTTTGGTCTTACTAAAACAAATGTTTTCGGTAACAGAATAGTTGAAACACCGGTCTTTTTCTTATGATGAAAATCAAAGTTACGCTAGGTCTTGTTTTTATATTGTTAACAATATATTCACCTGTAAAAGGCCAAACCTATAAGCCTACAGAGGTTCCAGAGTTCTTTAGCCAAAGTTTTGGTATCTCAAAGTTAACCTCGCCAGTGTATAACTCTTTGAGTGCTTCATATGTTGGTGACGCACGCCTATTGTTTATCAGCGATAAATCACGTACTCCTTTTAATGTGCGCGGAAAATTTAAACTTTGGAGTGTTGATCTAATCACTCAAAAAAGCAAGATTGTCAACACTAAAGATTTGTGTGAAATCGATCGACTAAAGTATAATGTTAACGCAATAACAGTAGATGACAGTAACTCGTTTATGATAGCGTCGATAAACGACGAGGCGTTTAACGATTTTCTAGCCGAAACTAGATTCACGTTACTTCATGTTGACTTGTCTCATGGATTCTCTCAATGCGCCGTACCTCCATTTGTTAAAATAGGGTACTCTTATGTTCATCCTTTCTATGATGATTTATCAGGTTATCTTTATTTTGCCAGTGACATGCCAGGGGGAAGGGGAGGTTTGGATATTTATAGAGTTGAAAAGATAGGTGCTAATGATTGGGGCGATATTGAACCATTAGATGTCGTAAATACCCCTAATAATGATATATATCCGTTTGTCAGTGATCAGGGTGATTTCTATTTCTCAACTTTAACCGCGAGTACTGGTTATGACGTTTATATCGTAGACTTAAACAAAGCTAGGGCTCCGACAAGGCTTCCTTCCCCAATAAATAGCCGTGTTGACGATTTTAATTTTATCATTATTTCTGAAAAAGATGCCATCATTGCAAGATCTAGCTCTTCAGCAGAGTCAACGGTGCTTTATCGGATGGTGTCGTTTTAATTGATATAAAACTCGCAGCGTCTATTCTCTGATCGCCCTTTTTCTGTATTGTTAGTTGATCTAGGTTTTGATTCACCTAGGCCCTCAGTCACAACTCTATCATTTTTTAAACCTAGCTGGTTTAAAAACAACCTTGTAGAAGCAGCTCGCTTTCTGCTAAGCTTTAAATTATATGAGGCTGTACCTATATTATCAGTGTGACCCTCGATTTTTAGCAATTTCAGATTAGGTAAACTTCGATACATTAGCTCCAGTTCACGCTTGGCTGATGGAGTCAACGATGACTTATTAAATTTGAAATTAATATTGTTCAGCACAAATGCATTTGGTGCTGTTTCAGAATATTTTTGAAGTAGAACTAGTTTTTCAACTTGCTTGAGGCTGACCAATTGTTTGGTGTTTTCAAACTTAATAGAATGAGGGAGGTAACCATCTGAAGTTATTGTGAGTCCCAATTTATATTTTGGTAGATACGAAAAATAGCAAACCTCACCTTTAGCGATCTTCCCACTCTTCACCAATGTATTGGTCTCGTAGTCATAAAAATCGATATTAAACTCAGGTTTTTCTCCAGTGACTTTGTCTAAACACTTGACGCGAATAATGACATCGTTTGGAACGACGAGACTGTCATCCCCTAAATCGATAAGACCGCTGCTTAAACCTTTTCTTGCATAATAAGCACTGTCTTTTTTAGCCTCGATAGATGCTGTGCGCTTTGGTCCTAAAACGAAGAAGATGCTATCTTTCTGCGAAATAAAGGATTTTGGATTTACCTCTAAGGCTAGGTTTAGTGTCGTCATTGCAGATAAAGCGCTACTAGTTCGTTTTAGTAAAGTTGAAAATCTACCCTCTCCAATATCTCTAGTTACAGTTTGATTATATTCAAGAGCATTGACTATTGCTTCTGTTTTGATCGAATCAATTTGTTCTAATTCTCGATCATTGATTTTTTGGTGCGCGAGCTCCTTTTCTGTCTTACTAATATTACTAGCATAGATCATTGCTAATTCAGACTCTCCAATCCTTAAGTTTCTAGAAACAAATAATGTATCATCATTTAAAAACTCAATAGCCGTATTATCCGCGGAATAGTTAATGGGGTATTTAAGCTTTTTGGAGCTTAAGGAATCTATCATAAATAACGTCTGATATGCATCAGGTTCTTTAAGACTAACAAAAACACGTTCGTTATAGTTAGATATTCTATTGTAGCTACTGTTGCTGTTTAAGGAAAAGGTGCCCGTATCGATCCTTTGGATACCGTCCTGAGTAATCTCCATTTCCATAATTTGATCATTTGAAATGGCATAGAACTTGTCGCTGCTATAATCATAAGTTATACTTGTCAAGCTAAATTGATCTGCAGGATGAATGACTACATATCTCTCATTGGTAATGTCATTTTGAATTTCTAGTCGATCTGTTTTCTGAACAAGACTATAAATATCATTGAATCGTACATAACCTTTTATGTAGGTGTCAGAAACAGTCCGATCTTCAATCACCTTGTCCAAAGAGATATCATATTGCTTTAGATACTTTTTACCTGGCGCACTGAAGTATACCTGTCGCCCTTGCTTATAAATACTGTGCAGCTCTATCGGTTTACTTGATGTGAAAATGGTTTTTTCGACCATGATTGTCTGACAAAATAGATTTGGGAAAACACTAAAGGCGAACAATAAGTTACGTAATCGAGACATAATTTTATAATCCTATGGTTAAACCTAGTGCAAGCTCATTATAAAGTCCCAAATACAATTTGGGTCCAAAATAGGAGTTTTTGCCAAGACTCTTGTTAAAAGTAGTACAGGTCGTGGCTGAAACTAAAAGCTCATTTTGCCCTGTTTTGGCCTGTAATATTGGTCCAGCTGAAAAGCTACCTCTCCAACCACTTCTGTAGAAAAGGTTGAAGTCACTGGACAGCCCTAAATATAAGAAGTGGTCCTTATTGTCACCTCGGTGCAGTGATGTCGCGAATGCGGCTTCAATACCGTAGGATTTAAAATATTTTAATTTAGCTGAAAGTATGTCTGTGTGCCGACCCAGGTTGTAACTTAACTGAATTCTATCTGATGATGGAGTAAACTTCTTTTTGCTTGGAATGTAAACGTCAACTCGGCGTATACTGCCTTTGCCAGTAAAGGAAGATTCGCTTATATAATTAATACTTTTAGGATCTTCTTTCATGGCGAGAATCATATCTGGAATTAGTTTGTCGACATCAATATCTTCAAACAACACGATTTTTAGAGTGTCGCTAGTCACTAAATAAGTTCCGACTTTGTTCTTTCCAGACATGATTTTTTCATTTTCTAGAACAAGGTTCTGTCCTTGAACAGCTTGCGCGGAGAAGACAAATAGCAATGAAGTCATTATACTTTTAATCATAGTAATGCGTATTGAAGTGTCATGTTTAGTTGCACTCTAGAAAATGTTCTAGGAATTAATTCGGACTGTAAATAAGGAAGAGCAATTCCTGAACTAGTACTAGCGAACAGGTTAATTTTATCTGACAATTTCACATTTGCTCCCAAAAACAAGTTTGTTTTCGGGGAATAAGACGAATAGAAATAACTCGTTAAGCCAGCTTCGAGAGCGATGTTGTCATTGTAGATTCGTTTAAAATAGACTGTACCAATAAAATAATCGTAGTCACCGTAGTTTTCATAGCCCATTACAGCACCGACACTTATTAAAGGCTCTACAGTAACTTCATAGGCCGAGTAAATACGCAGTGGTAATGCTTTAATTCTAATATTTGAGTCTACGGATGCGCTTGTCTGTCTTTCAAATTCGACATTAGAGTTTAGGGTTAGACTATTTTCTTCTGTGAAAACATCAAATAGATTAATGGATCCGGAAGACACGTCAAGTCTAATGAAATCGTTTGAAACAAACATGGGAATTGAACTCGTTGGTCCAATACCATCAATAAATAATTGAAATTTGGTAAACTCTGTTGGTTGATGAATAATGTGAAACGAAAAACTCGGAATTAATGGTGTGGTGCCTAAAGATGTGATCCTTACAGAATCTCCCCATATTACAGATGAGCTTAAATGTTCCTCAGGAGAACCTAGATAAGATAATTGATCATTATAAGATACAGTTTGAGATAAATATTGTGCTTGGTAAACTCCTGCTGAGTTCATGATACTACCGTTTAATGATGTAGACCTAAAGCTGTTCAATTGACTGGCGTTAAGTGAGAGAAGTAAAATGGTTTTTTCTGATTTTTTAGTCAACTGTAGCGAATGAGTTATCACACTTGAGTTGACAGCGTATGTGTCACTTAATGAGAGTTGTCCGTCTATAAATGAACCATGAAAAATACCGTTGAATGATTCTCGAGGAAATATTTTGGCTGCGCGATTCCTTAACGTTGTAACAAATCCATACTCAATATCTGGAGTTGAGTAGGAAAACCGTAACAACTCTCTGTTTCTTTGGTCAGCGCTAAAAACGTTAACCCCTTGAGTAACTTCTCTATCTATCCAGCTACCCATGTTTTTATTAGAATGAAGCAACCTATCGACAGCGCCAATAGACAGATAGAAATTAGTGTCTGTTGAGTTATGGTAGGACCAATTATTAATCAAATGGTTTTGGCCATAACTAGTTATTGAGCTTAGAGTTATTATTACTGCTATGGAGAGGAATTGTTTCAAATTACAGATTGATTAATACGCTAAGTTTAAAAAAATCCGAACTAGAAATAAGTATATTATTTATTTTGCTTAACTCACCGTTTAAGTGAAGTATCATCGGATCATTAGACAGGAAAAAGGTTTTATTGATTTTTGAAGGGTTAGTGCTATAAGTATCGGCCTCCCCTAAAACATTCGGAAAATCAAACATGGCAACCGTGTCATTATTTGAGGATAGCAATGTCCCGGCAAGTGCGAGGACTTCCTCTCCAATAGCGGTTGCTTCTATTTTAAAATAAATGAAGATTGAATCCGACTCTATAACTAACGAGTCTAGGTGATTATTGTCATTAAGATTAACCGACGTAGTTGTTCGGAATTGTAACGGACCATCCATGAATCCTAAAAGTGTTTCACTTTTGTATGTCAAATTAATAAGATCATTTTTATTTGAACCAATAATGGAATCGGAATAAATAGCTATGCTAGTATTTATAGTATCATAGATTAACGCTAAATTCGAGCTAGAACCTGTAAGCTTTTGGTGCTTAAAATAGTTGGTGTTAGACCCGTAATCTGCGACATTATCACCTAAGAACCAGTTTATTGTGTCTTTTACAAAGTGACTATTCGAATTAGTCGTTAGAGTAAGGTCATTAAAAACGGAAACGGCGCCTACACCATTTCCTCGAGCAGAAAACTCTAGCTTAGAGAATTCAGGCAATGATAATCCACGTAAATGACTCAAGTTAGAATCGTTTCTGGGGTAAATATTTTTTTGTATTCGTATTGTGTCGCTTGACCTGCCGAGAGCATACGGAGCCATCCAATTCTGTGTCACTCCTCTTGAAACGCTAATATTATAATTTGGCTTATATCTTAACGGAAATCCATTCAGTGGACGGATATAGTAATGATGTAGTAAATTTTTATCGTTATCTGAGATGTTTAGGCTGTCATCGTTTAAAAGCAAGTTAAAGTTAAAGGGAGAGGGACTTGCAACAATTATTATGCTATCTATTGAAGAGAAAGATTTTGAATCTATTGATTCACGTATTAAATAAAAAGGACCATCAAACCCTAAAAGCTGAAAGGATTCATTAATAGAACCGTTTTCAACGAACAAAGAACTAAGATTACTCGAAGACGTAAAAGGAAGAGATGCATTTTGAGACCCTATTAAATAACGTTTGTTTTCAGGAATAATTGAGCCGTTATTGATTTTAATCGAGTCTAAATTTATGCCAAGAATTAACTCTGAGTTTACGTCAATAAATGTAGGAGTTGAAAAACCTGAGCTATATACGTTTTCCAAACTAACGGTTACCGTTTTATTAACGAGCTTTGAATTAATAAAAGCAGTATAAACACTGCTATCATTAGCCGCTAAAACCAATTGTGATGAACTTAAAACATTCCCGGCGGATTTAATAATTAGATTACCTGTAATATTAAAGTTGAAATTATTTAGTGCGTGCACCTCTATAACGCCACCTTTAATAAAGCTAGTCGAATCAATGCTAGCAATAATGATATTTTGAAAAGTAGGATTAGAGGGTGAAGAGTTGTAAATGCCGTTCCAGCTATTTAAAGAATCCTGATCGGCATTAACAAATAAAGAATAATCAGACGGTGAATAGCTATAGATAAAATCCTTAAGCACGATGTCTCTTGAGAAGTGTGCGGGTGGTAAATCGAATAGAATTGTATCTAAACTTAAAAAAGTTGAAGGACCATTAGAATAAGTGGAGTCCGAAACGTTTAGAAGATTGAATAAATAAAAACTGGTATCTACTAATGATTGCGCAAGGAAAACACTGTCACTTGAGTAATTTAATTGATTGTTGATTGAAATCACTTCCGTCAAAGGAAACGTATCTTGAAATACTACTATATTAGAGCTATAATTGGGATTAATGTCATTTTTGGAAACAAATGCATTTGTGCAGCTACTAACAAGAGTTAGGTAAATTATTCCAATTAACAAAAAGATACTTTTGATACGCATAATTATGCTTTATATCAGTAAATATAATGGCTTTCTTGTTAAGAGAGTACTTGGTTTGGTAATAATAACCATCCTATTATCCTCTTGCGTCAATCAGAAGAGTCTTAGTATCCCGTTATCTGATAACTACGAGGGGGACATCCGATTCATTGACACACTATCTATCCAAACTAAATTTACCCTAGGCATCTTTAATTTTAATGGCTATGATAAATTTGCTTCGCCGATACATGAACAGTTAAGGTTTCGACTAAAGTCACAAGCATCTTTAGAAAAAAGCAATATTAACTTTGTTTATTTTAAGGGATATGAAAAAAGACAGGGGCTTCGAACTATTTACAAGGTCGAGGGATATTACATTAAAGAACCTAATTTAACCGTTAAGGACACGTCTTTAGATGTACTAACTATTGGACAAATTAGTACACTAAACAAATCGAAAGTAAACGACACTGCGGTTAGCGTTAAGTTTAGCATCCCGGAATCAGTGGTGTCAATACTGGAATTAAACAAAAAGAAAAGTACTTCGGCAGAAAAGCTGAGCAGAGATCGTCGTATACCCCCCGAGGACGCTGTTTTGAAGTCCAAAATAATTATCGTGGCCTGCTACACACCTGAAAATTTTGCTCGAAATAAGGTTGATATTTTTAAAACATATAATAATAACCCATATCCGATAGATTTTTACGAAACTCCTGATTGGATCAGAGTTTATGCTCTTGACGTTTCAAAGGATCGTCTTTTTGAAGTAAGACGCTATTATCCAGAAGCCTGGATAGTCAAATTTGGTGAATAGTCTTTATATTGCACTTAACCGAATCAAACCACTCCAATTATGAGAAAGCTCTTGCTTTTATTCATTATGATGTTAAGCTATAATGCTTTAGCGCAAACGTCAACTCCAGGCTACTCTGTAGCAATCAACGAATCATACTTTACACCTGGAGATACCATTGACTATGACTTGTCGATTGGAAGTCCATTCTTAG
>Ga0307994_1001647_pt1 | contig 13122 bp, 12 predicted proteins | sample EllFjometagen261_FD_203171 | JGI IMG/M metagenome (GOLD analysis project Ga0307994, IMG submission 203171) | Marine microbial communities from Ellis Fjord, Antarctic Ocean - #261 | ecosystem: Environmental > Aquatic > Marine > Unclassified | place: Southern Ocean | collected 2014-11-02 | reverse complement strand
CCTCGTTGTCTACCTGTAGCTTAGGATCAACACCCAAGGTGCCTTCCTGCAGAGACCAGTAAATCCACATTGGAATGTCGGTATGAATAATGTCGTCTGCACCTTTGATGCTAACTGTCTTAGGCAGTTCCAACATTTCCCAGAAGCCTTTAGCCCATGGGCCAGCACCGATAACAACGTAATCACAAGCGATGTTGCCTTTGTCTGTTTCAACGTGAGTAACGCAACCTTCGTTACGAGTGAATCCAGTCACAGTTACGCCGCTGATTATGCGAATGTTTTCGTTTTCTACTTTAGTTGCCAAGCCGTACATAGCTTTGGTGTTGTTGGCGTAACCACCTTTAGCTTCGTGTAATACAGAGGTGATACCCTGTGCTTGCCAATCGTGGAAGATTCCTTTCATGTACTTAGTACAGTCGGCTTCGCCTTCAATAAAAGTAGAAGGGTAATCAATGGCTTTTTGCTGCTCGTAGATTGTGGCTACGTCTGCGTGCATTGATTCAGGACTGATCTGCATGTAACCCACTGGGTGATATGAATAGGCTTTCATGTCCGATTCCCAAACTTCTACAGAATGAGCCATCAATTCACGCATAGCCGGTTGGAAGTAGTTGTTACGAACTACACCACAAGCGATACCAGTTGCGCCAGCAGCAATGCCGTTCTTATCAAGGATAATAATGTCGCGACCGTCGCCTTTGCCACTTGCTTTAAGTTCTAAAGCAAGGTGATAAGCAGTACTTAAACCATGAATACCTGCACCCACGATGACGTAGGGAGAAGAAGAAGGAAAGGCCATAAAGGACTCCGAGTAGATTATGTTTATTATTCAAGTGATAGTCATAATGCGCTTTCAAGTGTAAATAAAAACCACTTAAGACGACTTTTAACGAGACAAAACCGACAATAGGGTCTAATCTAGCAAAAAACGGCCTAACGGTCTTTGTTTTCAATGGATCTAAAATGCAACGATTTGGTTTTTTTTTAGTGCCAGGGTTTTCCATGCTGTCATTGGCAGCAGCAGTGGAGCCCTTACGCATGGCAAATGCGCAGGCGAGGGATAGGCTTTATCAGTGGGAGTTTTTAAGTTGGGATAGCTTGCCTGTCAGTGCCAGTAATCAAATGGTCACTACCCCAACCATTAATTTAGATCAAGTCAAAACCCTTGATGTGTTGTTGGTTGTAGCTGGCATCAATGTGGCTTCTTACGGTAATGACAAATTTTTTGCATGGTTGCGCCAGGCCTCCCGTCAAGTAGACCTTTTGGGCTCTACATCCACAGGCTCTTTGTTGCTAGCCAAAGCAAAATTGTTACGTCACAAAACCTGCACGATTCATTGGGAATATGTGGATAGTTTTCGTGAACAATTCCCAGACGTTTGGATGAGTGGGGAGCTGTATGAGTTTGATGGTAATTTATTTACCTGTTCTGGTGGTTCTGCTGGGTTAGATATGATGTTGCAAATTATCGCTGACAAACATGGTTATGAACTGGCTCTTTTGGTAGCAGAGCAGTATATGCACCCCCATATTCGTCCGCCTCATCAAGATCAGCGTATGCGTTTACAGTCGCGGCTAAATATTAACAACCCACGGTTGATTAAAGCCATTGATATTATGCGCCAAAATTTGGAAGTGCCATTAACGTGTCAAGAATTAGCCGATGCTTCAAATATGAGTGCGCGGCAAATGGAACGCTTATTTAAGCAGCATTTACAACAAAGTCCGGGGCAGTATTATTTGCACTTGCGGCTAGAAAAAACCCAGCAATTGTTGCGTCAATCTAGTCTGTCGGTATTACAAATTGCCACAGCTTGCGGGTTTAGTTCTACGTCTTACCTGGCACGGTGTTATCAAAAAAAGTATACCTGCTCTCCACGGCAAGAAAGGGCGCGAAATAGTAATCGCTAATAGTTATTATATGACGAATTATATGCTGTTTTCTTGCTAGTTTTAAGGCCGTGAAAGCCGTATAATTGTGGTCGTTAAAAGTACCCATTTTTAGTATTTAATTGTTTATTTTATCCCATAGGAGTTCTATTTCTCATGTTTGAGTCGCTGCGCGCTGTGCCTGCTGATCCCATCCTTAATTTGTCGGTTTTGTATCGCCAAGACACTAACCCTAATAAGGTTGATTTAGGCGTAGGGGTGTACAAAGATGAGACGGGACGTACGGCCATTATGCAGGCGGTGTCACGGGCAGAAGAGCGCCTCTTAGTAGAAGAAGATACCAAAGCTTACGTTGGCATGGCAGGGTCAAAACGGTTTGGGGAGTTATTACTTCAAGTAATTCTAGGTGCTGACCATCAGGTATTGGCAGACCAGCGTGTAGCGGTAGCACAAACCCCAGGTGGCAGTGGTGCTTTACGAGTATTAGCTGAATTTATTAACGTTGCCAAGCCAGGTTCAACGGTATGGGTAAGTAACCCTACGTGGGCTAACCATATTCCCGTGATGCAAAGTGCGGGTCTCACTGTTAAGCAATACCCGTACTATAACAGCGCAAAACAAGCTGTAGATTTTGATGCCATGTTGACAACTTTGGAAACCGAAACGGAAGTAGGAGACGTGATTTTACTTCATGGTTGTTGCCACAACCCATCGGGTGCTGATTTAACTATAGAGCAATGGCAAGTAACCGCAGACTTGATCAAAGCTAAGGGCTTATTACCTTATGTTGATATTGCTTACCAAGGCCTTGGCGAAGGCATGGATGAAGATGCGGCGGGTGTACGGTTAATGGCTAATACCGTGCCAGAAATGGTGATCGCAAGCTCTTGTTCTAAGAACTTTGGTTTATACCGTGAGCGTACCGGTACGGCTATTATTATCGCTTCTACTGCAGACCATGCTAGCGTAGCCCAAAGCCAAATGAATAGTGTGATTCGCGCCAACTACTCTATGCCACCTTCCCATGGAGCTTTAGTCGTTGAAACTATTTTGGCAGACCCAAAGCTTAAGCAAATGTGGCGTGATGAATTAAAAACCATGCGCAAACGTATTAAAGACCTCCGCAGCCAATTGGTTGATGCTATTAAGGCTGAAGGTGTAGAGCAAGATTTTAGCTTTATTGAACGTCAAAAAGGCATGTTCTCTTTTTTGGGTGTAAATGCAGAGCAAGTTGATCAACTTGTGAACAAGCATAGTGTTTATTTGGTAGGCTCTAGCCGTATTAACTTGGCGGGCCTTAATCAGCATAATATTGCTTATGTTGCTAAGTCTATCGCTGCTGTACTGTAATTCTGATTCCTGCGTCATTACGAGGAGCGTAGGGACGTGGTAATCCAAAAGTCCACAGTGTTGGATTGCTACACTGCGTTCGCCATGACGATGAAGCGGCATTATGGCGAAAATTGAGGTTCCGACGGAATATTCCCTCTATGACTAAAGCTTATGAAGAGTTTGGTAAGCAGCAAGGTAAGACCCTGTTGTTTGCCCATGCCAATGGGTTTCCACCCTGTACCTACACTGCGTTATTGGCGGAATTGGGCCAAGATTGTCGGATTTTAGCACCTCATCTGCGACCTTTATGGCAAGACTTAACTGAGTTTCAAGCCAGTGCCAGCAATCGTGCCGTATGGCAGCACATGGCTCAGGATCAAAACGACTTCATAGAACAGCACCAATTAGCGCCGGTGACCTACATAGGTCATTCCATGGGCGCTAACGTTGGTGTTTTGGCAGCGCAGTTAAAACCCCATTTATACCGCCAACTTATTCTCATAGAACCCGTATTTTTAAGACAAACGATTGCTCGTCTTATCCGTTTTGGCCCCCAGATATTGATCAATAAGGCGGCTATCGTGACGAAAGCTTTGGGTCGCCCAGATCGCTGGGATAATAGTCAGCAAGCATTCGATTTTCACCGCCCTAAACGGGTGTTTTCAAGCATTAGCGACGATGTATTGTGGCACTATATTCATGCCGCCTTAGTGCCTGAAGGAAATGGCGTAAAACTCTTCTATAGTAAGTATTGGGAAGCCGTAATGTATGGCAGTGTCCCCAATATTTGGCCTTACTTAAAGCGTAGTCTGGTGCCAATATCCGTATTGCGTGGGGAATCTTCGGATACGGTGGACGACCTTGCTTGGAAACGCTGGCAGGCTTTACGCCCTGTCGTAGGTTTGCCAGAACATATTCGAGCTGTTAATTTTGTTGGTTCTGGCCACCTCTTGCCACTAGAACAACCGAGACAAGTCGCTAATCACGTTAAGCGGTGTATGCTCTAAGATACCTATTCGAATCCCATTAGTAGAAGGAGTTAACATGGCTGGAGTGAGTTTACTGGCGTTGCTTGATGACATAGCCACCTTGTTAGATGATATTGCGGTGTTATCTAAAGTGGCTGCTAAGAATACGGCGGGTGTGTTAGGGGATGATCTAGCGGTCAATGCTGAACAGGTTTCTGGTGTTAGGGCAGAACGTGAACTCCCTGTGGTTTGGGCCGTGGCTAAGGGCTCATTGTTAAATAAAGTGATTCTTGTGCCTGCAGCTTTACTCATGAGCTTATATGCTCCTTGGTTAATTACGCCAGTATTAATGCTCGGTGGTACCTACTTGTGTTTTGAAGGGGCCGAAAAGCTACACGAATGGATTGCTCATAAACCTAAAGAGTTTTCGGCTCAAGAACGATTAAATCACCTTAGTTTGTCTAAGGCAGATTTACTGGCCTTAGAGAAAGATAAAATCAAAGGTGCTATACGCACAGATTTTGTACTTTCGGCAGAAATTGTAGTGATTATCCTAGGTTCTGTTGCTGATACCAGCTTTACTAATCAAGTGATTATTGTTTCTGGCCTAGCCGTATTTTTTACCCTAGCCGTGTTCGGTCTAGTTGCTGCTATTGTTAAGATGGATGATGTAGGGCTCTATCTAGTTGAAGCCCAGGCAGCTGGGAGTAAAGGCCGTGTTAGTGGCTGGCTAGGCCGTGGTTTAGTTAACGCTGCAGCGCCACTAATGCACACCCTATCGGTGGTGGGTACTATTGCTATGTTTTTAGTTGGTGGTGGTATTTTAGTCCATGGTTGGGCCTGGCTGTACCAGTGGATTGAGCCCCTCACAAGTCTATGGGCTATGCTCGCTAATATGGGCGTTGGGGTTATAACTGGGCTTGTAGTGTTAGGGTTAATCACAGCGATAAAGAAATTGCGTACTCTAAGCTAAGTGATGCCTTTAAGGCTCTTGCTTGCCGTTCAATTCCCTCAGTACATAGGACCATTGCAGCGGCAAAATACGCCTGTAATAAGGCGTATATAGCTTCATCTACTGCTCCGTAATGGTTCACATAGGATTGCCTTAAACAGCTGTGCCAGTTGATCTTTGTATACGCTTTCATCTCTGTATTATGCCAGTCTATGGTAAAACCAAGATCGCCGGTATGCTCCCCATCTAGCCCTGTTACCTGAACATGCCCACGGCGCATGGCTGGCAATTCTCCTGTGGCATAGGATTCATATTTGGCCAAATCAAATAGGGGGTGACCAGAGCTAATTCCCGCAACTGATACGGGGTCAATTAGCACCAACTGTGTGGGCCATTGTTTTAGCGAAGAAAACTTAGGTAGTAGTATGTTTTCTAAAAACAAATCACCATGGAGTCTCACTTGGGGTTGGCTATCAATGGCCTGTAATAATTGGGTTTCAGATGTAAGGCGGCTGATATTAGTGGAAATAGGGCAACAGTCGCGGCCATTGATGTTGAGATTATCTTCCACCAAGCAGGATAGCTCGGCCGATGAGGCTATAGCATATGAAGCCATTTTTAAGGTGTCTAAAATGTTAGCAGACAAAATGCATATTGCGTTAGATGGGGTATGCAACTGCCCAAATACTCGCTTGCCTAAGTGTGTTTGAAACTGATCAGCCTGATGCTGATTGAACACCTTAGCTCGCGCAAGTTGACCTAGGTCGACACATTCTTTGTGATAAGACATGTCGTAACCAGGGGCAGGCTGCTCCCAAGACGCTATGAGCCGAGGAAATAAATCAACTAAATGAGGCTCTAAATCTTGTAAGTACAGAGCCTCGGCTCGAAGGTTGTCCATGCCCCAAGGGCCTGCCGATTGGTGCCCTTTAGATTGCTTACGCACCCTTTGTGAACCATCCGCCATGCGAATGATCTCTGTACGATCCCAGTAGCCATCCCGTAAAAGAGCATCTACTGCGGCAAGATTTGGACGTGTACTGGTGGCCATGGGGTACCTCAGTGGTTAAACTGCAATTCGCTTAAACGCTTGTAAAGTGGTGACGTAGCGATTAAATCTTCATGTGTGCCTTGGGCCTCTAGTTTACCTTCGTTGAATACCATAATGCGATCGGCATGCATTACAGTAGCTAATCTATGGGCAATAATGAGGGTAGTGCGGCCTTGCATTAACTCTTGCAGAGCTGCTTGAACCTTGTGTTCACTGTTTGCATCTAAGGCGCTGGTAGCTTCATCTAATAACAATATTGAAGGGTTCTTAAGCATGGCGCGAGCTATGGCGATACGCTGTCTTTGACCACCCGATAGCCGCACACCTTGCTCGCCCAAATAACTACTATAACCTTCTGGTAAACGATCAATAAATTCATTGGCATAGGCTTTTTGAGCGGCATTTTTTACCTGTTCTTGGGTAGCGCTGGGATCGCCATACCGAATATTGTGTGCAACGTCGGCACTGAACAAGGTAGGTTGCTGGGGAACTAGACCTAAATGGCTGCGAAGGTCTTGTGGTTTGAGTTGTTTAATATTATGACCAGCCACTTCAATGCTGCCATTTTTGGGGTCATAGAAACGTTGTAACAACTCAAACAGCGTACTTTTTCCTGCGCCCGAAGGTCCAACGATAGCCACGGTCTCGCCTGCAGACACACTAAACGAAATATTCTCTAAGGCAGTTTGGTCTGGGCGAGAGGGGTAGCTAAAACTGACATCCTCAAAACTCAGTGCCAACGGGCCATTAGTTAATGGTACAGGTGCTTCTGGTGAGCTGATCTCTGCTTCTTCAGCGAGTAATTCTAGCAGGCGCTCTGTGGCACCCGCAGCCCGCTGTAACTCTCCGTATACTTCCGATATGGTTGCCACTGCCATAGCCACCATGAGGGCATAGAAAACAAATGCAGCAAGCTCACCAGAACTGATATGGCCGCTTGCAACATCTTGAGCACCAACCCAGATCATGCTGGAGAGGCCTGTAAAGACCAACGTAATGGCTACTACGATTAGAATAGAACGTTGTAATATACGTTTTTTTGCGACGTTAAAGGCTTTCTCTACTTCTTTCCCAAAGGCTGTGGTTTCTTCAGCTTCACGGGTAAAACTTTGTACTACCTTAATATTCTGTACAATTTCACCAGCATAAGTGCCTATGTCAGCCACTCTATCTTGGCTTAAGCGAGATAGCTTACGTACCCGACGGCCATAGAGAATCATTGGAAAGATCACTAATGGGACGCTAGCGAGAACGATCAGGGCTAATTTAGGGTTGGTAATAAGCATCATGACTAAACCACCCACAAAGGTTAGGCTGCTGCGTAAGGCCATGGAAATGGAGGAGCCAATAATGGACTGCAGTAAAGTGGTGTCAGTGGTGAGGCGTGCATTAATTTCACCGCTGCGATTAACCTCAAAATAATAGGGATCCAGGGTTAACAAGTGATTAAATACAGCTAAGCGCACGTCGTTGCTGACGCGTTCTCCCAACCAGGACACTAGATAAAAACGAGTAAAGGTGCCTGCTGCCATAAGCAACGTAATAACTGCTAATACCAACATGGCCTGGTTCAATCGGCTGGGATCGGCAGAGTCAAACCCTTGGTCTATGAGAATGCGAATGCCTTGCCCCAGAGCAAGAGATACTCCAGCTGTCACAATTAAGGCTAAAGCTGCACCTAATACCATCTTTTTATAGGGTGTAATAAAGGGTAATAGCCTCATCAATAAGCGCAAATCTTGTTGGTTCGAGGGTGTTTTAGTAGTCTTGTCAGTGGTCATTTTGTGCTCAAAAAGTTTAGGCCTAGGTCAGTATGTGTGGGCAGACTGACTGTTTACAATTGTACTTAGTAAATGGCTGTGTAAATGTGGTGTAAATGGTTAGGCAAATCCATGGTTAAATGAATGAGCGATAAGCTATACTCAGCGTTACTTTCCTCAAGTTAGTTATCGATAATGAACCTCTCAATGTTAAGTTTAGGCAGGGTTCGCAGCCCAGTGGGCCTACTTAAACTTATGACTTTTGCCATGCCATTTAGTTTTGGTGTGTGGATGGCCTTGTTCAACAATTTTGCCATAGAGCAAAGTGGCTTGAATGGCGCCCATATTGGCGTGTTGCAATCTTGGCGTGAAGTACCCGGGTTTTTGGCCTTTGGTGCAGTGTTTTTACTGGTTGTTATTGCGGAACAACGCTTAGCTATATGGTCTTTAATAATACTTGGTGTAGGCACTGCTTTAACAGGATGGTTGCCGAGTTTTAGTGGGCTGCTGGTGACAACCATGTTGATGTCTGTTGGGTTTCATTATTACGAAACCATGAAACAATCATTAGCCTTGCAGTGGTTTAGTAAGGAGGAAGCACCCGTTCAACTAGGACGCTTAATTTCAATTGGTGCAGCATCTTCTTTGCTGGCTTATGGTTGGGTGTGGGCTGCGTTGCAAGTGCTTCATCTGCCCGTGGCATGGGTCTATGCTTTTGGCGGAGGCGTAACCGTTATTGTGGCACTTCTTGCTCTAGTAATGTTCCCTCAATATGAGTCTAAAGTTCCTCAAACAAAAAAATTAGTATTACGTAAACGTTATAGTCTTTATTACGCTTTGGTGTTTATGGGCGGTGGCCGCCGTCAAATTTTTGTAGTGTTTGCCGCATTGATGATGGTAGAGCGTTTCGGTTTTGGTGCCGATGAAGTGGCGTTAATGTTTTTAATGAATGGCCTTCTGAGCATGTGGCTGGCACCTAAAATAGGTGGTTTAGTGGCTCGGTGGGGTGAAAAAAAGGCGCTAACTGTCGAGTATATTGGTTTGATACTAGTGTTCTTAACCTACAGTATTGTGGAGTGGGCGCCCCTAGCAGTGGTTTTGTATATGTTAGACCATGTTCTATTTGCCATGGCTATTGCACAGAAAACCTATTTTCAAAAAATAGCAGACCCTGCTGATATGGCCTCTACTGCAGGGGTTTCGTTTACCATTAACCACATTGCGGCTGTAGTGTTACCTGCACTAATGGGGCTCTTGTGGTTAGTATCGCCCTCATGGGTATTTATATTGGGCGCTGTTATGGCTGTTATCTCGCTGATGTTAGCTCGCTGGGTACCCTCTAATCCTTCTAGTGGTGAGGAATGGCAAAATCCTTTTAGGCGAGGACTAAGCTAACAAAGTTGTTTATCCGGGTGAGCTTGCTGAAATGCATGTTGCTGATTGCACCAAATCACTCGCTGGTTAATATTAGGGTAGGGTGTCATATCGAGTTTAAAGCGGTTGGCATTAAACACTTGAGGCACCAGCAAAGTGTCTAACAAGTTGGCTTGGTTCATCTGTGTGTTGGCACAGAGATAAGTCTCAATCGAAGCGAACGCTAGCTTGATCCAGTGGTGATACCATTTCATTTTTTCGGTGCCATTGTGAGGCATGTCATCCGTTAAGTAGCTGAGTACGCGAAGGTTGTTTAGTGGGTGGGTTTCACAGGCTATTGTGTAGGCTTGTGCTCGTATCTGGGCCTTTATCATCGGGTCATTGGGCAGTAGTGGATGCTGGGGGTAGGTCTCGTCTAACCATTCTATTATGGCCATGGATTGGGTGATAACCTGGTCTCCTACAGTTAAACTAGGCACTAGGCCCTGTGGGTTTGTAGCCAAATATAACTCACTCTGTTGCTCCTTATTGAGCAAGTTAACGAGCACTTGTTGGTAGTGAATACCTTTTAAATTAAGTGCAATTCGCACGCGATAAGCCGCAGAAGAACGTGGGTAGTCGTATAAAATAATTTCTTTAGTCATGTCATTAAGCCGTACACGTGGAGATAAAAGTAGATATCCTCTATGCTATCAGACAATGTTACTTATGCAACTAGATCACCTATAACTTATGTCTACAGACCCCAATAACATTAGTCTCAACCTCGACCGCTTTCTACCTTACCGGTTAAACCGTTTGGCTCATAATGTGGGAGTGTCACTTGCAACCATCTATACTGATGCCTTCGGTATTAGTCGTTCCCAGTGGCGGGTAATGGCGCTATTAGGCCAGCATCAATGGCTTACGGCAAAGCAAATTTGTACCATGACCCACATGGACAAAGTAAAAGTGTCTCGCGCTGTAAATGGTTTGGTGAAATCGAATTATGTGCAAACTACTCCAGATCAAACAGATAAAAGGGCTGTGCTATTAACCCAATCTTCGGAGGGTAAAAAACTCTTCCAGGTGATGGTGCCGCAGGTCCAAGTATGGGAGGAAAACTTTTTGAAAAAATTGTCACCAGAAGAGATTGTTCAGTTAGCCACTATTATCGACAAGTTAGACCCATCCAATGACCATTAAATTTAACGCTGAAGAAAAAGCCGATTTAATAGGCCGTTTACAGGATTATTGTGACACTGAATTAGACCGAGAACTAGGTAGTTTTGAAGCTCAGTTTCTAATGGATTTTATTAGTGAAACCATGGGGCCATTTTATTATAACCGTGGTATCTACGACGCTCAGGCCCTATTACAAGAGCAATTAGAACATGTGGGAGAGTCAATCTATCAGCTGGAAAAAACACCACCCAAAATAAAGCGTTAATGGTCCCAGTGCGCACTAATGTCGCTAAATAATCGGTCGTGGATGTTAAGTTTTTTTAGGTACGAAGATGTATTGTTGAAATAATCGATATTACTGCCTCGGCCGCCGTGGGCTTGACCTATCATACTGGCACATTGAGCGGCGTCAAAATTAACGTATTGTTCGTGCTGTTGGTCTGCAACAAAGGTAATGGCATTGACTGTTCCTGTGTCGGTTGTTACTTGGCACGTATGTGGCCGGTAAAACATGGTCACCATTTCCCGTAACCACAAGTGTTTAAAATCGTCCTGCTTAGACGCTTGTTCAATGCGAAATGCCAACCCTTCGCAATAGCCGCCATCCCGTAACGATAAAACTAACCCAGGGCACTCTTGAGTGCCTCGATGAACTGTAGACAATAAATTGAAGCCTCTTTGTAAGCCGTCAACTTTTCCTTGTCTGCTTTCAACCACCTGCATTTCTGGATTCCACAGTAAGGAACCATAGGCAAAAATCCATAATTCCTCAGGCAAAGGAAACTCTGCTAGATAGAGATCTAGAGCATCTATGATGTGTGTTTTTGGGTAGACTGACATATTTTTTCCTGTACATAAAAAAGCCTGCTTCAATTAAGAGGCAGGCCTTATGCTGTCATATCAAAGGCGTGTTGCCAAGCCTTGTCATTACTATGGTTTTAGTTCCGAGTAACGTCTCCATTGGCCGCAAAGTCAGCTGCTTTTAGCGGGCTATGACTAGAGATATAGTCCTTAAGAACTTCTGCGTCTACAAAACCTGAGTTTACAAAGTTAGCGTGATCCGATAAACGAGGATAACCATCGCCACCAGAAGCCATGTAGGCGTTTATTGCTAGACGGTAGGTTTTGCTTGGTTCAACAAGATTACCCGCAACAGCCGCGCTAATGATGCTACTGCCATTCATGGTGATCTCTACGCCTGCAAACTGTGCAAAGGCACCGCTGCCAGCCTCTTTGTTAGCAGCTACTTCGAGGTAAGGCATTAGTTCAGCACCCGTTAAATCGACGTAGGCTACAGTGTTAGCAAAAGGCTGTACTTTAAGCACGTCTTTATAGGTGATGTCGCCAGCCGCCATATCGTTCCGGATACCACCAGAATTCATGATGCCTAAATCGGCCTGTACTCGGGCCATTTGTGCTAGGGCAATTAAGTTACCTAGGTTAGTTTCGCTAGTACGGACTTGCTCACGAGCACCTACAAACACTTCATCGGCGCTGCCAACGACCTGCATTAACTGTTCTTGACCTTGGTTCTGGTATGGCTCCAATATGGCTTTGAGGGTTTCATCAGCAACGATTTCTTTATCAATAAAGACACGCACTTTTTCGCCGTCGATCACTACCTTCTTCTTTAAGTTAACTGGAATCAACTCGTAGTTAATTACAGAAATTTCACCGTTACGTACTTGTAAGTCTAAACGACCGACGTACTTTCCCCATTCCTTAGCTTGTACAATCAAGGTATCGTTTTGTACGTCTGGGCTAAAGGTTTCAGTTTGACTGTGGCCGCCCACAATTACATCTATACCGTCTACTGCTTTAGCTAGTGTTACATCACCGGGAGCGTTGCCACCATTTTGACCAAAGCGGTAGTGACCCATGTGAGTTACGGCAACTACTATGTCGCTATTGGCTGCCAAGTCAGGCACGATTTCCTTAGCCACTTCAACGGGAGAGCGAATTTCTAAGCCGCCTAAGAACTCAGGGTTACCAATTCGTGCGGTGTCTTCGGTAGTGAAACCAACTACGGCGACCTTAAGGCCATCTAAGTCAAACATCTCGTGGCTTTTGAACAAAGGCATGCCAGTATCTTTGTTAATAATGTTAGCCGACAAGAAAGGAAAACGGGCCCAGTTTTGTTGTTGACGTAATACAGCAATTGGATTGTCGAACTCGTGGTTACCTAGGGCCATGGCATCATAAGACATGTACTCCATACCTTTAAAATCTGGCTCTGCATCTTGTAAATCAGATTCTGGTACTCCAGTGTTGATATCACCACCAGACAGAAGTAAGGTGTGACCACCATTGTCAGCTACTTCATCACGAATGCCTTGAATCAACGTTGCACGAGCGGCCATGCCATACTCGCCGTTGCGGTTGGGCCAAAAACGACCATGGTTATCGTTGGTATGTAGGATAGTTAAATTATAGGTCTGGTCAGCTGTCGAAGCTAAAGCATTTTGACCGGCAAAAGCTAAACCTGCAACGCAGCTTAGCAATACGCCACGCTTGATAGAGTTGATCATAAGAATCTCATTTTTTATTAGAATAATATCTGTTAAACCTAAGCAGAAAGCCATCGGCTATGAGTAATATTACAAGGAATGAAAAAAATACAATATGTGATGA
>Ga0307994_1001646_pt1 | contig 13134 bp, 10 predicted proteins | sample EllFjometagen261_FD_203171 | JGI IMG/M metagenome (GOLD analysis project Ga0307994, IMG submission 203171) | Marine microbial communities from Ellis Fjord, Antarctic Ocean - #261 | ecosystem: Environmental > Aquatic > Marine > Unclassified | place: Southern Ocean | collected 2014-11-02 | reverse complement strand
GACAAAGCACCACAATAGGTGTATGAATGCCATCAAGACCGGAAAATCCGGCGAGCAGTATTGAAAATTACAGGCGGTTAACATGACCAACACAAATTTCTCGCGCCGCGCATTCGCGCTTGGCGCTTTGGCAGCAACCACAGCTGTAGCAGCTTGTGGCAATGGTGTTGGTGGGCGCGGTGCACCCACCATCGATGCACGAGTTCAAGCAACTTTGAACGAAATGTACAGCAGTTACCCAAACACAGCCGATCTAGCGAGCAAAGCTAACGGCATGTTGGTCATGCCTTTGGTCACAGAAGCTGGTCTAGGGTTTGGCGGGGCTTACGGTCGCGGTGCACTCTTGAAAGGCGACACGAATGTCGATTACTACTCGGTAACTAAGGCGTCTGGCGGCTTCCAAATTGGTGCCCAGCAATACGCTCACGTTCTATTTTTCATGACAGAACAAGCGCTAGATGACTTCCGTCGTTCACGCGGTTGGGCAGCGGGTGCTGATCTTGAGTATGTTGTAAACTCAACAGGCGACAGCGTGGCTGCTGACACGACAACCGTTTTGTCCCCCGTTTTGGCTGCTGTCTTTGGCCGCGCAGGCTTACGTATTGGTGCAACTCTTGAAGGCACAAAATACACGCGGATCATACCGTAAACACACCTCGATCATTCATAAATTAAGGCCGTCAATTTGTGAACGTTGGCGGCTTTAATGCATTTAGGTCATCGATACGTCATCCACCCAATTTTTATAGGCGTTTGATCAGACTTGAGGTATCCCAGCGACCACCACCCATTTTCTGAATATCCTTATAAAACTGATCAACAAGAGCAGTGACCGGCAAAGACGCCCCTATTTCGTCTGCTGTGCTAAGGCAGATTCCTAAATCCTTGCGCATCCAATCTACCGCAAACCCATGATCGAAGTGGTCATCAAGCATCGTCTCGTTGCGATTGGCCATTTGCCAGCTTCCGGCGGCTCCTTGACTGATCACCTCAACAACCGCACGTCCATCAAGACCGGCTTTTTGCGCGAAATGTAGTGCTTCAGACAACCCTTGAACCAGACCAGCAATCGCAATCTGATTGCACATCTTTGCCATTTGACCAGACCCAGACGCACCAATACGGCGGCAAATTTTGGAATAAACCTCCATTATCGGCAACGCGCTATCAAATGCAGCTTCGTCCGCGCCACACATGATGGAAAGCACAGCGTTTTCAGCGCCTGCTTGCCCGCCGGAAATCGGCGCATCGATGAATGCAATTCCGGCATCTGCAGCAACGGCATACATTTCAGCTGTCACTTTGGCAGACACGGTCGTGTGATCCACAAACACAGATCCTTGGGCCATCCCAGCGAATGCCCCATCTGGCCCTAAGCAAACCGAGCGCAGATCATCGTCGTTCCCCACACAAGCCATTACAAATTCAGCGCCTTGCACTGCTTCACGCGGTGTCGCGGCGGATGTACTTTTGTACTTGTCCGCCCACACCTTTGCTTTGGCTTCAGTTCTATTAAAAACCGTCACATCATGGCCTGCGCCCTGTAAATGCCCTGCCATTGGTGCGCCCATGACGCCCAAACCCAAAAATGCTAGCTTAGTCATGTTGTTTCCTCGTGATGTGGTGTTGCGTTCAGCTTAATCCATACCTAACAGTCATACGAAAGGGGTCAACACGGGAGGGACGCAATGGCACATGTGTTTCAATGGTTGGTACGGCTTGCTGCTGCTTTAATTGGGCTGGCAGTTTTTAGCGCTTTTATGGCCTATTACTTGGCTTCGCGGTCCCTACCCGATTATGATGCAACGCTAGAGCTCGCAGGCCCAAATGCGCCCATCGAAATTGTACGTGACCATGCAAACGTTCCCCACATTTTGGCAAAAACTGATCATGACGCCTTTTTCGGCCTTGGCTTTGCACACGCTCAGGATCGTCTATGGCAAATGATTGTGCTGCGCCGCACCGCTCGGGGACGTTTGTCCGAAATATTTGGCCGTTCAACAGTTGAAACAGATACGTATATGCGTCGTTTCGATATTTATCGTTTGGCTCTTTCATCAGTCGATGCACAAGACGCACAAACCATTGCAGCTCTAGAAGCATATTCTGACGGCGTGAACGCACAGTTTCAGCAGATCAATCGTGGTTCTTCTGGGCGTGGTGCACCTGAATTATTCGTGTTCAAAACCCCCTTCGCGCCGTGGCAGCCAGCAGACTCACTTGCGATTCTCAAACTGATGGCCTTACAATCCTCAGGCCATTTGGCAGATGAGGTGCTGCGAGCACGCATGTCGCTAGCACTTCCAGACACCGAACGGCTTAACGACATTCTTCCTGATTCACCGGGCGCTGGGGTTGCCAGCCTGCCGCAATACTCCAGTTTGACTCCAAACGTTCCACAGTACGCATCAATTAGCTCCACCCAAAACCACCCACTATCACCGTTCAAAGCGCGTGGTTTCAGCGGTGCATCAAACGCGTGGGCAGCAGCCCCCAGTCGTTCAACAACCAGTAGCACCTTGCTGGCAAACGATCCTCATATGACCTTCACAGCACCATCTATTTGGTATTTGGCCCGTCTTGAACTACAACTGGGTGGTGTTATTGGCGCAACCGTTCCCGGCATCCCATCCATCTGGTCTGGCCGGAGCGCCAAACTGGGTTGGGGCGTAACCACAGCTTATGTTGATGATCAGGATGTTGTGATTGAACAGCTAAACCCTGAGAACTCCGAAGAGTATCTAACGCCAACAGGCTTCAAAAAGTTTCAAACACGCCCAACAATCATAAAGATTAAAGACGAAGCACCGATTACGCTTACACTACGCTGGTCTGACAACGGGCCAGTCCTGCCCGGTAGTTTCCAAAACCTGCGAACTGTAACGCCTACAGGTCACGTCGCGGCCTTGTCATCCACGGCTCTGAGCCCGAAAGACACAACCCTAAGCGCCAGCATCCGTCTTATGCAATCAACCACTGTGGAAGATGCCATTTTGGCCGGCTCACTTCATATGGCGCCAGCACAGAACCTGACAGTTGCGGATCAAACCAAGATCGCTATGAAAACAATCGGTGCTATTCCAAGCCGTAGAACAGATCACCAAAGTCAGGGGAGGATGCCCAGCCTTGGCAGCGACCCCCGCAATCTTTGGGACGGCATGATGCCATATGCCTCAAACCCAGAGTTTATCGAACCATTGGGTGGTCTGCTTGGTAACACAAACAACAAAACCGTCGAACGTCCCTTCCCTAACCATATCTCGTTCACGTGGGGTGACACTCAGCGGGTTCAGCGTTGGCAGCGTCTTATGCAAGTGCGCCAAGTTCATACACGTGACAGCTTTGTCGAGGCACAGCTGGACACTGTCAGCTTCACCGCTCGCGCATTGTTGCCGTTAATTGGTGCAGAGCTCTGGTTCACAGGCGAAGCCGCTCCTGAGGGCACAGTTCAACGCCAACGCCAACGTGCCCTGACGTTGCTGGCCAGCTGGAACGGCGAAATGAACGAACACCTTCCAGAACCCTTGATCTACGCAACTTGGGTTCGCGCGTTGCAATCGCGCCTGATCAAAGATGAACTTGGTCCAATGGCTGCTGAAATTACCCACGTTGAACCACTGTTCATCGAACGGGTGTTCCGCGATATAAATGGAGCCTCTGAATGGTGCAATATCCTACAAAGCGCTCCAGTCGAAACCTGCGCAGATATGGCGCGCCTGGCATTGGATGACGCACTTCTCGAAATCGCAGAAAACTGGGGCACTGCCTTTGAAAGCTTGCGCTGGGGCGATGCACATCAGGCAACCCAAGACCATGAAACATTGGGCGATGTGCCTTTGCTGCGTTATTTCGTAAACATCCGCCAATCGACTTCGGGCGGCGACAACACCCTAAACCGTGGTCTCACTTCAGGCACTGGTACAAACCCGTTCCAAAATGTACATGGTGCAGGTTATCGTGGTGTCTATGATTTCGCCGACCCTGACAGTTCAGTATTTGTGACCTCTACAGGCCAATCTGGCCATTTTCTATCACGACACTATGACGACCTTGCGCAGCTATGGCGGCGCGGCGAATACATCTTAATGTCTCTTGATACAGACCTTGCACGTGGGGCTCCTGTTGGGATCACCACCTTAAATCCGGTGAACTGATATGGCACGCGTTATTCTTTTTAATAAACCTTTTGGCGTTCTGTCGCAGTTTACCGACAAAGGCAGCGATGGCTCCCCTCGCCCAACCTTGTCGAGATACATCAACGTACCACGGGTTTATCCAGCAGGTCGTTTGGACCGTGACAGCGAGGGCTTGATGGTCTTGACCGACAATGGTGCCCTACAGTCCAAAATTTCGGACCCAATAAACAAGATGACCAAAACCTATTGGGTTCAGGTTGAAGGGACGCCAAGTGGTGCAAGCTTGGCTAAACTCAACAATGGAGTCCTACTGAAAGACGGCAAAACGGCTCCTGCAAAGGTTCAGCAAATTGATGAGCCTGATGATCTGTGGGAACGCAATCCACCTGTACGGTTTCGTCTATCAGTGCCAGATACATGGATCAGCATCGTGATCGCTGAAGGGCGCAACCGTCAGGTTCGCCGCATGACAGCGGCCATTGGACACCCAACCTTGCGGCTGATCCGTGCGGAGATCGGCGAATGGAAACTTGGTGATCTTGCTTTGGGGAAATGGACTGACGTCTAATTAGACTTCAGTCACACAGCACTTAGTTTTGCGCTTCAGCGCGACTTTTGCCCGAAACGTTCAAAGCCAAGGTCGCACCCATCAATCCATCTAAGTCGCCGTCCAACACACCTTTTGTATCAGAAGTTTCATAGTTGGTACGCAAATCCTTAACCATTTGATATGGCTGCAGAACGTATGAACGGATTTGGTTGCCCCAACCCGCATCGCCTTTGTTCTCATGCATCTCATTCACAGCAGCATTGCGACGATCCATCTCCATTTGATACAAACGGGATTTCAAAGCCTTCATCGCAATGTCACGGTTTTGGTGCTGTGACTTCTCAGATGAAGTCACAACGATACCTGTTGGCGCGTGTGTGATCCGCACAGCTGAGTCAGTCGTGTTAACATGCTGACCACCCGCACCCGATGAACGATATGTATCAATGCGAATATCAGACGGGTTCACTTCGATTTCGATATTGTCATCGACAACCGGATAAACACCCACAGAGGTAAAGGACGTGTGGCGCTTCGCAGCAGAGTCAAAAGGTGAAATACGAACCAAACGGTGTACACCGGATTCCGATTTCATCCAGCCATAGGCATTTTGCCCACTAATGCGGTAAGTCGCAGACTTGATGCCTGCCTCCTCGCCGGCGCTCTCAGCCTGCAATTCAACTTTGTAGCCCTTCTTCTCGGCCCAACGCACATACATACGCGCCAGCATCGAGGCCCAATCACAGCTTTCTGTACCACCAGCACCCGAGTTGATTTCAAGGAAAGTGTCACTGCCATCGGCTTCGCCATCTAGCAATGCTTCCAGCTCTTTTTGGGCAGCTGTAGTGGCCAAGGCCTTCAAGGCAGCTTCGGCTTCGCCAATGACCTCTTGGTCCTCTTCCATCTCGCCCAAATCGATCAATTCGATATTGTCGTTTAGATCAGTTTTGATACCCTCATACGTTCCAATTGAATCTACCAAATTTTGGCGTTCGCGCATCAACTTTTGCGCAGCATCTGGATCATCCCACAGGTTTGGATCTTCAACGCGCGCGTCGAATTCCTCTAACCGATATGCACAGGTTTCAACATCCAAACGTTGCCCGAGCAACTCCAGTGATTTTTCAATCTCTGTAACGATATTTTGGATTTCTGCGCGCATGGTGCACCTGCATTGAGAACTGAATAGAAGTAAGTTGATAAAGCAGCACTGTAAGCACAGCAAGCGTGTAAGAAGGGCTTTGCGCCCCCCTTAACCGATATTGCTAATAAAGACCGCCAGAACTCAGTGTTCCAAAGGTGGCTTTTGGTCCCACGACGGCTTTCTTGCCCGTAGATGTGGTCACTTGGCGGGATGTAACGCCCACCTCTTCAAACAATGGCAAATCTGCACCCATCGCAAAACCGCCATCAATGGCGATGCCAAACACTGGCTCCTCGCCATCGCGGAAATACTCTGCCACAACGTTATCGCCTGTTGCATCATCGCTAAGACGTGCGCCAGTGAAACGGTCGATCTTCAAAAAGAAGCCACCCGGAGGAACGTCAAAATCACCGCCGCCATATTTCTTGGTCGCTTCCTCCATGAACGTATTGAACACAGGCCCACACATGCCACCACCAGACGCACCACGCCCCAAGGATTTTGGTGTGTCGTATCCAATGAAACAACCCGCAGCGATATTCTTGGTAAAGCCAACAAACCATACGTCTTTGGCGTCGTTGGTTGTCCCAGTCTTACCGGCTGTTGGGACTGACAAGTTAACCGTTTCACGCGCCGTGCCACGCTTAACAACGCCAGTCATCATCGATGTCAGCTGATAAGCAGTGATTGGATCCATGACCCGCTCACGGTTCGAGATAATCCGCGGGGAAAACCCCGGCTCAAGACTGGCAACCTGGCACTCATCGCATGCCCGTTCATCGTGGCGATAAATCGTTTTACCATAGCGGTCTTGCACACGGTCAACCAATGTAGGCTGAACACGCTCACCGCCATTTGCAAACATCGCGTAAGCGGCGACCATCTGATACAGTGTAGTTTCCTCTGAGCCCAACGAGTTGGCAAGAAAACGGCCCATATTGTTATAAACACCAAAGCTTTCAGCATAATTTGCGACCGTATCCATCCCCACCTCTTTTGCTAAACGAATGGTCATAAGGTTACGTGACTGTTCGATCCCAGTACGAAGCGGCGTTGGGCCGTAGAACTTGTTGGATGAATTGCGCGGACGCCATAGCCCTTGCGGTGTGTTAATCTCAATCGGCGCATCCACAACAATCGTAGCAGGCGTATAGCCACTGTCGAGCGCCGCAGCGTAAACAAACGGCTTGAAACTAGAACCTGGTTGGCGTTTCGCTTGGGTTGCGCGGTTAAACACGGACGCTTGATAGCTGAAGCCACCCTGCATCGCGATCACACGACCTGTATCGACGTCCATAGCAACAAAGCCGCCCTGCACTTTTGGCACTTGGCGCAACGTCCAGCCAATAAAGGAACCATCATTGTCCACAGTCATACGGCGCACATGGACAACCTCTCCCACTGCAACAAGATCGCCTGCAACGCGGGCTTTCTTAGCCAACGAACCATCATTGTTGCGTTTGCGGGCCCATTGCACATCCTTCGCAGGCACCCAGTGACCGTCTTCGTCTTCCTCAACGCCTTCAATCCCAAGGCGCGCTTCATTCTGACCGACCTCTAGAACAACGGCAGGGTACCACTTATTTTCAAGGCGAATATCGCGCGCGATGCGGATGTTAGACAGCGCTTCGCGCCACGTTGCCTCGTCACCAAGTTGATCAACTGGAATTGTCTTTCCAGTGCCGTGCCAGATGCCTTGAGACCGGTCATAACTTTCCAACTGACGTTGTAGGGCAGTGGCCGCGATTGGCTGCATTTCATTATCGATTGTCGCCCGTACAGAAAGACCACCAGTGAAGAATTCGTTTTCACCAAAATCATCACTCAACTGGCGACGAATTTCATCAGTGAAATAATCACGCAGCGGCAATTCTTTTCTAAAGCTCTCAAAATCACCATTTTGCACTGATTTCAGCTCAGCCTCACGTTCAACCTCATAAGTTGCCTCCGTGATATGCCCATTCTCCATCATCTCTTTTAAAACAAAGTTACGACGCTGAAGAAGACGATCCTTGCGACGTACTGGGTGGAACTGAGACGGCGCTTTTGGAAGACTGGCAAGCATTGCAGCCTCGTGAGGTGCCAATTCATCCAAGGTCTTGTTAAAGTACGTTTGACTAGCAGCCGCCACACCATAACTGTTTTGGCCCAAGAAAATTTCGTTAAGGTAAAGCTCAAGAATACCCTCTTTATCAAGAGTTTCCTCGATCCTTGAGGCCAGAATGATCTCTTGAATTTTGCGCTCAGCTTTACGCTCCCCACCGAGCAAGAAGTTTTTCATAACCTGCTGCGTAATGGTCGACGCACCGCGCACGTCGCGACCACGAGTACGCACAGCATCAAAGCCAGCAGAGGCGATACCGCGCAAATCATACCCATCGTGTTCGTAAAAATTTTTATCTTCCGCACTAACGAAGGCTTGCTTAATCAAATCAGGGATCGTGTCAGCCGGCGCAAACAAGCGACGCTCTTTGGCGAACTCATCTATAATGCGGCCTTGGCCCGAATAAATTCGGCTGATCGTTGGAGGCGTATATTCTGCCAAAGATTCGTGGCTGGGCAAATCACGACCATACATCCAAAAGATAGCACCAACGGTGAGGGCAATCATGCCCAACCCCATTGTTATGGTTGTGAAAATTCCACCAAAAAATGATAGTATAAATCGAAACATTCCGCGCGCACCCCTTCAGGATGTTCTTTTATTAACCCAGCTATATGATATGGGTCCGCTAGGGTCAAAACACGACTTGGTGCATGATAGGCAGAAACTTGCGTGACGCTATTGGCGTACCAATGGACGGGTCGCCAAGTCATCCGCTTTCCATGCGATGATCGCCTGCACCAATGCTGAAACAATCAGGTTACGCCATTCAGGGTCAAGTAGGTTTGCCCGATCACGCGGGCTAGATAGAAAACCAACTTCGATCAATACAGACGGAATATCTGCGCTTTTCAACACAGAAAATCCCGCTTTTTTCTGACGTTTATTACTCAGAGGCGCACCCACATCTCCAATCATCTCAAGCAAAGCATTGGCCAATGCTTCGCTGCGGGGCCCTGTTTCTTGGCGTGCTAGATCGATCAGGACATTTGCAACTTCGTCGTCAGACCCATTCAGGTCAACGCCAGCGATAATGTCAGCGCGATTGTGTTGTGATGCCAATTGTGCAGACGCTGCATCACTTGCGTCATCAGACAGCGTGTAAACGGTTGCCCCCTGCGCCTGCCCGTTGGAAAATGCATCAGCATGTAACGAAATAAACAGGTCAGCACCCACTTTATGCGCATTCGAAACACGCGCGGGCAAAGAAACAAAGCTATCATCGTTACGTGTTAGAAATGCTTTAACCTCACCTGTACGTATCAATGCTTCGGCCAATCCACTTCCCAGCGTCAGCATCAGGTCCTTTTCATTCACACCGTCACGCACAGCGCCGGGATCAATGCCACCGTGCCCTGGATCGATCATTACAACAAATTCGTCGTCGTTTTTTTCAACTGCTGTTGTGCGCGCCTGTTCAGGTGCCCAATTTGCATTGGGGGGAGATCCCGCATTTGCGGCAAATCTCTCTGCGCTGACTGGACCAAGCGCTATGCGCAAAATTGCCTGCCCTGTCACCTGATCAACGGGCATCCCAATTTCGATCGGCAACATAGGTTCGCTCAAGTCCAAAACCATGCGTGACCAGCCCGCTTGAAAGCTACCAAACCGTGCAGCGGTGATACGCCCATCTACTTCCAGAATGTCGCTGGCACTTACGCCAGTCCAATTGGCTTCTTTGAAATCGACAATAAGCCGCGCAGGTTCATCCAGATGGAACACCCGAAATGGGACTCCTTGACTGAGGTGCAAAGCGACACTGGATTTGCCGAACCATCCATCTTTAATCTCGCTCGCAACAGGATCAACACGCGCAATAACACCAAAATCTTGGGCATTTACCGCATTGGCTAATGTCAAAATCATCGCTGCTGTTTGAATTACCCGTCGCATACTGCTCAGACCTTTGTTGTTTCTTTTGATCAACTTAACCCAGTCAGTCGCGAATGGGAATTCAGCCTAACCTCTCTCAGCCATGAACTTTTGCAAACGGGCCAATCCCTCTTCGAGATCTGCCGTACCGCGTGCATAAGAAAACCGCAGTGTTTGGTGCCCACGTATCGGATCAAAATCAAGACCGGGTGTCACAGCAACCCCAGCCTCCTCCAATATTTCCGCGGCCAATGCGCGACTGTCATTCGTAATCTCGGACACATCTGCATAAACATAAAACGCCCCGTCAGGCGGTGCTATGCAGTCAAACCCTGCTTTTGGCAACCCTTCCAGCATCAACAAGCGATTGCGCGTATAAACGGCCAAGTTGGCTTGTAGCTCGTCACCAGCGTCCATCGCAGCAAGGGCCGCAACCTGACTGGCATGGGGCGCACAGATGAACATGTTTTGCGCTATCCGCTCAACCACGCGCACATGATTTTCTGGGACAACCATCCAACCAACGCGCCACCCCGTCATGCTAAAGTACTTGGAGAACGAGTTGATGACATAGCATTCATCGGTCAATTCGAGGGCAGTGACCGCTTTGGCCTCATACTCAATACCGTGATAAATTTCGTCGCTGATGAATGACGCATTTTGCACGGACGCTGCATCGATCAATGCACCCATTGCTGAGCGATCCAGCATCGTGCCCGTAGGGTTCCCCGGTGAGGCCACCATAAGTCCCGCTAAATCCATTCCCGCAAAATCAGCCCCAACAGGTTGAAAGCGATTGGCAGGATCAGTTTGCAGATCAACAGGCTGCAAACCCAATGCATGCAAGATTTGTCGATAGCTAGGGTATCCCGGTGCGCCGATACCGACGCGATCCCCACTGTCGAACAGTGCCGTGAATGCCAAAAGGAAACCACCAGACGATCCGGGCGTAATCACAACACGTTCCGGGTTCAGGTCAACGTTATACCACTCACCATACATTTGTGCGATCCGCACCCGTAATGCCGGAAGGCCAAGAGCCACGGTATACCCAAGGGGCCCCTGCTCCATGGCGCGTGCCAAAGCATCCGTCGCAACCTTCGGTGCACCGGTGCCCGGTTGCCCCACCTCCATATGGATAATGTGACGTCCTGCCTCTTCTGCACGGCGAGCGGCCTCCATCACATCCATCACAATAAAGGGATCAACTATGGAACGGGTTGAAGTTCGCATGAAAAACCTTCCTAATGTTTCCATGACCTTTCATCGTTTCTTTGCCCACTCGTCAATAGTTGCCGCTGTTATGGCGACGTTGATGGTACTAACCACCGCCACTGCCCATGCAAGGGGGTTGTTGCGCGACGCTGATGCGGAATATGCACTTCAACAGATAGCAGCACCTGTTTTACGCGCCGCAGGCCTTAGCTCAACACGGGTCAAGGTTTTGATCTTAAACGATAGCAGTTTAAATGCTTTTGTAGTCGGTGATGATGCGATCTTCATCAATTACGGCCTGATCAACAAAATGCAGCGTGCTGATATGTTGCAAGGCGTGATTGCGCATGAAGCAGCGCATATCGTCAACGGCCACATCACGCGCCGTCTATCTAACCTTGAAAATTCGCGCACGATTGCTGGCCTTGGTATTGCCCTCGCCATCGCTACGGCGGTTGCTGGTTCATCTGACGGAGCGGTTGGTATTGCATTGGGCAGCCAAAGCCTCGCACAACGAACTTTCTTTAAGCATACGAGGGCAGAAGAAGCGTCAGCCGACCAATCAGGCGTGCGTTTTCTGCGCCGTGCTGGCATTAGTACCAAAGGCATGCTGGATGTATTTGAGATTTTTCGCGGCCAAGAGCTGCTCGCCGAAACCCGCCAAGACCCCTACACCCGCAGTCACCCGCTATCGCGCGATCGTATTCGCAGCTTAGAGGGGTTTGTGGCAACGGAAAAAGGACCTGTAAAAAGCGATGCCAACTATTGGTTCGCCCGCCTCAAGGGCAAAATAACCGCTTATACCCGCGCACCAAAATGGACGCTGAGACGTATTGGCGAAACCGGGTACAAAGATGTTGCTCTCTTGCGCGAAGCTGTGGCCCACCACCGCAACTCCAATACGAAAAAGGCCCTTAAAGCTATCGATGGTGCTATTGCACTGCGCCCCAAAGACCCGTTTTTACGTGATCAACGCGGTCAAATTCTGATCGAGACACGCAATTTCGATGCTGCGAAAAACGCCTACGCCCGTGCTGTGAACCTTGCGCCGCGCAATTCATTGTTGCTGGCAGGTTATGGGCGTGCCCTTCTTGCCTCTGGGAACATAATCAAAGCAAAATCGGTGCTAGAGAAATCCCGCAGCATCGACTTTCGCGATGGCAGCATGCTGCGAAATCTGGCAATGGCCTATGCCAAATCAAAACAACCAGGTATGGCTGCCCTGACCACTGCAGAGCGTTATGCTCTACTTGGGCGCATGGCTGATGCAAAAATTCATTCAAAACGGGCAGTGGGAATACTTTCGCGTGGCTCTGGCCCTTGGCAACGCGCACAGGATGTGTTGATTGCTTCTGAACTTGCTACCAAAAAGAGGAAATAAATCATGCGCCTAACACATCTGTTTTACGCAGCAGTTCTAGCCTGCACTGTTTCGCTACCTGCGTCAGCACTAGATCTCACAAACATGAGCGACGAAGAACGCGTCATCTTCCGCGAAGAAGTACGTGCATATTTGATGGACCAACCCCAAGTGATCATGGAGGCCGTTGGTCAGTTAGAAGCACGCCAGCAGCAAGAAGTGGCTCAGGCAGACCAGAACTTGGTCAGCGACAACGCTGAAGCCTTGTTCAACGATGGTTACTCTTACGTCGGTGGCAATCCTGATGGCGACATCACATTGGTTGAATTCTTGGACTACCGCTGTGGCTACTGCCGCAAAGCACACACCGAAGTCGCCAAGATGCTTGAAACAGACGGCAACATCCGCCTAATCGTCAAAGAATTCCCTATCTTGGGTGAACAATCCGTACTGGCATCGCGCTTTGCCATCGCTGTCAAATTGGCCGCCGGTGATGACGCATACAAAGCGATCAACGATTCCTTGATGACCTTTCCAGGTGAACTGAGTATGAACAGCCTAAACCGTTTAGGCAATACATTTGGATTGGACATGGCCGCAGTTCAAGCGCAAATGAATGGCCCTGAAGTTGCTGAACACTTGGCAAAAACCAAAGAGTTGGCACAGATTTTACGGATCACTGGCACACCAACGTTTGTGCTTCAGGACGAAATGCTGCGTGGGTATTTACCGTATGATCAGTTGATGACGATT
>Ga0307994_1001643_pt1 | contig 13167 bp, 13 predicted proteins | sample EllFjometagen261_FD_203171 | JGI IMG/M metagenome (GOLD analysis project Ga0307994, IMG submission 203171) | Marine microbial communities from Ellis Fjord, Antarctic Ocean - #261 | ecosystem: Environmental > Aquatic > Marine > Unclassified | place: Southern Ocean | collected 2014-11-02 | reverse complement strand
CTGGATATCCGAGGTTTCCAGGTTGGTCGAGTTGATCGTGACGTAACGCAGCGCAGCGGGATTGGCCAGACCCTGACCGAACGCGTTGAGCGGTACGCAGCCAGCAGCGCGAGCAGCAGCATCGCGGCAGCGGGTCACGCCACCAACGGTTTCGGTTTCCAGCGTGGCGCGATAACGGCTGACCGAAACGTTGCCCTGCTGGAACTGCGTGTTCTCGGTACGCGAGTACATGTAGTACAGGTCATAGTTGATGTTGCTGACGACTTCGCCGCGAACACCCGTCATGATGCGGAATGCCGAGCGACCCTGGCTCGAGTTACGCGGACCGGACTGGTTGAAGCGGAAGCCGACGGTCTGGGTCGAACGACCAAGAGCGAGATCGGCAGGCGTTGCAGCAGCAGCCAGAGCAGCCTGGGTTCCAGCGTTGAAGAACGGGCTGTTGATCTGCAGGCTGGCAGCGATGCCACCCGGGGTCGGAGCCAGTTCCTGGTTCACCTGGCTGTTGACATAGCTGACTTCAGCATAGGCTTCGATGCCGTCGGTGATCTGGAAGTTACCATAACCGCCGAACAGGTAGCGTTCCTGCGGCAGCTGCAGGTAGTTGTCGGGTGCGAAGTTGTACAGATCTTCGGGGTTCAGGAACGGACGCGTGCCGCCACCGGTCGGGTTGAAGATCAGACCGTTGCCGCCGCCAACACCGGGCAGGGTTGCGATCGGGGTCGAAGGCGAACCGCCGGGAACGAGACCGATTTCGCCGCCACGAGCAACGCAGGTGCCGAGAGCACCGCCGAGGTTGGTGCCAACGCCGGTTGCGCGGTCGGTGGTACCAGCGCGGACGCAGCCGTCACCGGCAGCGAAACGCGAATAGGCGCGGGCGCCCTGGAAGATCGATTCACGACGCAGGTAGTTACCATAAATGGTGACCTGGCCGCGGCCGTCTGCAAACGGGGTGCCGATTGCGAAGTTCACGTCATAACGTGCGCCATCGCCCTTGCCGGTCAGCGAGTAGTTACCGCCCAGGATGATGCCGTCGATGTTCTGACGCAGACGGAAGTTGACGACGCCTGCGATCGCGTCCGAACCGTAAACGGCCGACTGACCACCGGTCACAACGTCAACGCCTTCGAGCAGGAACTGCGGGATGGTGTTCAAGTCGACGATCTGGTTGGTATCATAGAACATCCAGCGGCGGCCGTTGACCAGCACCAGGGTACGCTGTGCGCCCAGGTTGCGAAGGTTCAGCGTGGCTGCGCCGTTGCCGGGGTTGTTCGAGAAGCTGGTCACGCCAGGCAGAACCTGCGGCAGGGTGTTCAGCACCTGTTCAACGTTGGTGGCGCCAGACAGCAGGAATTCTTCGGCGGTCACAACAGCGGTCGGGCTGGTGGAGCTGAGGTCGGTACGGGCGATACGCGAACCGGTAACCACGATTGCCTGGTTATCCGATGCTGCGCTTTCGTCCGATTGATCCTGCGCCATCGCAGGTGCTGCAAAGCTGCCAGCTGCTACCAGCAGGCTGCTTGTCAGCAGGCCGAGTTTGAAACGAGACGTCATGCTTTTTTCCCCTTGGAGCGTCGCCGTCGAGAGCGACCGTCTTTTGAAAAAATTATGGTTGGAAAGGCATTTTCACCCTTCTTGAGCTTTGCTTACGCAAGAACGCGTTGAAAACGCAACACTGCTCGCCCCTCCGACATACTGTTTCCATGGGGCTGTAGCAAAAAGGTCACAGAAAGCGCCGCAGCCGCTTTGTTCGTTAACAAATCCTCTCTTGCGCAAGCTCAAAAGCGGCTTCAGGGTGTCGGTCCACAGTCCGGAGCAATGCTTATGTCAGCGATCAGGCAACGTCATTTTTCGGCTCTTGCCGCCCTCTCCGTCTTGACCATCGCGGCCATGGCCACCCCGGCCCAGGCCCAGAAGAAGTCCGCTGGGGCAGATCCCGGACCGGTGTTCGAGGGCATGCTGCAATGCCGGACGATCACCGATGATTCCGCCCGGCTCGCCTGTTTCGACCGGCAGGTTGCCGCCTTTGCCGATGCCCAGAAGACCGGCGAGGTGATCGTCGCTGAACGCAAGGTGGTGGAGCAGGCGCGCGAATCCGCGTTCGGCCTCGCGGTGGGGGAAAGCACCCTGCTGCGCGGACCCGATGGAGAGCCGCTCAAAACGCTGTCGGCCAAGATAACCGGTCTGCGCCCCCTGCCCGGCAGCGGCCGTCTGTCGATCACGCTGGAGAATGGCAGCCGCTGGGAACAGACCGATCCGCCAAGCTACATCTTTTCGCCCAAGCCCGGCCAGATGCTGGTGATCGATCGTGGAGCGATGGGCGGCTATCGCGCCAAGATCGAAGGCCGCACCGGCTTTACCCGGGTCCGCCGGGTGGAATGACTGCGGCTGGGTGCGATAACGCGCCCCGCTGACGGGCGATTACTGACTGGCAATCACTGACGGGCAATCACTGACGGGCAATCATTGGCCCATTGGCGGAACCAGCATCTGCGGGTCGATCCGCGCCTCGTTCCACTTAATGCTCCAGTGCAGATGCGGGCCGGTTGCGCGCCCGGTCGCGCCGATTCGGCCGATCTGCTGGCCCTGGCGCACGCGCTCGCCATCCTTCACGTCGATCGACGACAGATGCAGGAAGGCGCTGTTGAGCCCCATGCCATGGTCGATCATCAGCAGATTGCCTTCGAGCGAAAACGGTGTCTGCGCAGCCAGGATGACCACGCCGTCCGCCGGCGCCATCACCGGCGCGCCGACTGGCCCTGCGACATCGACACCGCTGTGGAAGCTGCCGGGCTCGCCCGCATAGATGCGCTGCGACCCGAAAATCCCCGACACCCGCCCCGTGGCAGGCCAGATGAACGGCTGGCGCCAGCCGGCGCTGTCCGAACTGCGCAGCCGCGCGGCAGCGATCAGCTCGAGCTCGGGCTTGCGCCGCGCCATGAACGCTTCGCTCGGAATGCCGCCCCGCGCGGCGACCGCGATGAACTCGCGCCGCCAGGAGCGCGGCTCGATCGAAAGTGGCTCGCTCACCACCTCGCCATCGGCAAAGCTGACGGTCAGCACGCCCAGCGCCGGCGCATCGCGGTTGAACCCCAGCAGGAACTGGCCGTCCTCGGCCAGCGGCACCTTCACCCCGTCCAGATCCAGCCCGACCACGCCGCGGGGCGCAGTGCCACGCAGCAGCGCGCCCTGCACGGGCGCACCACTCAGCCGGATGCCGCTGGTCAGCGGACGCACCGCGCCAAAGGGACGGGTGAGAAAGTCGGGTCCGCTGGCCTGCGTAGCCGCAGAAGGCGTGTCTTGCGCGGCGGGCGCGGACTGGCCGATCGCGGGACCGGCAAGCGCGGCGGCCACCAGGCTCAGCGCGATTCCGCCCCGCGCCACAGATTCAGCCCTGCCCCAGCGCGGCGCGCACCGAAATCTCGCAGCTGGCATAAGGCTCCTGCCGCTCGACGCTCCAGTAGCGCAGCTCTTCCAGATCGATCTTCTGCCCGGTTTCGGCGCACAGCACATGATCGCCCGGGCTAAGCAGACGAAAGCCGTTGGGCATATAATGCAGGCGCGCAGCCCGATCACGGTTGGACATCAACATCTAAAGATCATGCTCCATCAAATCTGTATCGCAGGTTTACCGCTCTGTCGGCGGGTGCCCTGCCCTTGACCTGCAGCCTATAACAATGCGTGCCGAGGTGCAAATTGCGCCCGGTCAGAACAGGCTGGACTGGCGCGGTTCGGTGGCCTGCGTTTTCGGACGAGCCGCAGCCGGCGGGGTGCGCGGCGGTGGCGACACCGGTCCATCGGCGGGTACGACATCGAGCACGCCGTCGCGAAAATGCAGCGCCAGGCTGGGCTCGCGCTGGGCTGCGGCGCGATCAAGCAGCGTACGGCCATCGGCAGCCGTTACCCGGGCATAGCCGCGCTGCAGCGGCGCGTCGGGGTCAAGCTGCGCCAGGACTCGCTCGAGCCCGGCCAGTCGCTCGCCTGCCCGCGTGGCGATCCGCTCGAGCATCGCCGGGTCGAGCTTCAGCCGCGAAAGCCGCTCGCGTGCCAGGCCTGCACGCGCATCGAGCACCGCTGGCCGTAAGGCGCCCGATGCGCGCGCGAGCGTGCCGCGCGCATCGGCGAGCCGCAGGCCCAAGGCCGCGCGCAGCCGCTCGCCCAGATCATCGGCGCGCTGCTGTTGCGGGCTGAGCAGGTCCTGCAGTTTGGGCAGCCGCTGGGCGCGCGCCTCGAGCCGCTCGCGCGCCAGCCCCTGGGTACGGTTGATCGCCCGCGTGGCGCGCAGGCCGAGCTCGCCCAGCCCGGCCAGCAGATCGGCGCGCACGGGCACCGCCATTTCGGCCGCAGCCGTCGGGGTGGGCGCGCGGCGGTCGGCGGCGAAATCGGCGAGCGTGGTGTCCGTCTCGTGCCCCACCGCTGAGATCACCGGGATCAGGCTCTCGGCGATCGCGCGGACCACCGGTTCCTCGTTGAAAGCCCACAGGTCTTCGATCGAGCCGCCGCCACGCGCAACGATCAGCAGGTCAGGCCGCCTGTCCTTGGCCATCGTGCTGAAGCCGCGCACAGCCGCTGCGACCTGCGCCGCAGCGCCCTCGCCCTGCACCAGCACCGGCCACACCAGCACATGGCTGGGGAAGCGGTCCGCGAGCCGGTGAAGAATATCGCGGATCACCGATCCGGTCGGCGACGTCACCACCCCGATGGTGCGCGGCAGGAAAGGCAGCGCGCGCTTGCGTGCGGGATCGAACAGCCCCTCCCCCGCCAGCCGCGCCTTCAGCTTTTCGAACAGCTGCATCAGCGCGCCCTCGCCCGCGAGTTCGAGCGATTCGATGGTGATCTGGTACTTCGAACGTCCGGGGAAGGTCGTCAGCTTGCCGGTGGCGATGACGTCGAGCCCATCTTCTGGCGCGAAGTTGAGCCGCTGCGCCGTACCCTTCCAGATGATCCCGTCGATCAGCGCCTTGTCGTCCTTGAGCGCCAGATAGCAGTGCCCCGACGCCGCGCGCTTGAACCCCGAAATCTCGCCGCGAATCCGCACATGGCCAAAGCGGTCCTCCACCGTGCGCTTGAGCAGGTTCGAGATTTCGGAAACCGAGAGTGGCGGGGCGTTGTCGCCCGGCGCCATCTGGGCTAACAGCCCGCCGGAACGCGAGTTGGCATCATCTGAAAAGGGGTCGGGCATGAATATCCTGTTGGTGGGGAGCGGTGGCCGCGAGCATGCCCTTTGCTGGAAACTGGCGCAATCCCCGCAGGTGGAAAGCATCTTCGCCGCGCCCGGAAATCCGGGGATAGCCGAGCATGCGACATGCGTCGACCTGGTGGTGACCGACCATGCGGCGGTGGCGGCGTTCTGCGCGAAGCACGCGATCGGGCTGGTCGTGATCGGCCCCGAAGCGCCGCTGGTCGACGGCCTCGCCGACAGCCTGCGCGGCGCCGGAGTGCCGGTGTTCGGGCCCTCCGCGAAGGCCGCGCAGCTCGAAGGCTCCAAGGGGTTCACCAAGGCTCTGTGCGACCGCGCGAGCATCCCGACCGCGCGCTATGTCCGCGCCAGCCATGCAGCAGAGGCGCGCGCGGCTTTGGCCGATTTCGACCTGCCGGTCGTCATCAAGGCCGATGGCCTCGCCGCGGGCAAGGGCGTGATCATCGCCGAAACCGCCGAGGAGGCTGAGGACGCCATCGGGCACATGTTCGCAGGCGCCTTTGGTGACGCCGGGGCCGAGGTGGTGATCGAGGAGTTCATGACGGGCGAAGAGGCGAGCTTCTTCGCGATCACCGATGGCAGCGCAGTCGTCGCGTTCGGATCGGCGCAGGACCACAAGCGCGTCGGCGAAGGCGATACCGGGCCGAACACTGGCGGCATGGGCGCGTACAGCCCGGCTCCCGTCCTGACGCCGGAGCTTGAAGCGCAGGTGATGGAGCGGATCATTGCGCCGACCGTCACGACGCTCGCCGCCGAGGGGATGCCCTATTCGGGCGTATTGTTCGCCGGGCTGATGCTGACCAGCGAAGGCCCCAAGCTGATCGAATACAATTGCCGCTTCGGTGACCCCGAATGCCAGGTGCTGATGACCCGGCTGCAGAGCGATCTCGCCGAACTGCTGCTGGCGACCGCCAAGGGCGAGCTGGCCATCTGCCCCCCTCCCCGCTTCTCGGACGACTATGCGCTGACGGTGGTGATGGCGGCCAAAGGCTATCCCGGCACCCCCGAAAAGGGCGGCGCAATCACGCTGGGAGATCCAACCAGCGCAAAGGTGTTCCACGCAGGCACCGCGATCAATGACGGCGCATTGGTCGCCAATGGCGGCCGTGTGCTCAACATCACCGGCACCGGCAGCAGCGTAACCGAGGCGCAGACCACCGCCTTTGCCGCCGTCGATGCGATCAATTTCCCCACCGGCTTCTGCCGCCGCGACATCGGCTGGCGCGAAGTGGCGCGCGAGCGGGGTTAAAGCGCCGCCAGCACCGCGTCGCCAATCGCGACCGTCCCCATCGTCCCGCCGAGGTCCGCGCCCAGCGCGCCCGCGTTGAGCGCGCTCGCCACCGCCGCTTCGATCCGCGCGGCTTCAGCCTCGAGCCCGAAGCTGTGGCGCAGCATCATTGCAGCGGAAAGGATCATCGCGACCGGATTGGCGAGGCCCTTGCCCGCGATGTCGGGTGCGCTGCCGTGGATCGGCTCGTAAGCGCCCTTGGTACCGAACGCGGTCTGCTCCGCGCCCAGCGACGCCGAGGCAAGAAGGCCGATCGAACCCACGCACATGCTCGCCTGGTCGGAGAGGATATCGCCGAACAGGTTGCCGGTAACGATGGTGTCGAACTTGCCCGGCGCGCGGACCAGCTGCATCGCGGCATTGTCGACATACATATGCTCGAGCGTGACATCGGGGTATTCCGCCGCCACCTCTATGATGACATCGCGCCAGAGCTGCGAGGTTTCGAGCACATTGGCCTTGTCCACCGAGCATAGCCGCCCCGAGCGGCCCTGAGCTGTGCGGAAGGCGACATGCGCGATGCGGCGCACCTCGCTCTCGCTGTACGACATGATGTCATAGCCTTCGCGCTGGCCATCGGCGGTGGTCCGCATGCCTTTCTCGCCGAAATAGACATCGCCGTTGAGTTCGCGCACGATCATCAGATCGATCGCGCCTGCGACCTCGGGACGAAGCGAGCTATGCCCCTCAAGCCCGGGAAATACCTTGGCCGGGCGCAGGTTGGCGAACAGGCCGAGCTCCTTGCGCATCCCCAGCACCGCCTGTTCGGGGCGCAGATGGCGCTCGAGCCCGTCGCAGGCGGGGTCCCCCACCGCACCGAACAGCAAGGCATCGCAAGCGTGCATCAGCGCCAGCGTCTCGGGCGGAAGCGGATGGCCATGCACCCGCCAGGCGGCGGCGCCGACCAGCCCGTCGTGCAGTTCCATCCCCGGCAGATCGAGCGCGCGCAGCACGCGCACCGCCTCGGCCATGATCTCTGGCCCGATGCCGTCGCCGGGTAGAATTGCAATTTTCATGGTGTATCCCTGTCAGTTATCGCCGCGCGCATAGCGTCCGGTGGCCCATTCAAGCAACATTGTTTTGCATGCGGTGCACGATCAGCCAGCGATCCGCCTCAGCCGGTCGATCATCATAACCCGCGCCGCGAGCGGATCGGCGCGGCGCTCGGCGAAGAACTGGCGCTCGATAAAGTGCCCGGTGAGCGCGAAGCCCTGCAGCAATTGCTCCCAGTCGGGCTCGGCGTCGCTGGTCATGAAGGTAGGCAATGGCAGCAGCTTTTCGGCATAGACCCCGGCAGCGTGCAGGCTTACCGCACGCCCGGTGCGCGGGCTGACATAGGCCAGATCCTCGCGCTCACCAGTCACCGCGCAGCGCTCGAGGTCGAGCCCGAAGCCGAGCTCTGCCAGCAGCAACGCCTCATACTGCACCATCGCCCGCGCCCACCACCTCGCCGAGGGGGCAACGCACACCAGTTCGAGCAAAGCCGCCAGCGCCGCATAAAGCCGGGGGAACGGCTGGTCGTCCGGCGCGACCGTCGCGGTGAGCAACGTCACCCACTCGAAAGCCGCCGCCGCGAGCGGCTCGGCATAATACGGCGCGCGGCTGCTGGCGAGTTCGACCGCCAGGCTGGCGAGCTGATCCGGCGAGCGGCTGCGCAGCTCCGCCGTCACGAGGTTGGCGGGCATCAGCACCGGTCGCATCGCCGTCGATCGCCCGCCCTGCACATAACCCGCCTGCAGGCCGTGATCAGGCGTAAACAGCCGAGCCACCGCCCCATGCTCGCCATGCTTGCGCACCGTGCAGACGATCGCGGGGGTGCGGATGACGGGCATGTCAGCCTCTTAGCGCACGTCGGGCAGCTGATCCAGTTTATCGCCAATCCACACCTTGATCAGGGATTGCACAGATACGCCGCGCCTGCCTGCCGCCCGCTCGAGCCTTTCTATCAGCTCGGAAGGCATTTTGATGCTCACGCATTTGTTGTCGGTTGCCTTGCCCACCAGATGCCCCTGAGTATCGCCTCATACAGCGCCTTCAAAAGGATGTTCACATCATAAATGTACGACACCAAAACTGACAGGGGCGCAGGCGCAATCTGATCGGAAATGGATCGAAAAGCTACATCATCCCCGGAAATAGTCATAGACCAGCTGCGCCATCGCCTTGGATACGCCGGGGGCCATCTGCAGGTCCTGCAGGCTGGCGCTGCGGACGGCCTTGGCGGTGCCGAAGTGCATCAGTAGCGCGCGTTTGCGCGCGGGGCCGATGCCGGGGACCTCGTCGAGCGGGCTGCTGGTCATCGCCTTCTTGCGCTTGCCGCGGTGCGCGCCGATCGCGAAGCGGTGCGCCTCGTCGCGTAGACGCTGGAGGTAGAACAGCACCGGGCTGTTGGTCGGCAGCGTGAACTCCTTGCCATCGGGCATGAAGAAGGTTTCGCGCCCAGCATTGCGATCGGGCCCCTTGGCGACGCCGACCAGGGCGACATCGTCGATGCCCAGCACCGCCAGCGCTTCCATCGCCGCCTTGAGCTGGCCCTTGCCGCCATCGACCAGCACCAGATCGGGCCAGTCGCCGCCGCTGCGGTCAGGGTCTTCGCTCTGCGCGCGCGCAAACCTCCGTTCGAACACCTCGCGCATCATCGCATAGTCGTCGCCGGGCACGGTATCGGCGCGCTTGATGTTGAACTTGCGATACGCCGCCTTGCGGAAGCCCTCGGGCCCCGCGACCACCATCGCGCCCAATGCATTGGTGCCCTGGATATGGCTGTTGTCGTAGACCTCGATCCGGTCGGGCGGGCCGTCGAGCCCGAACAGATCGGCCATCTCGGCGAGATACTTTGCCTGGCTCGCGCTCTCGGCGACGCGGCGCTGCAGTTCCTCGAGCGCGTTGCGCTGCGCCTGCTCGATCAGCCTTTTGCGCTCGCCGCGCTGGGGGACGAGCAATTCGAGCTTGTGCGCCATGTTCGCCGACAGCGCCTCGACCACCAAATCGCACTCGAACGGCGTGCGGTCGGTGAGGATCAGCCGTGGTGGCGGCATGTCCTGATAGAATTGCATCAGGAAGCTAGTGAGGATCTCCGCCTCGTCGAGCTCCTGCACATGCGCGGGGAAGAAGCTGCGGTGGCCCCAGTTCTGCCCGGCACGGATAAAGAACGCCTGGATGCATACCGTGCCGCCCTGGCTCGCCATCGCGAACACATCGGCGTCGGTGATTCCGTTCGCGTTCACCGCCTGGCTGCCCTGAATGAAGGTCAGCGCCTTCAATCGGTCGCGATAGGCCGCCGCGCTCTCGAAATCGAGCGCCTGCGCCGCCGCTTCCATCCGCGCGCCCAATTTGGCCTGGACGTCGGTCGACTTGCCGGTGAGGAACGCACGCGCATCGCCCACCAAGGCCGCATATTCCTCCTTGCTGATCCGGTCTACGCACGGCGCCGAGCAGCGCTTGATCTGATACAGCAGGCACGGCCGCGAGCGGTTGGCGAAAAAGCTGTCCGAGCACGAGCGCAGCAGGAACAGTTTCTGCAGCGAATTGAGCGTGCTGGTCACCGATCCGGCGCTGGCGAAGGGTCCGAAATACTGGCCCTTGTACTTCTGCGCGCCGCGGTACTTCGACATCCGAGGGAAGTCGTGATCCTCGCGCAGCAGGATGTAGGGGAAGCTCTTGTCGTCGCGCAGCAGCACATTGTACGCCGGGCGATAGCGCTTGATCAGCTGCGCCTCGAGCAGCAAAGCCTCGGCCTCGCTGTTGGTCGTGACGATCATCATCGACCGGGTCAGCGATACCATCCGCTGCAGGCGGCGCGGCAATTTGTCGACCTGAGTGTAGTTGGTCACCCGATTCTTGAGTGCGCGCGCCTTGCCGACATAGAGCACGTCGCCGCGCGCATCGATCATCCGGTACACGCCAGGCCGCGTCGGCAGCGATTTCAGCTGGCTGCGGATCGCGGCGATTCCGGTGTCGAGATCGGGCGTGTCGGCCCCGCGCACGCTATAGGTCGCCGCCTCCTCGAGGAAGCGGTCGGGCGCGCGCGGATTGCTGTCATTGGGGTGAGCGGGACGGCCTGCCATGGTCCGCGTGATGTGGCGTCAGGACGGCGGCAGGTCAATGGGGCTTATCCCCTCTCCCCTTTCGCTCAAACCTTCTCCCTTGATGGGAGAAGGATACGCAGCCTTGTCGAGCGCAGCGAGGCTAAGGCGGAGTTGGATGAGGGTGAAGCGGGATATTGCAAAGGCCAGCGTTGCTGCCCCCTCTCCCAGCTTCGACTAGGCAGCAAGCTGCCAAGTCTTTGCAACCCTCTCCCTCGAAGGGGAGAGGGGCGAGAACGTCAATTCAGCCGCATGCCGAGCTGGGCGACGGTCTGGTCGACCAGCGACTTGTCCGCATCGGCGTTGTGGTTTTCGGCGATCAGCGTCGCGGCGGCACCTGCAGCGGCGGTTGCGACCTTGTTGCGGATCTCGGCGATGGCAGCGCGTTCGGCGGCGGCGATCTTGTCGGTGGCCATCTTCTGGCGACGCACGATCAGGTTTTCCGCATCGGTGCGCGCCTTGGCGCGGATGGCTTCGGCTTCCGCCTCGGCGCGTGCGTTCATGTCGGCGGCTTCCTGCGTTGCCGCAGCCAGCTTGGCCTCATATTCGGCGCGAAGCTTTTCGGCATCCGCCCGCAGCGCCTGGGCTTCGTCGAGCTCGGCCTTGATGCTGGCGATCTTGCGATCGAGCGAAGCGCCGATCGTCGCCGGCACCTTCTTGTAGAGGATGATGCCGATCAGGATCAGCATCGCCGCCGAGACGAAGAAGGTGGCATTGAGCAGGTGGACTCCGCCGATCGAGGGATCGGCATGTTCGCCGGCTTCGGACGCGAGGATGATGAGATCAAGCATCTGCCAGAGCTCCCTTGACCGCGCGGTTGACCTGCGGCTTGGTGATCTTTGCCGGGGTCAGCCGGGCGACGATATCCTGTGCGGCTTCGACCGCTACAGCTTCGATCTCCGACAGGGCAGATGCCTGCTGGGCAGCAATCGCGGCTTCAGCGTCGGCCAGATGGGCGGCGATGCCGACATCGGCCTCGCGCACCTTGGCTTCGGCTTCGCGGATGCCCTTGGCCTTGGCTTCGGCGGTCACCGCCATAGCCGCGTCGCGGGCACGAGCATGGGCCTGACGATAATCTTCCTCGATCTCGTCAGCGCGGGCATGCGCGGCCTTGGCAGCCGCGATGTCGCCGGCGATCTTGCCCTTGCGCAGATCGACCGTGCCCTGGATCTTCGGCAGCATCGAACGCCCGATAACGAAATAAATCAGTCCGAACGTGATCACCAGCCAGAAGAACTGGGACCCGTAGGTGGACATGATCTGGTCAATCTGGGGCATATCAAAGCTATCCGTGGATCAGAATCTTGAAGGTGCGAACCGGGACCGGCGGCAGGCCGGTCCCGGAAACGCGAATAATCAGGCGACGAAGATCAGGATCATCGCCACGACGAACGCCAGCAGGCCGAGAAGTTCGGCAGCGGCGAAGCCGATGAAGAGGCGGCCCTGCTGGCCGTCGGCAGCTGCCGGGTTGCGCAATGCGCTTTCCAGGAACGAACCGAACACGTTACCCACGCCGATGGCGGCCATGCCGGCACCGATTGCAGCCAGGCCAGCACCGACCAGTTTTGCAGCTTCTGCGTCCATTGTAATACTCCTTAAGAAACTCGATTGGATGGAAAGATTGAGAGCGAAAAGAATAGCTTAGTGCAGGTTCACCGCGTCGTTGATGTACAGCGAGGTGAGCAGCGCGAACACATAGGCCTGCACGACGGCGACCAGGATCTCGAGCGCACTGATGCCGACCATGAGCGTCAGGCTGGGCAGCCCGACCATCAGGCCATAGCCGAGCCCGGCATTGGTCGAGTTGATCACGAAGCCGGCCAGCACCTTGAGCAGGATGTGTCCTGCGGTCATCGCGACGAACAGTCGCAGACCCAGGCTGAACGGGCGGACCAGGAAGGACAGCAGCTCGACCAGGAAGATGAAGGGAATCATCGGCAGCGGCGTGCCGTGCGGCACGAACAGCGAGAAGAAGTGGAACCCGTGGCGGGTGAAGCCGACGATCAGCACGATCGAGAAGCTGACGATGGCAAGGATGCCGGTGATCGTCAGATGGCTGGTCACGGTGAACGGATGGCCGCCGATGACACCGATGGGCAGCAGGCCCAGGATGTTGGCAAACAGGATGAACATGAACAGCGAGAAGACATAAGGCGCGTATTTGCGACCTTCGGCGCCGATATTGGCCACCAGCATGTCGTCGATGAAGCCGGTGAAGCTCTCGACCATCAGCTGCCAGCGACCCGGCACCAGCTCGCGCTTCATGCCACCCTGCATGAACACCCACAGCGCCACCAGCGTCAACAGCATCCACAGGGCGCTGTTGGTGAAGGCGATGGTCTGCCCAGCAATGTCGAAACCACCCGAGAAAATGGGCGCGATTTCGAACTGGTGCATTGGGTCGATTTTGCCTGACTCGGCTGCCACAACCTTACCTCTTCGTATCAATCTTCAGGCTTATCCTTCGGGGACTGCTGATTTTTCAGCCCCGCCGAATACGCGTTGGAAACCCGGATGATGTTCCTGAAGGCCACGAAAATCCCCAGAGCGAGGAACGTGATCAGGAGCCAGGGCGATGTGCCCAGCCAGCGATCAAA
>Ga0307994_1001637_pt1 | contig 13190 bp, 8 predicted proteins | sample EllFjometagen261_FD_203171 | JGI IMG/M metagenome (GOLD analysis project Ga0307994, IMG submission 203171) | Marine microbial communities from Ellis Fjord, Antarctic Ocean - #261 | ecosystem: Environmental > Aquatic > Marine > Unclassified | place: Southern Ocean | collected 2014-11-02 | reverse complement strand
TGAGCAAAATCAAACAGAACATAAGTTGGCCGATCACTTTGCTGCGTCAGGTGCTAATAGCCGTGTATGGAACTGTTTGGAAAAAATGGCGGTTCATAATTCAAAAGCCTTCATAGATTATTATAAAAACCCCCTGCTAGCTGATGTGTGTTCAGCTTGGTTAGGGCCGGATTACCAGATCACCTCCCAAGTTAACCTAGTGCACCCAGGAGGCGCGGCCCAACAGCCTCATAGAGACTATCATTTAGGTTTCACTAATGATGAAGAGGTACAGCGCTACCCACTTCACGTACAGGTGATGTCGGCTATGTTGACCTTACAAGGTGCCGTGGCCCATGTAGATATGCCCATAGAGTCCGGCCCTACCTTATTATTACCATACTCTCAGCGCTACGAACATGGTTATGGACTGTATCGTAATCCTGAGTTTAAAGCCTACTTCGCCCAACATGCGGTGCAAGTACCTTTGGATAAAGGTGATGGCATGTTTTTTAATCCTGCGTTAATGCATGGTGCTGGCGCAAATACGTCAGTAGATGTGGAGCGTATGGCCAACTTACTGCAGATATCCTCTGCGTTCGGTAAACAGATGGAGTCTATCGACCAGCAACGTATGCAACTGGCTTGTTACGGTGAACTCTCTATTGCTAAATTGAGCAGCGAAGAATTATCAGCTGTAGCGACCGCACTAAGTGACAGCTACCCATTTTCTAGTAACATGGATCGCGATGCGCCAGGAGCAAGTCTAAGGCCTTTAAGTGGTCGTGATTTATTACTTCAAGGGCTAGAGGAAAGTTGGTCGCAGCAACAGCTGGAAAGTGCTTTGCAGGACTTGAACTGGCGTAAAGCTTCCCATTAACTTGGGGCTCTAATTGGGTAGATATTCAGCTGCCACAATTGCGTCAGATAATCACGGCCTTAATTCCTATTGTCTTGTTAGGCTAAATGGTTAACAGCACTGAAAATATAACAGTGGAGTAGAGTTGTTTGTGACAGTACTCAGTTTGCGGGCAATGCTGCAATGGATTCAGTTGAATCTGCTTTTTCCCTGAATAGGTATTTGGAATATAAATAAAAATATATTTTTATTTAATCTTTACAAACAATATATTTGCGTAATTATAACCCCTAGGCATATCGTCTCAATAGAGATGGTAAGATCGCGGTAGAGGTAGAGGGTATTCCGTGTGACGTCATAGACAATCCCCCAACCCCAGAATGCGAGATTTCCTACAGTATGTTGACTGACCAAAACCCGATTGGCTGGCTAAAGGCAACGGGCTCACGTTTCGATATCGGGTTTCAACTTGGTAGACAGGGATACGAAGCTGTCCACACACATTTGGTTGATTCAGATATTTGGGCGCAAATAACGGCCAGCGAAAACATCGATCTCGTTGCACGACTGACAGCAAGCACACAAGCACACTATCCTGGTATTTGGGATGAAATTTGCGGGCTTGCCAAAGGTCTCGATTTGCCGGTTCAAGATGTTATGGCCTGGAATTGTCGTGGAGATTTGTTGGCTTCTGTACCCGATGGCTGCACCACAGTACAACAGCCAGGCTCTACGTCCTTAGGCGAAACAATTAAACTATCGCACAATGAAGATGGCTTGCCATTTTTCCGCGGTGCTTGTTTTATAGTGGATGCGACACCCGACGATGGCATTGGATTTCGATCCTTTTGTTACCCAGGCTCTATCCCCGGCCACTCTTTTGGGTGGAACAACGCAGGTATTGTGCAAACAGTTAACAATTTGCGCTTATGCGGTGTGGTACCAACTGTTTCACGCATGGTGTTGGGGCGAGCAGTTATCGAATCTGAGACATTAGATCAAGCCATCGAGACATTATCGACAAATCCCGCTTGTGGCGGCTTTCATATGTCACTTGCACAATGCGGTGATAAACGCTTACTCAGTGTAGAATACGGTGGGGGTTCGTCTTCAGTACGCAACATATCTAAACCGTCTGTTCACGCCAACCATGCACTGCATCTAGAAGTTGGCCGTCAAATCGTCACAGCCTCATCGAATGATAGGCAACTACATGGCGGCACTATGGTAAGGCGATTCGACGTGAACCCGCTCGATGTACTACGCGATGACTCTGGCCCCGGACTACCTATCCGACGTGACGACCCAGCCGACCCAGACTGTGAAAACACGTTGGCTACTTGTATATTTCATATTTCTAAACATAGTATAGGATGGAAAATTTATGCCCAAAAGCAAGGCAAAGCCATCTACCAAAGTGAGTCAAAGCCCTCCTAAACTATGCCCTCCAACATCGCTGGAAGGGCTGCGCACATTACTTATCAGTATTGCACGAGGTAATTCATCAATTGTCCTTAGCAGTAAAGCTCGCTCGGCCCTAGGGGAAATGCTTGACCTTCAAGGCAGCCCTGCGTTGCTATCCATCACCTCGCTTGCCAAACAGGTTGGCATCACCCCCTCAACCATCACACGCTTGGCACGGAACCTTGGCTATAATAGTTTTGGTGCATTTCAAAAAGCCTTGTATGCTTCCTCCTCTCCCACGCCCAGTACGTTTTATCTCACTCAGGCGCAGTCTGCGCTCAACAGCCAACACGCACCAAGCAAGCAGCAGGCAGCGAAGTTATGCCACGAGAATCAAGCGAACATTGACCGTTTTATTAACACATTCAATTCAGAAAGCTTTGAACGCGCGGTCGATATGATAAGCAAGGCACGCCGCGTCAGCGTTTTCGGAATACGCCAATTCCACTCGCTTGCCACGTTTTTGGTATATGGGTTACGTTTGATTCGATCAGATGTTTCACTTCTTGACGCGAACGCGCTGGGTCTCGCAGAGGAGCTAGGGTCGATGAATAGTGGTGATATTTGCATCGTAGCCAGTGTGTCACCCTACTCAGCACCGGTCGTAGAAGCTGCACGTATTGCAGCCGAAATAGGTATTGATGTAATCGCAATGACAGATCGTGTCAGTTCGCCACTGGTAGATCATTCTAAGGCAGCCCTATTCGTGGCACACGACAGCAGCTTCATCTCTAATTCTATAACCAGCTATTTTGCAGCAGCGGAATGCTTAATCAATGCAGTTGCGTCGACAAATCCAGTCCAAACCGAACGCGCGCTTGTTGAGCGTCAGAATTTAATTGAGAGTTTTAACATTGAGAGATCGTAAGCGTATCAACAAAGATTATCCCTAAAACGGTGCCGTGGATGAACGCTACTGAAAACAATCCTTATGGACAGCCATCCGCGCAAGAGCGCGCCGCAAACATGATCAAAGAACACCTAGAAAGCGCAGGCCAGTCGCTTGGACGATACGGGCCTATTCCAAACTTCTGCATTAGCCCGCGACTTATTCAAATTCTTCAAACCGTTCAGGGATGTGCTTGTCCATAATGATATTTAGTATGGCAGAGTCCGGCCCCACCCTATGATTACCTTACTCCCAGCGCTACGAACATGGTGATGGTATGTTTTTTAATCCTGGGTTAATGCATGGTGCCGCGAAAATACGTTAGTAGATGTAGAACGGATGGCCAACTTACTGCAGATATCCTCTGCGTTCGGTATACAGATTGAGTCTATCGACCAGCAACGTATGCAACTGGCTTGTTACGGTGAACTCTCTATTGCTCAAATTGAGCAGCGAAGAGTTATCAGCTGTAGCGACCCCACTAAGTGACAGTTACCCATTTCAAGCAACATGGGTCGCGATGCGCCAGGAGCATGTCTAAGGCCTTTGAGTGGGCCTGATTGGTTAGTTCAAGGGGCAGGGAGCGTTGGTCGCAACAACAGCTGGAAAGTGCTTTGCAGGACTTGACCTGGCGTAAAGCCTCTCATTAACTTGGGGCTCTAATTTTGTAGATATTCAGCTGCCACAATTGCGTCAGATAATCACAATTAATTCTGTTAAGGTGAGCAATCGTTACTAATTGTGTAAACCTGTGAAATCGAGTCATTACTTCGCTAACCGTTTGTCCATGAGCCAAAAAATCACGGCCTTAATGGCTATTGTATTGTTAGGCTTTGTTATCGTGGTTGGTGTTGCAATCATGCAGGTTAGGAATTTGGCCGATATATCTGCTCGACTCACTTCTGCGAACTTGCCGTTGATTCATTCAGCGTCAAATATTGGTTATTTAATACAGTCTCAGTATACCGATACCCACCGAGTAGTTTTATCCAATACATCTGAATTGGCAATGAGCGCCTTATCGAATGGGATTTCATTTAACCGTGCTGCATTTTTAGAAAGTGGCCTTCTACTGCAACAATCCATTGCTGAGGTGGAAACAAGGATACGGGTGTTATCTAGCGAGCAAGGTTTACGGCATACGATGGTTGCCGAAAATAAATCCAACTTGCTGTCTATTTTGTTTGAGCTACGAAGGTCTACTCAAAGTTATCAAACAAAGGTGGAATCTTGGTTGGAAAGTAGGCCTTCGCCCACCAATACTGGGGCAATGTTAAGTCAGTTATCAAACCTCGAAGCGCTCACAAATAAGCACTTTTTAACCTTTGATGAGATGATAAAATCAGTCAATCGGGATACGGAAAACGAGGTTGTTTTTGAAGAAAAGATAGCTATAGGGTTAATCATCTTGACGACCCTGTTAGCTTTAATTTTAGTGTTGACGATGATGTTCGTCATTGTAAGAAATATAATCGCTAAGCCGTTACAACAACTCACGGATACAATAAACGTCTTTACGCCCTTACACAAAGTTGAAGAGTCTGAGTTTGAAAAGTCTATTATCCTGCGTCAAGACGAGTTGGGCCGAATGGGTCGAAGCTTTAATCGCCTTAAACACGATCTGTGGATTCAAGGTGAAGACCTTGCCAAGGCAATTAATGAGGCCGAACGAGCGAACCGCGCTAAATCTGTGTTTTTGGCCTCTGCTAGCCATGATCTGAGGCAGCCACTGAGTGCAATGCAAATGTACATTGCCGCTCTAAGGCAGAAGGTAGAATCTCAAGATGTTGTTAAAATAGTTGATGATATAGATGCTGTTTCTGTATCAACAACGCGTTTGTTAAACGCTCTGCTCGACGTTTCACAGCTAGAAGCGGGCGCTATCAAACCTACAAAAGAAAATTTCTGCGTAGAGAATCTACTCCAAAGTGTTGCCCGTTCCTATTTACCTTTAGCAGAGGAAAAAGGCATACGCTTGCGGGTTGTACCGTGTCAGGTGTATTTGTACAGTGATATTACCTTGGTTGAGCGAATTGTTAGTAACTTCGTTTCTAATGCTCTGCGCTATACCCAAAGTGGGTCTGTGCTCGTTGGGTGCCGTAGACGCCAGCAACATCTGTCCATTGAAGTAGTGGATACAGGTTGCGGCATACCAATGGATCAACTTGCTCCCATTTTTGATGATTTTCACCAACTTGATAACAAAGAGCGAGATCGGGGCAAAGGTCTTGGTTTAGGCTTAGCAATTGCTAAGCGCCTATCCATTTGTTTAGACCATGATATTGAGTGCGACTCAGACTTAGGGCGTGGATCGCGGTTTTCGGTGCAAGTGGATTTGGGGCATGCAACTATCAACCAAACTAGTTCAGCCCGTCCGAACTTCGGAGTTAAGTCATTGCTCGGTGAAATAATTTTGCTTGTAGAGGATAACCTTGACGTACAAAAGGCGAGCAAGCAGTTGTTGGAATCTTGGGGTTGTGTAGTGCATTGTGCTCAAAATGCAGAAGAAGCTTTGGAGTGGGCCGCTGGTGCCAGTCAAACTGTTCCTGGGTTGATTCTGGCAGACCACCGTTTGCCAGGCTTGGCTAACGGTGTTGAAGTCGCCCAACAGGTTGCCGTAACTTTAGGTGTGGATATTCCCACGATCATTGTTACTGGAGACGTGGATGACAATCATATTAGGGACATAAGAGAGCAAGGTTACGTCGTTTTGTGCAAGCCAGTGCGGCCGGCAAAACTGCGGGCGGCCATATCAAACTACCTATAAGCCTTTTCCCGTTGAACTTTGGCGTAAAAGGCTACAGCCTCGGTGCGGTTTTTCACCTGCAACCTTTTAAATAACGCAGACACATGCATTTTAATGGTGGGTAAGGTTAAATCTAACTGATCAGCGATGGCTTGGTTTGAAAGGCCTGTTTGCATTAGCTCTAACACATCTTTTTGCCTGCGAGTGAGGCCTTCAGTCGATTCTTTTTTCTCGTTGGGTGCAGAAGCAGCGCCGCCATCGCTAAAATTAAGTACATGGGGGGGAACATAAATCCCCCCTTCTAATATTAACTTAATAGCGCTTAGAGTAACGTTAGGTGGCAATGACTTTGGAATGTATCCTGATACACCGGTGGCCATCGTTGTTCGAATTGAGTCTATGTCATCACGTACGGAAACGACAATTATAGGGACATCAGGCCATTGATTGCGGATGGAAGCAAGGCTGGTGGTAATATCCATGCCTGGCATCATTAAATCGAGCATCATGAGGTCAATATCAGGTTGATTGGATAATACCTCGATTACTTGGTCATAACTATTGGCTTCAAATACTTTGCAGTCTGGTGCAGCCATGCCAACAACTAAGGCTAGGCCTCCTCTAACTAAAGCATGGTCGTCGGCAATTAAAATGCGCAAATTATGCGAAGGCAATAGAGCTTCGTTGGTGCTTGAATAGATCATAGGAAATCCATCTCTAAGGTGTTAGTAGTAAAAGTATTCACTGTTATTTCATTAGACGTTCGATCCGGCCTTATTCTTATAGGTAAGAACTAGGCGCTGGCGAAAATTTTCCGCCATGATAGAGATGATGAGCAAGGAGCCAATGGCCACCATTTGGTAGTATGAGTTTATACGCATTAGATTCATTCCGTTCTGAATTAAAATGATGAAAATAGCGCCTAATACCACATTGTGTAATTTACCAACCCCACCTTGTAAACTCACGCCGCCAATAGCGCAGGCTGCAATTGATAGCAAAGGATAACTCACCCCTAAATTCGACTCACCTGTATCCAATCTTGCGGTGATCAAAAGTGCTGCAATTCCAGTAAATAACGCTGCGGTAGTGTAGGCAATAACAATGCATAATTTGGTATTAATCCCCGACAATTGAGCAGCTCTGAGGTTACCCCCAATCGCATAAATATAACGCCCAATCCTAGTCCAATTGAGAAAGACGTACATCAGGCCAATGCACGGGATAGTCACGAGTATAGGTACAGGGATGCCAGCCCAGCCCCCGTAACCGAAAATATTGGTAAAATTTGGTGGCATGCCATAGATGGGGATACCACCTGTCAAAGACAAGGCTAGACCGAGGACTACTGATGACATACCTAAGGTCATGATGAAGGCGGGTACCTTGAACCATGCAACACCTATGCCGTTGACTAGGCCAATGCTTGCACAGGCGCCCAAGCCGACTACACAGCCAATTAAAATCGATTCCCAACCAGAACCATGCCCAGACCACATTGCACCCATGGTAAGGGATGAAGCGACTGAGGTCATGGCGATCATTACACCGACTGATAAATCTAAACCTGCTGTGAGCATCACTAACATTTGCGCCATCGCCACCAGAACTAAATAGGTGGCGTGCATGGAGATGCCTCGTAGGTTCGCTTGAGTAAGAAAGTACTCACTAGAAAAGCTAAAACCAACGACTGCCAAAATTAAAAACCACGGTAAAACGCCGCCCTTTATGTACAAAAAAGCAATGAAATTGACGATTCGAGAGAGGTAGGTTTGCCAAACTGTGGGCTGTTGATGAACTCGTTTTTTGGTCATGACAAAGGTGCCTCACGTTTATCTAAATAATGGCTTAGAGTCGCTTCACTAATATTTTTGTGGGGTATTTCGGCGAGTAATTCTCCACGGTCAACAATATAAACGCGATGCACAATATTGGCCACCTCGCTTAGGTCAGAAGAAATTAACAATATGCTTGCGCCGGCATCGCAAAATTCCTGCATGAGTCGATAGATTTCTGCGCGCGTGCCTATATCCACTCCTATCGTTGGTTCATCTAGAATGAATAACTGTACATCTCGCACGAAGCCTTTAGCCAACATCACTTTTTGTTGGGTGCCGCCAGATAGGTGATTAAGTACGTTTTCAATACTTAATTGGTTGATTTTGAGCCTGCGGCTCACACTTTCCATGACGTGATTTTCGCCCTTTCGACGTACCCAAAACCCAGTTGAAAACTTAGGCAAGCTTAGAGAAGGTAAAGAAATATTCTGGCGTATGTTGTGGTCCATAATCAGACCTTCACTGCGGCGATCAGCGGGTAAATATAGCATTCCTCTATCTAACATTGCGCGAGGAGTGAGGTGATTTATGCCTAAATCTTTATTGTAAACTTGGTCATCCAAATAAGTGATAACCCCTGACTTGATTTGATTTAAACCAAAACAGGCTCTTGCAATGTCAGCTGCTCCAGATCCAGCAAGTCCAGTGAGACCTACAATTTCTCCCGCATTGACCGTGAGACTAACATCCTGCACCAGTGAGTTTGATATACTCAAGTGGCTGATATTTAATAACTGTTTACCAGTGTTGGCTTTAATCGTGGGGAAAAAAGAGTCAAAACGATGGCCAAAGGCAAGTTCAATGAGTTGGTCTTCATCAATATCAGACGTTGTGTGAGTGCACACCAAATGGCCATCTTGCAGTACACTTACTCTATCGCTTAGGCGAAAAATCTCACTGGTTCTATGGGAGACATAGACCACGCCAATGCCTTCATTTTTGAGTACATCAATCATGGCAAACAACTGTTTTGTTTCTCGGCCAGACAATGCTGCTGTGGGCTCATCCAAGATCATGATGGCGGGTTTGCTATGGAAGGCCTTTGCTATTTCGACCATACGTTGTTGGGCATGGGATAAATGCATCACTAGCTGGTTAGGTTCCAGGTCAAACTCCAAGCGCTCTAAGGTCTTTTTTGCCCACTGTCTTAATTTTGTTTTTTGCAAAAAGATCCCACTTGAAAGATTAGATCCTAAGAATAGGTTTTCTTCTACCGTAAGTTGGGGGACTAAGGTGTATTCCTGAAATACGGCACTAATACCGAGCTCTTTAGCGTGGTGCACGGAGGCAATCTTGACCCGCTCATCATTGATGAGTATATCCCCGCTGCTAGGTTGTATATCCCCAGTAATCATTTTCAACAATGTCGATTTACCTGCACCGTTTTCGCCAAATAATGCATGAACTTCACCTGCATAGATGTCGAAATCGAGTTGATGTAAAACAGTGCTGCCAAAATAGTCTTTGCTGACGCCTTGCAAGTGAATTAATGGCTTCGCATTTCGAACATGTATTTGTTCGTCAAGGTGGGCTTGACTATGTGGGCTAGTAATCTTCATTTAATCCACCGAAAACACTGGGGACCAGTACTTTGGAGCAAGCGTGGTATAACTTTCAAATTTATCAATACTATCCGGCGTAACGATTATAATTGGTGGTTGCACATGTTCGGTAAGCCGCCCAGTCTGGCCGAACTCTGGTCTGCCACCTGTGGCCATGGGTAATCCTTCTAGTAGCCTTACAGCTTGGTCCACAGATACACGGGCTTGGGTAATCATCTGATCTGATGGAGCCATGTCAACTTGACCTCGACGAATAAATATATCCATGCCAGGAGTGTAATAGTAGGCTACAAGTTTAACTTTTTTGTCTAAGTTTCTTGAGCGTAAGGCGCCCACCGCACCTTCAATGCTGGTTGCAGTGCCAACAATATAATCAAATTCGGGTTGATCAGCCAGAACATGAGTTTGAATGGCTGCTTCTACCAGCTTCAGCTGTATAGCCTTACCCGTATCACCCCATTTGGTATCCAATATTTCTACCTGAGTGCCCAGCAGCGCTTGGCGGCATCCTTGATCTGCTGCGATAGACCAGCCTGCACTGGGAGGTCCAGGAAACCAAATAATTTTCACCGTTTCTTGTTCTTGTTGGTGCTGTTGAGCGATCCATTGGCAGGTGGTAAAGCCCATGGTGGCAAAGCTTTGTAAAGAGTTAGCATCTACTACTGTATTGATGCCCGTGATGATCACAATGACAGGTATTCCACGAGCTCTTATCAGTTCTATTTGTTTGGCATTTCCATGGCTTGATATGGGGCCAATAATCAGTGCGTCAGCGCCATTAGCAATACAATCATCCACTTGATTGAGTTGGGTTTCTAAATTGGTGTACCCGCCGGCTTCAAGTAGCGTTATCTTTTGATTGAGACGTTTACCTTCACTAATAATACCGTAGGCAACACCAGCCCAATAAGAGTCTTTAAGGTGGGGGAAGGAGACACAAATATGATGCTTTTTCTGCACCATACTCACAGCTAGCGATTTGTAGAGAACCTGTTCAAGTTGGTCTACTTGATTAGTGGCTTCTGCCCAGCACCTAGATTCGCCGTTGGTGCAAGAAGGGTTGTAGACGCCAAGTACAGTGGCCCACGGTGAGGTACTGCTAGCCTTGGCAACTGTTGCCACTGTAAGTCCAAACCCTAGTCCAAAAGCGCACACTAAACTAAGTAGGCTATATCTACGTATAGATTGCACAGGGTCATGAATAGGGCCCTTGTATGTTAGGTATGGCTCATTTTCTAATTTCATACGCATCGATCATAGAGTCGTTGAACTACCATCGAGTATACACCGTTGAACTGTATTAGCGAACGAAAGTATGGGCATCTAATAATGTTACATACTTTGTTGACATGGTATGTATTAACGTGTAAAAGTATACATACTTTAGTTCGTATCTATTGTTTTGGCTAACATAGTTTCAGTTCTTACAAGATCAGTGATACGCAAAAGTATGCTTTCAAATAGATAGCAGAATTAAACAATTGGAGACTTTAGTAATGAAAATAAATACAAAACTGGTCTTTTCCTGTGCATTATCACTGGGATTGTCTTCGGCGGTAATGGCAGCTGGCATGGATGAAATTCCACAAAGTATCAGGGACCAAGTATATAACCCTAAATTGACTGATCCTGCGCAGCCCTTGGGCGAAAGTGCGTACCGTGATTGGAAATCAAAGCGTCAACCACCTTGGACCGTCGGTTATGCAAGTACTTATGCAGGTAACACATGGCGTAAGGATGCAATGGAACGGTTGTTAGGTGAGTTAAAGCCAAAGTGGCAGGGTTTGGGATTGCTTAACGATATCGTTGTCACTCAATCTAATCTAAAAGATTCCTTACAGATCCAACAGATCAGGCAACTAGTAGACCAGGGTGTCGACGCAATTATCATTTGCTGCTCAAACCCAACAGCGCTCAACCAATCTATTAAATATGCCTATGACAACGGCGTTGCCGTATTTTCCTTTACGGGTTATTTGACCTCTCCTTATGCAGTCAACTCTTCGGTTAACTACCATCAAGCTGGTTATGATATTGGCCGCTGGATGGCTAAAGAAATCGACGAAAAAGGTAATATTTTGGTGATTGAAGGCATCCCGGGAGCATCTGCTTCAGATTCTCAAAATCGAGGCGTACTCGATGGCCTAGCCCAGTCACCAGATATTAAGGTTACCGGCAACATTGCCCATATGTGGACTTCACAAGTGGGTCAAGCAGAAACTCAGCGGTGGTTAGCTACTCACCCAAAACAGCTTGACGGTATTGCTGTGCAATCGTCTGGTGAAACGGGTGTGTTGCAGGCGGTATTGCAGTCTGGGCGCGAAATTCCTCCCATGTCCATTGGTGGTGAAATGGGTGCCTTATGTTACTGGCGCAACAACCCTGACTACATCAGTGGAGCTATTCAGACGTGGCCTCCTGGCGATGATATTGAACTGGGCTGGAATATCATGATGCGTACTATGCAAGGTCAAGGCCCAAAGATTCAATCTGTACTTGTGGCGCCTGTCAGCATCGACTACGACGATGTCGAAGCTATGCTTGATGAAGATTGTAATCGTAACTCTACAGAATGGTACAACGTAGGTGTTGATAAATGGGGTGGTAAAGATTATCTCGATAACTTCTTCTTAAACCCTGCAGATCCGGAAAAGTACGACCCTGCGTCGCACTAACCGTTAATAGAACAATATTGGGAGTCAGGAAAAGTGGTTAACTCAACTCACACTAATACAGCTGCAACCAGTGGTGGTGATGTGGATAGTTTAACGACCTTTCCTGGCGAGCTTTATGTAAAAAACGTATACAAGTCATTCGGTGTCACTAAGGCACTGGATGGCGTTTCCTTTACCGGCCACTTTGGAGAAATTCATGCAATTATCGGCGGTAATGGTTCTGGCAAGAGTACCCTAGCAAAAGTCTTAGCAGGTGTACTGCCCATAGATTCCGGTAAGGTGTCCGTAAATGGACATCACCCAACTACACCAGGTGAGTCGCGTTCGATTGGCGTAGCCATGGTGTTTCAAGAAGTATTAGTCGCAGACGAATCTTCTGTCGTTGACAATTTATTCGTCGGTGCTGATGGTTTTTTCTCGAAGAGCATGTCGGATAAAGAAAAGCAGCAAAGAGCACATGCTTTGATGAGCGAGCTTGCGGGTGAAAATGTAGATCCGCTGCAACCAGCAGGAACTTTGCCTCTAAATATTAAAGCGTGGATAACCATAGCGCGTGGCCTTTTATGTGAGCCAGATTTGCTCATATTAGACGAAGCTTCTGCGGCGTTAGACTTCGACTCAACGGAACGGTTGTTCCAAAAAATGCGTGAATTGAGAGATAAAGGCACGGCAATTATTATTGTTACCCACCGCATTGCTGAACTTATCCGCATTAGCGATCGTTGTACTGTAATGCGCGACGGTAAAGATGTTGGTGTGTTAGAAAAACAAGATATCACTGAAGAAAACCTGCTGCGTTTAATGACGGGTGGCAAGAAGTCATCTAAACCGCAGCTAGGGGATGCCAATAAATCGACTAGTGAAAGGTTGGCTATAAAAACTATTGATCTAAAAGTTTGGCCGGATTCGGACCCCATAAACTTTAGCCTAAAAAAAGGTGAAATCGTTGGTATTACAGGCTTAGACGGACACGGACAAGATGACTTTGTACGTATTTTAGCTGGGGTGAAAAGCGCTGAAGATGGTCACCCGGAAGTGAGTGTAGGCCACAGTCGAGAAATGCAAAAAGTGCGTAGTTTGGCACAAGCAAAAGAGAACAAAATAGGTTTCGTCTCTGGTGACAGAAAGGCTGAAGGCATTCTGCCTAACCTGAGTATTTTCGAAAACCTATTGTTTGG
>Ga0307994_1001635_pt1 | contig 13199 bp, 21 predicted proteins | sample EllFjometagen261_FD_203171 | JGI IMG/M metagenome (GOLD analysis project Ga0307994, IMG submission 203171) | Marine microbial communities from Ellis Fjord, Antarctic Ocean - #261 | ecosystem: Environmental > Aquatic > Marine > Unclassified | place: Southern Ocean | collected 2014-11-02 | reverse complement strand
ACCAAGGTGCAGACCGCATGGATCCAAACGATGAACGCCTAAGCCGAATCGAAAAGAAAGTTGATCAGTTGGCTGTAATGATGAGCGACCTTGCGCGGCTGGATGAGCGAGCCGACGGCATTGAGGTCAGGATCAACCGGCATGAGCTGCGGATCGATGTGATCGAAAGCCAAACGAATCGACAGGCTGAAACCCTCGCGGCAATGTCAGGTAAAGGTCTGATGATTGAACGTGCCGCTTGGGTTCTGTTCGCGGCTGGAGTTGGCGCCGCATCACATATTTTTTAAATCGCGGGGAAGAATCTAATCCCCCCATTCCCATCTTCTCTAGTAGGTGAGTAACGAAATGAAGGCAGACACAGAGCAGCCGTTAACGCTCAGGCAAGAGAAGTTCATCCGGTTCTATTTGGAGACGGGAAACGGAGCGGAGGCAGCTCGACAGGCTGGTTACAGTCCTCACACTGCGCGAGTCATCGCTTACGAGAACCTGCTTAAACCTTACATCAAACAAGCAATTGCCACTAAAAGGACCGAACTCATGCAGGATTCAGAGACAAAGATCGCTCAATACCTTTCAATGCTGGAAGCTGAGTCAACCAGCGCTGATCAATCAAGCTCAAGGATCAGGGCGTTGGAGCTGCTATTAAAAGCCAATGGCGCATTCATCGAACGGTCTGAAGTTGTCAGCTTCGACGGCGCTTTTCTGGCTGATCTCAGCGATATAGAGCCTGATGTCGTGGTTAATGAGGAAGGCGAACCCGTGAATCCGTTTGAAATCAAGGAGCTGCATTGATTGAGCGCGACCTTCGTAAGGTCGAGGTCTCAGGTTTCCCGCTCTTTTACAGGATCAAACCGACCCTCCCAGCACCCCAGAATCAGGTCCAGATCGGGGTCGGGTGGGGTAGGAAAACACGCCATCCGCGCCTCGCTCACCATGGTTCCATGACTGTCACCGCTCTAACTAGCACCATTTTTGAGGGGGCATACCTTATGAGAGTACCTGTATGACAAGTATACGAACTAGATTGCTCGAAAATGTAGAAATAGGCACTACTGAAGAGGGTCATTCAGAGACGCTGTGGGGTGATGACAGCCCGACGGGGGGCAAAATGATCCTAATAAACGACAGCCTTTATAAGGGACGAGCAAAAGACAAAATGATTGCGGCTGAATCGCTTCATTTGCTCAAGTTAGTTGACCCTAAACGCCACGCAGATCTAGAAAAAGCAGCCCTAGCTGACCCAGAATATATGGATTGGGCAAAACGCTCCTATGGCTTTGCTACAGGTAAGACGCCCTACCCTGAAACAGGAGAATTTGAGCCTGAAGCCACGCGAGAAAAACGCTCTTTTGACAAATGGCACAACATTTCCCGCTTTGACCAGGTGATTGGTGGCTACGTCTACGCTGAAGATGAAGATTTACCCACGATGAAAAATTGGAAAAGAGAAGACCTACCTATGGGTGACTCTCTCCGATCAAAGCTTGACGCATTTGCAACAGAATTCACTACGCCAGACATCCAGAAACCAGCAGAAATTCCAGCAGCTCCTCCCGCACGACTTGGTTTAAAGGGGGGCGGTCTTTATGGCAGCGACAAAGAAAAAATGAGGGAAAAATGAAAACCAAAATCTTAATTTTAGCGGCGTTTCTTACCTCTGGCTGTACCTGGTATGGCGAGATCGAGCATGTCTCAAGCCTCCCTAATGGAACCCCCTTCAACAACCTGGACGAGACCTCGGTAGACGCCCTGTGGACCGGCATAAGGATAGAAAAGAACGGATGGTACATAGATGGTGCCGTAGGTGTAGACACCTCTAACGAGTACGAGGGAAGGAATCCTTACGGTCGAGCTAAGTTCGGAAAGAACCTGATTAAGTGGGGCGGCGAATGAAGGGACAAAAGCATTATTTCAGAGACGGAACCCTGCATACGGGAGGGTCTCACAAGATGCCAGACGGGAAGGTTCACTCTGGGGCGAAGCATACGAAAAACAGCAAGCCTTTGGTCCACATGAAGGATCTTTCTAAGACTGCCAAAGCGAAGGCTAAACGTAATGGTGACTAGCCTTTACGTTGTCACTATCGGTACTTGGTTCCACCTGTCCACCTTCATGGGCGGCACCCAAGTAAACGAGTGTGCGGCACAGCAGGAGCGTGTCGAATTGCGGTTTGAAATCACTACGGTTTGCCTAACTAGATCCGAAGAAATTCTGATGGTTGATAAGGAGATATACCAAAGATGACTAGCTACCCGCCAACAAAAAAGAAAAAGAAAAAGAAAAGGAAACCCGCGCCCAAATGAAAACCTATGAGTTAGAACGATTCGCATATCACCCAGACGGGACTATGGGATCCATGATGGTGGGAGACCAGCGTTTCTATTCGATAGAGAGACCTTGGCTGGATAACGCACCAAACGTGTCTTGTATACCCGAAGGTACTTATTCGATGGGCTGGAGAGTAAGTCCTCGCTTCGGCGAGACATGGCATGTGCAGGACGTTCCTGGTCGAACCCATATTTTAATTCACGCAGCTAATTTCCCGCATGACGTAGAGGGATGCATTGGATTAGGAACACGGACTATGGACGCAAAAATTGCAGTAGGCAGCTCCAGAAGAGGCGTAAAGCTTTTTGACGAGCTGACGGAGGGTGTCGAATGGCAGCTAAAAATCGTCTTTGCCAAGTTTGCGGGAACGTAGTTGCAGGGAAAAGCAGGAAAGCTCTCTGTTATCCGTGCCTCCATAAAGCTCAACGAGAAGAGGCAACAAAATCTCCAGAGCAATTTCTACTGTATCGGCTAAGGAGAGCCAGAGGGAGAGCGCAAACAAAAAATCTAGAGTTCGATTTAGATCACGAATGTCTTATCGATCTGTATCAAAACCAGAAAGGCTACTGCGCTATTTCTGAATTGCCGATGACCTATACCTACGAGAATCCCGATCTGTGTATATCTATAGACCGAATGGATAACGAGGTTGGCTACATAAAAACGAATATCAGGTTGGTTTGCTACAGGGTAAATATCATGCGAAACGAACTATCTCTCGAAATGTTTAATTGGTGGGTCAAACAGATTGTCAAATGACATAGAAGCAATTGCGCGAGTTTTAAAAAACGATTTTCCGCTCTACGCAAAGAACATCCTGAAGATTATTACTAAGGAGGGAGCCGTTAAGCCCTTCATGCTGAACACGGGTCAGCTCAATATCCACAATCAGCTTGAAAAACAGCTAAAGGAAACCGGCAGGATCCGCGCATTGGTCCTGAAAGCCAGACAAGTAGGCATATCCACATACGTTGAAGGGAGATTTTTCTGGCGAATTACTCAAAATCGCAACGCAAACGCCTTTGTACTGTCCCATTTAGCGGAATCTACCAACAGCATCTTCAATATGGTGCGTCACTTCTACGACAACATTCCACACGACGCATTTAAACCACCGATATCTAGCCAATCAGCTCAGACACTGGTCTTCGATAAGCTCAATTCTAGGTATCGAGTCGGTACAGCTCGGTCCTCACAGACGGGTCGAGGGCAAACAAACAGGTTTGTCCACGGATCTGAGGTCGCTTTCTATCCTCAAGGCGCAGATATCGTTGCTGGTTTGCTGCAAACAGTTGGCGGTGTGGACTCTGAAGTGATCTTGGAATCCACCGCAAACGGTGCTGGTGGTTGGTATTACGATCAGGTAATGAAGAGCTTACGTGGAGAAACTGAGTGGATTACCTGCTTTGTACCCTGGTTCTGGATGCCAGAGTACGTCAGAAAACCTGACCCTTACTTCAGAAGAACGCCTGAAGAGGACAAATTGGCAAAGGTTTACAACCTAACTGACGCTCAATTGTGCTTTAGGAGGGCAAAACTAGACGAATTAGGGGGTACAGACCTCTTCAGACAGGAATATCCCAGCACTCCAATCGAGTCGTTCCTAACCAGTGGTAGGTGTTTCGTAGAGGAAAAGACCCTAGCAATAGCCGAAAGCGAGTGTTATTCCCCCGATTTCATAGGAGAAATTCGCGAGGGGCAGATATCTCCCTTAGAGAAAGGCGCCTACAAAGAGTGGTTACCCCCTATTCCAGACGAGAGTTATGTTATCGGCGTCGATGTTGCCGAAGGTCTCAACTATGGCGACTACAGTTGCGCTCAGGTTTTAGATTCTTTGGGCAGACAGGTCGCTTGTTGGCACGGTCACATCGATCCTTGGGAGTGGGGCAATGTGGTTAAGCAGTTGGGTCAGCGATTCAATACTGCCTATATTATCGTTGAACGTAACAACCATGGTCTAACCACTCTGCGAAGACTTCAAGAGGTTAACTACCCCAACCTTTTCATTGAGTCTTCATTAGACAATGCTTACGGAGATAAGCTGACCAAGCGAGGCGGCTTCCTCACGACAAGCAAATCAAAACCACTCATCATCGACAACCTCGCAGCCCTCCTACGACAAGAGGAAAGTGGCATCGCAGACTTGGAATTAGTTAACGAGTTACGGACGTATGTCATTGATGAAAAAGGGTCTTTCAATTCCCAGCGCGGGTGCTATGATGACAGAGTGATAGCTCAAGCTATTGCCTTGCATGGACTTGCATCAATGCCTCGAACGAGGTCGCCGCAGATACAAAAGCGGTATAAATCAGTTGATTCTGTGGCAGGGTATTAATGAGTGAGCTAGTCCAGTTCATTGAACCAGAAAACAAAGAGCCGTCCGGTGAGCAAGATTCAGAGATACAGAATCTTGGATATCGTTTAAAGACTCAGTTTCAGGAATTCAAAGACGCTAGGAAAGATACTGAGAAGGAGTGGCTTAAAGACCTCCGTCAGTTTCAGGCTATCTACGAGCCAGACGTTTTAGCACGGCTAAACGAATCAGGCGCTCGATCAAAAGTATTCGTTGGGCTTACCCGCACCAAGGTCATGGCTGCATACAGCCGAATAATCGACCTGTTGTTCCAGCATGGTGATGCGTACTTCGCGGTCCAAGAGACTGAGATCCCTCAGATAGATCCTCTAAAGGCAATGCAGTTAAGAGAAGCAGCTCAACAGCAGCTCATCCAAGCCAGCGGTCTAGACCCTGCCGCAAACCAAGATCTCGTTATAGCTCGAATGAAAGAACTCGAAAGCGAGTTTAAGGACGTCGAGAAAAAGATTGCGACGAAAGCCGCAGAGAAAATGACGCGAGTTATTCTGGACCAGCTCCAAGATGTTAACGCTGAACAGAAATTAAAAGAATCCATCATGGAAAGCTGCATCTTCGGAAGCGGTGCTGTGAAAGCCGGAACGGTCAGGATTGATCGTAAAAAGAGCTACAGCAAAGTGATGGACCCACAAACAGGTCAGGAAAAATTTGCTTTATCAGAGATAGAGCAACCGGCACCAGATCTAGAATCTGTTTCTATTTTTGACTTGTACCCAGACCCTTTCTGCACATCTCTCGAAGATTGTGATGGGTTATTTCGCCGCCACGTTTTGACCAAGAGACAATTCCGCGAACTGGCAAACCTTCCAGGGTTTGACCCAGAGATCGTGAAGTACGTCTTGAAGCAGAACAAGAACGGCAATCACCAAGAAGAAGACCACGAACGAACCCGACGTCAGATATCAGGCGTTCACGACCATGGCGAGTCTGGGCGTTATGAGGTTTTAGAGTACTGGGGAAATATTGACGGACACGCGCTGAAGGAAAACGGTTTCGATTTAGAAGAAGGCGTTGATCTAACTGAGGACTATTCGGTCTGCGTGTGGATCTCAAAAGAAAAAGTTTTGAAGATTATGTTGAACCCGATTTCGGGCTACAAGATTCCCTACATGATTTTCCCATACGAGAAGTCCCCTCACAGTTTTTGGGGGACAGGCGTTCCGGCAATGATGCGGGACTCGCAGACTACGATGAATGCGGCGACTAGAATTTGGATAGACAACATGGCGCTATCCTCCGGTCCCCTGGTTGAAGTAAATACAGACCTACTTGCTGACGGAGAAGATCCAACGGACATTCATCCGTGGAGAGTTTTTCTCAGAAGCGGTGGTGATGGCTCAATGCCAGCCGTTAGGTTTTATCAACCGATAGCGAATGCTAATGGCTTGAACCAAATCGTAGAGCTGTTCAGAAGATTTGCTGACGAGACAACGTCCCTCCCCTCTTATACGCACGGGGAGCAAACCAGATCAATGAACAAAACGGCTACAGGTATATCAATGCTGATGGGTGCGGCAAACGTCGCGCTGAAAAGCACAATCAAGAATATAGACGATTTCTTACTCGAACCGATGGTCGAAAGCCTTTTCCATTACAACATGGAATTCGGAACAGATGAGGAAGCGAAGGGCGATTTAAAGATCGTCCCCAGAGGAAGCACGGCTCTGGTCCAAAAGGAAGTGCAATCCCAAAGACTCTTGCAGTTTTTAAGTCTTGTAAGTAACCCCATGGATGCGGCGTTAGTGGATAGAGGTCAATTGCTTCGAGATATAGCGAAGAGCATGGACATCGATCCAGATGAAATACTTAAATCTACGGAGCAACTTCAAGCTGAACAACAAGCAGCCCAACAACAGGCTCTCCAAGATCAAGCTATCGCCGGAGCAAGCTCAGGCGGTCCTATGGCTCAAAGCGCAGCCCCAATGGGACCACCTCCAGAACCTCTTATGTAACCGACTTGAGGATGCTCAAGATCGTTTATCAGTAGCTGAACAAACGAATTTTAGGTTCGAGCAAGGACGACTCAATGAGTTGCGTTTCTTGCTTGAACTAGAAGGCGCAGCAAAAGCTGTACTCAATAAGACACAGACCCGTGCCAATCGGATATCTGTGATTTAGCGAACATCCAAAAGGACTCGTAACAAATGGCAAATAGAAATGACCCAGAGCGATTAGAAAAAGAAGCCAAGCAAATGATGGAAGAAGCTTATCCGCAAACTACTGAACCCGTGGCAACGGACACTCAGGAAGTTGAAGAAGAGTTAATCCAAGAAGCCCCCGTCGAGCAGCCGGAACAGGTGGAATTTGAGGCAGAAGCTCCTAGTGAAGACGAAATTCGCGGCGAACAACCGTCAGAACTAGACGTCCTTATGTCGAGAATCGACAAAGCGGAACGTGCAATGAAAGGCGCTCAGGCAAAAATGACGAAGAGTAACCAGGAGGCGAGTGAGTTGCGGAACAAAAACGCAAATCTACTTACGGCTGTTGGCGACTTGAAAGGTCAGCTTGTAGACCAGCAACGCGATGAATCGAAGATCAATCAGCTTAGGGAAGACTATCCTGATTTTGTACCACTCCTCGATGACAACGATGCACTACGAGCGGAGATTGGAAGGACCAGAGAATCATTAAACGCTGTAGAAGATGAAAGGCAAAGTTTAAAAAACATAAAACTAGAGGAAGCACACTTCTTAAAAATTGAAGCGTTGCATCCAGATGTTTCTGAAATCACTCAAACAAGTGATTGGGCTTTATGGCTAGACTCGCAAGGCGCTGATGTTCAGCACTATGTAGATGCTGGCAGCGCAAACGATGTCAATTATGTTCTCAGCAAATTTAAAGATGACTTGAAAATCCAAGCTCCTACGCCGCGAGAAGCTGCTCTCGAAAAGGCACAGTCGGCGGCAACGCCGCGCATGCCTAAAGCTCGAAAGCAGAAAGTTGGTGGACAGAAAACTTGGACAGTGGATGACATCACTCAGATGCCATTAGAAGAATTCGAGCTACACAAAGCGGAAATTCTTCAGCACATGTCAGAGGGATCTATTCGCCGTTAATTATTTTTCTCGCATGAGGATTTTTTAAAATGGCATTTGGACATAGTACGGGCGCAAACTCGGAAGTAAATTTCATACCCGAAATATTTAGCAAGCTACTGCAAGCTAAATTTTACAAGCAGTCGGTTTTACCGGCAATTTCTAACAATGACTACACTGGGGAAATCACCGGTCAAGGCGACAAGGTTACTATCAGAACCGTACCCGCCGTAACCATTGGTGACTACGCAGGATCAATTACTACGCAGGAGCTTACAACTTCTAAAGTGGAATTGTTGATCGACAAAGCGAAATATTACAGCTTTGAAGTTCAGGATATTTTGAAGGCTCAATCCAACATCGACCTTCTTGAGGCGGCATCTGGTGATGCTTCTGAAGGAATGCGAGTTGCGGTAGAGACAGATGTTCTTACAGGTGTAGTAACTGGAGCCACAACAATTGGCTCTCAGACAACTATCACGGCAGCTAACGTGCTGACCACGATCCTTGGAATGTCTACTTCGCTCGACAATCTGAACATTCCAGAGGAAGGACGATTTATCGTAGTTTCTCCAGAATTCGTTAGTTTGCTCAAGCAATCAGAGCTTCGTCAAGCGTATCTCACGGGAGACGATACAAGTCCTATCAGGAACGGAAAGGTTGGCATGGTTGACAGGTTTACTGTCTATCAGTCCAACATGCTTTACACACCTGGTTCTGGCGCCGACAGTGGTTACACGCACATTGTCGCGGGTCATCCTAAAGCGATTAGCTTTGCCAGCCAGTTCACTAATGCGGAAACCATTCGTATGGAATCCAAGTTCGGTGATGCGGTCAGAGGGCTAAACGTCTTCGGTTCTAAGGTAGTTGTACCTGATGCACTGGTAATCGGTAAGTGGACTTAATAAGTCCTTCTAAGGGGGAGAGCCTTCGGGCTTTCCCCTTTTTTTAAAGGAATCAAATGAGCGTTAAGACAGAAAAAGACGATCTTTATAAAGAAACGATTTCGACATTTGACGTTAAGTTGGACCGCAGATTAAAGCTTTCTGAGCTGAAGGATCAGGTCGAAAGGCTACAAATGAACAAAGACAATCCTGTCCCTGCCGCAAAACTAAGGATCCCGAAAATAGTTAAAAATATTTTCACTGGCAACGAGTTTCCGTACACGGATTCGTTTGCGGGTCTTCCTGATCTAGAGGTAACAGAGTGGGAGGAGCTAGATGGCGACGATTAAAGTTGTAGATGTTCTCGCAAGGATAAGCATTGTTTTGCAAGACACTGCCGCAACCAGGTATACCAACGCAAATCTGGTGAAGTTTCTCAATGACGGTCAGCGGGAGGTAGTGCTTCACAGACCTGACGCAAATGTCACAACAGAAACCTTTTCGTGTGCAAACGGAAGTAAACAAGCGCTGCCAGTGGCAGGACTTAGGTTGGTCGATGTCATTAGAAACGTAAATGGAAACGCAATCACGCAAGTTGAAAGGGCTATTCTGGATCAGAACCTACCCAACTGGCATGAAACCCTAGCTGGAGCAAAAGGAATCGAGCATTTTGTTTACGATTCTGGAAACCCCAAAAACTTCTACATATATCCAAAAGGAATAAGCGGAACTCACTCATTAGAGATTGTTTACTCCTCTATCCCATTAGTTATACCTACGGCTTATTCATCCGCGACCAATATCGCGTTAGACGATGTCTACGCTAACTGCCTTGTAGATTACACCCTTTACAGGGCTTACCAAATCGACTCTGCGGAAGGAAATATTCAAAGGTCTGCAATGCACTTTCAAGCATTTAGTCAAAGCCTTGGGATTAAAACTCGATCTGATGCGGCATCTTCGCCTAGACCAACAGGAGCTTTAGGATGAAGTACTCAGATTTCACTGAATTTGTTAGACCGGAGTGTAGAGGCGTTCCGCAGTTTCTTGTCGAGAAGGTTGTCAGAGACTCCGCTATTGAATTCTGCAAAAGAACTGGCGTTTATATACCCGAAGCAGAAGAGATCATTCTTTCTGCCGGCGTAAATGATTACGACCTAACTCTTCCCGCAGGGACAGAGCTTAACTACATAACGGATATCTTCGCGAACAAGACTCGACTCAAGGCGGTTAGCTATAGCGAGTTGCTGCATAACATTGGAGACGGCAAAGAACGAGGCACTCCTTCTTATTACAGCCAGAGGGATAACACTACCTTTTATCTCGCCCCTATTCCTGCCGCCGCCGCGACGATTAGAGTGCTGTGCAGCTTAAAGCCGTCAGCGACCAGCACCAGTATTCCAGACACTATCGGCAAAGAGAACAGAGAAGCTATTACATCCGGCGCTCTATTCCGACTCCAGATAATGCCAAACCAGCCATTCACTAACCCGAACATGGCGGCAAGCAAAAAAGCTCTGTTTGACAGAGAGGTCAGCAAGGCTGTTCGCCAGGTTAAGTTTGGGTTTGCCGGTGGCACCTTAACGATACGCAAGAGGGAGTTTATCTAATGGCTTATTCAGACACTCTCAATTTGGTGACCGGTGACACTCTGCCTGAGCTGACGTTCACACTAAAGAACAGTCATTTAGCGGCGGCAGGTCAAATACTTGATGCAGAAGACAGTACCACTTGGGCAGCTATTAATGTCACGGGTGCAAGTGTAAGACTCAGGCTTAGAGAGGTAGGTTCTACGACAATAACCAGTACCCTAACCTGCTCTTTAACTAACCCTTCTCTAGGGAAAGTCGCCACAAATTTTCCGGCAGGTACATTAAGTACAGCCGGAGTCTATGAAGGTGAGATCGAGATCACGTTTAACAACGGTGGGGTCCAAACCGTTTACGATCTAATCAAGCTGAAAGTCAGGAGCGATTTTGACTAATGGCTAAAAGAATGGACGTTACATACTGCAATCTTAAAGCTGACGTCGCATACCAGTTAGTTAAGGGTGATATTACCTGGAACGAGCTAAAGGCAACGCAAGTAGATTTAAACTACTACACGCTTAACCGATACCTTGGTCCTGACTCTTTTTCCTTTTCGGATATCTCTTCCTTAAACATAGGAAAGGTATCCGCTGAAACATTATCGATCAGCGACTCTCAACAGCTTAGTTTACAAAAACAAATCAGCGAGGCGTTATCGCTTTCAGAAAACGTGGACATTACTGTTCAATTTTTCAGAGACTTCGCAGACTCATATGCTGTTTCGGATGTTGCTGTTCTGACTATAGGCAAGGGTCTAACAGAGACGCTGTCGGTTTCTGAGATTTTATCCACAGCGTTTTCGGCAGTAAAAACAGACTCGACACCTATTTCTGATACGGATAGTAAGTCTTTAAGCAAACCTCTAGCAGACAGTTTAAGTGTCGGGGATGTATTCAATAGGAATGTGTCTTACATACGGGCGTTCACTGATGCTTTTAGTCTTGATGACATTGAAAACCATACTAACGGAGCGGTGGTTAATAAGACCAACGTCTTTTCTTTTAGTGACAACAGTGTTTTCTCTGTTCAAAAGAACGAAACAGACTCTGTGTCGTTTTCAGAAAGTTTTACTCATTTAGTAACTCGACATAACCACTCGGTACTTAATACTTCAGCGTTCAACACGTTCGCACTTAACTCTTAATTGAGAGGAATCAATAATGTTTAACTCAGCTTTAACACTTACGGGGAGACTCTCCGTATCACTCAACGGCAAAGTGGTTCGAGACATAGATAACCTTGTCGTTACTACAGGTAAAGGCTATGTGGCATCGCGAATGAAAGACGCGACAGCTACGGCTATGTCGCACATGGCAGTCGGCTCTGGAAGTACTGCCGCTGCCGTAGCAGATACCGCATTAGGTACTGAGTTAGCGCGTATCGCCCTGACCTCAACAACTGTTTCTGCCAATCAAGTTTCTTATGTTGCTACTTTTGCAGCCGGAACGGGAACAGGGGCATTAACTGAAGCCGCTATTTTGAACGCATCTAGCGGCGGCACAATGTTGTGTCGGACTGTCTATGCCCAAGTAAATAAATCGTCGTCGGACGTAATGACGATAACCTGGCAAATAACCGCTAGTTAAGGAAATGCGATGGGCATTAAGTTTGCGAACAATTTTCAGACAACGATAAGCGGCGCCATTAACAGCAGCGTAACTACGATCCCGATAACTAGCGCAACAGGGTTCCCCACGTTAGGCGCTACCGACTATGCGTTCTGCACGTTGCAGAAAGAGGGACCGGTCACGATGGAAATTGTCAAAGTGACCGCAATCTCTGGCACCAACTTAACTGTAGTTCGTGGTCAAGACGGAACTTCGGCAACCTCTTTCGCCAGCGGCGATGCGTTTGAACTTCGAATTACGGCGGGTGGGGTAAACGAAGTTGTAGCTACCGCTGCAAGCGCAGCTTCTGTTGACGATGCTACGGCACTCGCAATCGCATTAGGATAGGAAAATAAAATGGCTAACACCTTTAAAAACGCATTCGCGGCAAACGTAAATCACTCAGCATACGTTGATTTATATACTGCGCCGTCGTCAACAACGACTGTGATTCTGGGACTTGCGATTTGTAACAAGCTTGGCAGCTCAGTTGATGTCTCAGTGCAGAGTCAAGACACCTCGGCAAGCAGCACAGTTTTTCAGGTTCTAGATACCGTGAGTATTCCAGGTCGAACAACTCTCGAAGTTTTGTCAGGACAAAAGTACATTCTGGAAACAACAGATGTCTTGCGAGTCAAATCGGGAACAGCTTCTGCTCTTGATGTCAGCCTCGGAATTATGGAGATCACCTAATGGCTCTTACAAAATTAGCGTCAAGAGCGTTAAAAGCAGAGCTTGGCACAACATCTATAGCTGACGATGCAATTACAATTCCTAAATTGGCAGCAACCGGCACCGCTTCAGCTACAACTTTTCTGCGTGGTGACAATGCGTGGGTTGCGGTTGGTGGTGCTTATAACGATTTTTTAATAAAAGACGCTACCTTTACGTGTGCAGCAAAGGATCAAATTGTTTGCAACGCGCCAAGCACGGCTTTCACCATCACTTTGCCAGCGTCCCCGTCTCCGACTCAATCGGTAATTATTGCAAACGCCGGAGCGGCACTAGTCACAGTGGGGCGAAATGGGTCAAAAATCGGATCATTAGACGAGGACGGCACCCTGCCCCAAGGCAATTCCGTGCAGCTTGTGTTCGTCAGTGCAGCCATTGGCTGGTTCGCAATCTAGGAGAAAAATATGGCAGTTTTAGGCGCAGCAGCGGGAGGAGCATTCCCCCAACTTTTTCTTGCACACTCTCAGACTTGGGTTCCCCCACAGGATGGGAATGTTTGTATACATGTGATTGGGGCTGGCGGTGGTGGAGCTGGTCGCGGTGGTGGAGCTGCTTCCTGTTATGGCGGTGGCGGTGGCGGGTACTGTAGGAAAAACTCTCTGGCAGTAACTACTTCTGACAGCTTTACTGTTGTTATAGGCGGTGGCGGAACT
>Ga0307994_1001634_pt1 | contig 13209 bp, 7 predicted proteins | sample EllFjometagen261_FD_203171 | JGI IMG/M metagenome (GOLD analysis project Ga0307994, IMG submission 203171) | Marine microbial communities from Ellis Fjord, Antarctic Ocean - #261 | ecosystem: Environmental > Aquatic > Marine > Unclassified | place: Southern Ocean | collected 2014-11-02 | reverse complement strand
ACAGTCTACGTGTGCATAGTGACGTGTGTCTGATTCATATTCAACGTGTGAAGTTGAGATGGTGATTCCACGATCTCTTTCTTCTGGTGCGTTATCAATCGATGCGAAGTCTTTGATGTCGCCACCAAATTTCTTACCCTGCACGATTGTTAGTGCCGCTGTTAGAGTTGTCTTACCATGGTCAACGTGACCAATGGTGCCTACGTTTACGTGCAATTTTGCGCGTTCAAATTTTGCTTTTGCCATTTTAAAATACCTATATAAGCAAAGACCCGCTCCTAAGAACGGGCGTAATTAAATTAAAGTTAAGAACCTTTTTTCGCACTCGCGATAATTTCTTCTTGGACGTTTTTAGGCGCATCATTGTACTTAGCGAAAACCATGCTGTAGTTAGCACGACCTTGAGTCAATGAACGCATTGAGTTTGAGTAACCGAACATCTCTGATAACGGTACTTCTGCCTTGATTGATTTTCCAGTTGGAATATCATCCATGCTCGAAACCATTCCACGACGTCGGTTAAGGTCACCAATAATATCACCCATGTACTCTTCAGGTGTAGTGACTTCAACGGCCATAATTGGTTCAAGAACAACAGGATTTGCTTCCTGAACACCGTTCTTAATACCCATTCCAGCTGCAATACTGAATGCCATTTCGTTAGAGTCAACATCATGGTATGAACCATCGATAAGCTCAACAGAAACATCCACCATTGGGAAACCAGCAATAACACCGCTTTCTAGCTGTGCCTTAGCACCTTTCTCAACGGCACCAATGTATTCACGAGGAACTGAACCACCAACAGTGCTGTTAATAAATTCAAAACCTTCACCAGCTTCACGCGGCTTAATATTGAATACAACGTGTCCATACTGACCACGACCACCAGACTGACGAACAAACTTACCGTCTGCTTCAACGGCCTTCTTGATTGTCTCACGGTATGAAACTTGTGGCGCACCAACGTTAGCTTCAACACCAAACTCACGTCTCATACGATCAACGATAATGTCTAGATGTAACTCACCCATACCCGAGATGATTGTTTGGTTTGTCTCTTCATCAGAGTGCACGCGGAAAGAAGGATCTTCTGCAGCAAGCTTTTGAAGTGCAATACCCATCTTCTCTTGGTCAGGCTTTGTTTTAGGCTCAATTGCAATTGAGATAACTGGATCTGGGAATTCCATACGCTCAAGAACAATTTTATTATCCAAGTCACATAAAGTATCACCTGTAGTTGTATCTTTAAGACCAACCATACAAGCAATTTCACCAGCACGAATTTCTTTAATCTCTTCACGAGAGTTTGCATGCATCTGCAACATACGTCCAACACGTTCACGCTTCTCTTTAACAGAGTTATAAACTGGACTACCCGCTGCTAAAACACCCGAATAAACTCGAACGAAAGTTAAAGTACCAACGTATGGGTCTGTCATGATCTTAAATGCTAATGATGCAAATGGCGCATCATCAGAAGATGGACGATCCGCTTTAGTTCCGTCTTCTAGCTCACCTGTAATGTTTGGCACGTCTGCTGGTGCAGGCATATAGTCAATTACAGCATCTAATAATGTCTGAACACCTTTGTTCTTGAAAGCTGAACCACAGAACATTGGAACAATCTCTACAGCGATAGTACGTGTACGAATTCCAAGCTTAATCTCTTCTTCAGTTAACTCGCCACCTTCAAGATACTTGTTCATCAGCTCATCATTCGCTTCAGCCGCTGCTTCAATCATCTTTTCGCGCCATGCCTGACATTCAGAAAGCATATCAGCAGGAATTTCTTCATAGCGAAACTCCATACCCATATTCTCTTCTTCCCAATAGATTGCTTTCATCTTCACTAAGTCAACTAGACCAATGAAAGACTCTTCAGCACCAATAGGCAACTGCATAGGAACAGGAGTAGCGCCTAAACGATCGATAACCATTTGGTTAACGTTTAGGAAGTTTGCACCTGCGCGGTCCATTTTGTTTACGAAACCCATACGAGGTACGCCGTACTTATCTGCTTGACGCCATACAGTCTCTGACTGCGGCTCGACACCAGATACAGAACAGAAACACGTTACTGCACCATCAAGTACACGTAATGAACGCTCTACTTCGATAGTGAAGTCAACGTGACCTGGGGTATCGATAATATTAATACGGTGCTCAAGATATTGACGGGCCATACCACTCCAGTGTGCAGTAGTCGCAGCTGAAGTGATAGTAATACCACGTTCCTGCTCTTGCTCCATCCAGTCCATGGTTGCGCCACCGTCATGAACCTCACCAATCTTGTGAGATACACCCGTGTAATAAAGAATACGCTCGGTAGTTGTTGTTTTACCGGCATCAATGTGTGCCATGATACCGATGTTACGGTATCTTTCAATAGGGGTTTTACGAGCCACGTTAGTTAGCCTTTTAATTAAGTTATAAAACAATAAAGGCCCTCTGTAGGGCCCCAATTAGATTACCAGCGGAAGTGTGAGAAGGCTTTGTTAGCCTCTGCCATCCGATGTGTATCTTCTTTCTTTTTGACCGCTGATCCACGACCTTCTAGTGCGTCACCTAACTCACCAGCTAATCGCAACATCATGCCTTTCTCACTACGCTTACGAGAGGCATCAACCAACCAACGCATAGCAAGAGCCGCTTTACGGTCTTGTCTTACTTCAACAGGAACTTGGTAAGTAGCACCACCAACACGGCGTGACTTAACCTCAACCATAGGACCAATGTTTTCTAACGCCTCTTTAAGCATGGCAACATGATCACCACCTTTTTTACGTTCAACAAGAACGTCTAAAGCATCATATACAATCTTTTCGGCAACGGACTTCTTCCCGCTAACCATGATCATATTTACGAACTTTGTTAATGTTGTATCACCAAACTTAGGATCAGGTAGAACCTGTCTTTTTGGAATTTCTCTTCTTCTAGCCATTCTTAACTCTTCCGGTATAAATGTAACACTAATATTGCAAAACGTATGTTAAAGGGTTATTAACCTTTAGGACGCTTCGCACCGTACTTCGAACGTCCTTGTCTACGTCCATCAACACCAGAGCAGTCTAATGCTCCACGTACTGTATGGTAACGTACACCAGGTAAATCCTTTACACGACCACCACGGATTAAAATAACCGAGTGCTCTTGCAGGTTATGGCCTTCACCACCAATATATGATGATACTTCATAACCATTCGTTAAACGTACACGCGCAACTTTACGCAGGGCAGAGTTAGGCTTCTTAGGGGTTGTTGTATAAACACGCGTACAAACTCCACGACGCTGAGGACATGCCTGCAACGCTGCAACGTTTGAAACTTTTCGTTTATCTTTACGCGGCTTACGCACCAACTGGTTAATAGTCGCCATTTAATTTTTCTCCAATTTGAGATTAACTCATACTCTAAATCTTACTTGCAGCCGAAATGACCGCAAATAGGGACTGGGAATTTTAGTTATCTAAATTCAATAAGTCAAGCATAAATACTTGATTTATTATCTGAATTTAAACTTCACCTTCCACATTTTCGATTTCAATCTCTTCTGTAACCACAGTTTCAGTAGAAACCTCTACCTCTTCTTCCGGCTTCATAAAAGCTTGCAACTCTTCTAATGCTGCATCACTGGCCTCTTTTCGAGCCTGGTGATATGCAAAACCTGTACCTGCTGGGATCAAACGTCCAACAATTACATTTTCTTTCAAACCAACTAATTTATCTCGCTTACCGCTAACTGCAGCTTCCGTTAATACACGAGTTGTTTCCTGGAACGAAGCCGCTGAAATAAAGGATTCTGTTGCTAAAGAGGCTTTGGTAATTCCCAACAATACTCGCTGGAATCCTGCTTCAACTTCACCTTTTTCTCTTGCTTTGTCGTTTAATTCGACAACGCGAGCATATTCGGCTTGCTCACCTTTAATCAGGCCTGTATCACCAGGACTCTTAACTTCTACTTTACGTAGCATTTGTCTAATAATGGTTTCAATGTGTTTGTCATTGATTTTTACACCTTGTAGACGATATACATCTTGAACTTCATCAACGATGTATTCTGCAAGTTTTCCAATCCCTAGTAAACGCAAGATATCATGCGGATTTGGGTTACCGTCAACAACGACATCCCCTTTCTCTACACGCTCACCTTCAAAGACTGAAACAGTACGCCATTTTGGAATTAATGCTTCATATTGCTCACCACTGTCCTGTGAAATAACAAGACGCTGCTTACCTTTGGTCTCTTTACCAAAACCGATTACACCTGAAACTTCAGCCATAATTGAAGGTTCTTTTGGTTGACGAGCTTCAAATAGATCGGCAACACGTGGTAGACCACCGGTAATATCCTTGTTCTTCGAAGAAGCTTGAGGAATACGCGCCAATACATCACCAGCACCAATTAATGAACCTTCCTGCACAACAACCACACCGTTCTCTGGTAGGTAGTAAAGCGCTGGTGTCTGTGTACCTGAGAAACATACAGACTCACCAGACTCATCAACTAATGCAATATAAGGACGGGCTTCTTTTACAGAAGTGGCACGTTCTTTCGCATCTTTTACGACATAAGTGGTTAAACCTGTTAGGTCATCAACCGTTTCTTCAACGGTCCCTTCAAAGTTACCAAATTTAGAAGTTCCGTTAACTTCCGTGATTACAGGATGTGTATGTGGGTCCCACTGGGCTAAAATCTCACCCGATACAACTTTACCACCATCTTCGACCGTTACGGTTGAACCGTAGGCAATTTTATAACGCTCTTGTTCACGCCCCGATTCGTCAGCGATCGTAATTTCACCAGAACGAGAAGTAACCACAATCTTGCCATCAGAGTTAGTAATGGTCTTTAAGTTAATCCACTTAGCAGAACCGTTATGTCTAATTTCAATCTGACTTTGAGCAGATGAACCCGATGCCGTACCACCAATGTGGAAAGTACGCATGGTTAACTGAGTTCCTGGCTCACCGATTGACTGGGCAGCCATAACACCAACGGCCTCACCCATATTAACCATATGTCCACGCGCTAAGTCACGACCGTAACAAGTCTGACAAATACCAAAACGTGTTTCACACGCCATTGGAGAACGAACATACACATGATCCGCACCACTTTCATCAATAAGAGTAACCAGAGCTTCGTCTAATAAGGTGTTACGAGCAACTAGAAGCTTGCCGTCCGATGTCATGACATCTTTGCTAACGATACGTCCAAGAATACGATCTTTAAGGGTTTCAACAACATCTCCACCCTCAACATGTGCAGTCATTTTAATGCCTGCTTCTGTTCCACAATCCTTTTCAGTGACCACCACATCTTGAGCAACATCGACTAAACGACGAGTTAGGTAACCTGAGTTAGCTGTCTTAAGCGCCGTATCGGCCAAACCTTTACGTGCCCCGTGAGTAGAGATAAAGTACTGAAGTACGTTCAAACCTTCACGGAAGTTAGCTGTAATCGGTGTCTCAATGATCGAACCATCTGGTTTCGCCATAAGACCACGCATACCACCTAACTGACGCATCTGGGCGACCGATCCACGAGCACCCGAGTCGGCCATCATGTAAACCGAGTTAAAGGATGTTTGTTGAACGTCCTTACCCTCTTTGTCTTTTACAGTCTCGAACTGCAGCTCTTCCATCATTGACTTGGTAACTAATTCATTGGTGTGAGACCAAATATCAACGACTTTGTTATAACGCTCACCGTCTGTTACCAAACCTTGTGAGAATTGACCTTGAATTTCGGCAACTTGACTTTCTGCACGATCGATAATCCCTGTTTTGCTATCAGGAATTAACATATCGTCTGAACAGAATGACAGGCCTGCTAACGTTGACCATTTAAAACCGGCATACATTAGCTGATCGGCAAAAACAACCGTCTCTTTTGGCCCGAGAACACGGTAACAAGTGTTCAATACCGAACTAATATTTTTCTTAGTTAGGTTCAGGTTAAGCAAATCGTAACTTAAACCTTTAGGTAAAATTCTTGCCAGCAAAGCACGACCTGCAGTCGTCTCAACAATACGCGTACTCACGGTTTCAACACCGGCTTCATCAATGACCGTTTCTTCAACTTTAAGCTTGATGATCGTGTGCAAATGAACCGCCTTAGCCGTCATCGCTCTTTCCACTTCTTGCCAGTTAGAGAAGGCCTTACCTTCACCAATCGAGTTCACACGTGAACGAGTAATGTAGTAAAGGCCTAACACCACATCCTGTGAAGGAACGATGATAGGCTCACCGTTTGCAGGTGATAGCAAGTTGTTCGTTGACATCATCAATGTACGTGCTTCAGTTTGAGCTTCTAGTGACAACGGTACGTGTACCGCCATTTGGTCACCATCGAAGTCAGCGTTGAAGGCAGAACATACTAGTGGGTGAAGGTTAATCGCTTTACCTTCAATCAACACAGGTTCAAAAGCTTGGATACCTAATCTGTGAAGTGTCGGCGCACGGTTTAAGAGAACCGGATGTTCACGAATGACTTCATCTAGAACGTCCCATACTTCAGGTAAACCTTGCTCAACCATTTTCTTAGACGCTTTAATCGTTGGTGCTAAACCACGCTTTTGTAACTTACTGAAAATAAATGGCTTGAAAAGTTCAAGTGCCATTTTCTTCGGTAAACCACACTGGTGTAGACGCAATGTCGGCCCAACCACGATTACAGAACGACCAGAGTAGTCAACACGCTTTCCAAGTAAGTTTTGACGGAAACGACCTTGCTTACCTTTAATCATGTCAGCAAGTGACTTTAACTGGCGCTTGTTTGTTCCTGTTACGGCACGACCACGACGACCGTTATCTAAAAGTGAATCAACCGCTTCTTGCAACATACGCTTTTCGTTACGCACGATAATGTCAGGTGCAGACAAATCTAATAGACGTTTTAGACGGTTATTACGGTTAATAACACGACGATATAAGTCGTTTAAGTCAGACGTCGCAAAACGTCCACCATCCAACGGTACTAGTGGACGTAACTCTGGCGGAAGGACTGGAAGCACATCAAGAATCATCCACTCAGGCTTATTACCTGAATATAAGAAAGCTTCAATTAACTTTAAACGCTTAGTAATTTTCTTTTGTTTTGTTTCAGAGTTTGTACTGTCAAGCTCTTCACGAAGTCTAACGGCGTCACTCTTAAGATCGATACCCTGAAGCATTTTTTTGATAGCTTCAGCACCCATCTGAGCTTCAAACTCATCACCATGCTCGTCTAGTGCATCTAGATACTCTTCCTCAGTCAACAGCTGCCAAGGTTCTAAAGGCGTAAGCCCAGGATCCACGACCATGAATGCTTCAAAATACAGAACCGCTTCGATAGACTTTAACGTCATATCAAGCATCAAACCAATACGAGATGGCAATGATTTTAGGAACCAAATATGCGCAACAGAAGTGGCTAGATCAATATGACCCATACGTTCACGACGCACTTTGGACTGAGTTACCTCAACACCACACTTCTCACAGATAACACCACGGTGCTTAAGACGCTTATACTTTCCACACAAGCATTCGTAATCACGGATAGGTCCGAAAATCTTGGCACAAAACAAACCATCACGTTCAGGCTTGAACGTACGATAGTTAATGGTTTCTGGCTTCTTAACTTCACCAAAAGACCATGAACGAATTTTTTCTGGTGAAGCAAGTGATACCTTAATCGCATCAAAATCACTTGATACGTTTTGTTTTTTTAGAAAACCTAATAAATCTTTCATTTAGTCTTGCTCCAACTCAATATCAATACCTAAAGCACGAATCTCTTTGCGTAATACGCTAAACGATTCAGGCATACCTGGTTCCATGTACTCATTACCATCAACAATGTTTTTATACATTCTGGTACGACCGTTTAAGTCATCGGACTTAACGGTTAACATTTCTTGTAATGTAAAGGCTGCACCATAAGCTTCAAGTGCCCACACCTCCATCTCACCGAAACGCTGCCCACCGAACTGAGCTTTACCACCTAATGGTTGCTGCGTTACTAGGCTATAAGGCCCTGTTGAACGAGCATGCATTTTATCGTCAACCAAGTGGTTAAGTTTTAGGTAATACATGTAACCAACGGTGACAGGACGATCAAACTCTTCACCCGTCAAGCCGTCAAACAATTTCATCTGTCCAGATTCTGGAAGATCCGCAAGTCTTAGCATGGCCTTGATTTGTGCTTCAGAAACTCCATCAAATACTGCTGATGCAACCGGCACACCTTTTTTAAGGTTGTGCGCTAACTCAATGATTTCATCATCACTAAACTTAGCCAAGTCAACAGATTGACCTTGAGTGTCATTATAAATCTTATCAAGGAAGGTACGGATTTCTGCTATTTCAGCTTGTTGCTGAATCATGGCATTAATCTTCGTTCCAAGCCCTTCAGCCGCTAGACCAAGATGAACTTCTAAAATCTGCCCCACGTTCATACGTGAAGGTACACCCAATGGGTTTAGACAAATATCAACAGGACGACCTGTCTCATCGTATGGCATATCTTCTACAGGACAAATACGTGAAATAACACCTTTGTTTCCGTGACGACCCGCCATCTTATCACCAGGCTGAATACGACGTTTAATCGCAACGTACACCTTAACCATCTTAGAAACACCTGGTGCTAAATCGTCACCTTGGCTAAGTTTCTTACGCTTCTCTTCATAGGCATCATTTAATTCGATACGCTTCTGTTTAAGCTGAGTGTCCATCGCTTCAAGTTGACGCGTAATATCCGCATCTTCAACATTCAAAGTAAACCACTTAGATTGATCGATACCTTCTAAATAGGCGGCGGTAATAGACGTTCCATCCACTAACTTATGACCAACAATCATGGTATTGATACGATCTAACGTATCTTCACGAAGAATAGTGAACTGCTCATCGATATCTTTACGAATCTTAGCCAGTTCATCTTCTTGAATTGCTAGTGCGCGACTGTCTTTCTGAAGGCCTTCACGTGTAAAGACCTGAACATCAATAACCGTCCCTTCAATACCTTTACTTACACGCAAAGAAGTATCTTTAACATCAGAAGCTTTCTCACCAAAAATAGCACGTAGTAACTTCTCTTCAGGGGTTAGCTGTGTTTCGCCTTTAGGCGTCACCTTACCAACCAATATATCACCCTGCTTAACTTCCGCACCCACGTAAACCACACCACACTCGTCTAAACGAGAAAGCGCAGATTCACCAACGTTAGGAATATCCGCTGTAATTTCTTCAGGACCTAACTTAGTGTCTCGAGCTAAACAAGTAAGCTCTTCAATATGCACAGTGGTATAACGATCTTCCTGAACAACTCGCTCAGAAACCAGGATTGAATCCTCAAAGTTATAACCATTCCAAGGCATAAATGCGATACGCATGTTTTGACCCAATGCCAACTCACCTAAATCGGTTGAAGGACCATCGGCCATTACATCACCACGACGAACCGTATCACCCGATTTAACAATCGGCTTCTGGTTAATACAGGTGTTTTGGTTAGAACGCTGATATTTAACTAGGTTATAAATATCAACACCAGACTCGCCTTCTTTAATCTCATCACCGTTTACACGAACCACGATTCGTGCTGAGTCAGAAGATACAATTTCACCACCACGCTCAGCGATCACAGTAACACCAGAGTCAATGGCCACTGTTTTCTCAACACCTGTTCCAACTAACGGCTTATCTGCACGTAAAGTAGGAACCGCTTGGCGCTGCATGTTTGCACCCATTAGGGCACGGTTAGCATCATCGTGCTCTAGGAATGGAATCAAAGCCGCCGCGACCGAAACGATCTGCTGTGGTGATACATCCATATAGTTAATGTCATTTGACGATGACAGTGTAAATTCATTTTGGTGACGTGCTGAGATCAACTTATCCGTAAAACGGTTATTCTCATCTAAACCCGCACTCGCTTGAGCGATAACAAATTGCGCTTCGTCGATTGCTGAAACATATTCAACATCATCCGTAACATGTCCATCAACTACTTTACGATACGGCGTCTCTAAGAAACCATACTCGTTTGTCTTAGCGTACATCGCCAACGTGTTGATAAGACCGATGTTTGGTCCTTCTGGCGTCTCGATTGGGCATACACGACCGTAGTGCGTTGGGTGAACATCTCGTACTTCAAATCCAGCACGCTCACGAGTAAGACCACCTGGCCCAAGAGCCGAAACACGACGCTTGTGTGTGACTTCAGAAAGCGGGTTAACCTGATCCATAAACTGAGACAACTGACTCGAACCAAAGAATTCTTTGATTGCTGCAGAGACTGGTTTAGCATTGATTAAGTCTTGTGGCATCAAGCCATCAGTTTCTGCTTGATTTAAACGCTCTTTAACTGCGCGCTCAACACGTACTAATCCAACACGGAAAGCATTTTCAGCCATTTCACCAACCGCACGAATACGACGGTTACCTAATGTATCAATATCATCAACTGCACTTAAACCATTGCGGATATCAATCATTTCACGAATAACTTCAATAATATCTTCTTTTGCTAGCACGCCTTCACCGTCATTATTCTTACGACCTAAACGACGATTTAGCTTCATACGACCAACGGCAGAAAGATCATAACGACTTTCATCAAAGAACAAACTTTTGAATAGTGCTTCAGAAGAGTCTTTCGTTGGTGGCTCACCTGGGCGCATCATGCGATAAATTTCTACCTGAGCTTCCAACTGTGAGGTTGTAGAGTCTAGGTTCAAAGTATCTGAAATGTAAGGACCATTCTCTAGCTCATCAATAAACAGAATCTTAAGCTTGGCTTTTTCAATTAATGAAATACGCTCAATAGCTTCAACGGTTAACACTTCATTCGCACGTGAGACTAGCTCACCGGTATTTGTGTCTGTAATACCCGTTGCAAGAATCTTACCTAGCAAGTATTCTGCTGGTACTTCAACTTTCTTAATAGCCGCTTCTTTTAACTGCTTGACGTTACGAGCGGTAATTTTCTTACCTGTCTCAATCAGTTTTTTGCCGTCTTTTTCAATATCAAAACCAGCTGTCTGACCTTTTAACTGATCAACATTAAGGTCAAGCATAAACTTGCCTTTTGTCACAGTGACTAAACTTTGATCAAAGAATGCGTTAAGAATGTCTTCATTACTAAGACCCATTCCGCGTAAAAGAATAGAAACCGGTAGCTTACGACGACGGTCAATACGTGTGAAAACACAATCATTGTGATCAAATTCAAAATCTAACCATGAACCACGGTATGGAATGATGCGAGCATTAAACAACAACTTACCTGAAGAGTGAGACTTACCTTTGTCATTATCAAAGATAACACCTGGTGAACGGTGCAACTGAGTCACGATTACACGCTCAGTACCGTTTATAACAAACGTTCCGTTATCCGTCATTAACGGAATATCACCAAGATAAACTTCTTGCTCTTTAACATCCTTAACAGGACGACTTTTACCGGCCTTAGGTGTAGGCGCTTCTTTATCAAGTAACACCAAACGCATCTTAACGCGTAAAGGGGCAGCATACGTTACACCACGTTGCTTACACTCTTTAACATCAAATTCAGGTTGTCCCATGTGATAACTGACATACTCAAGGTTTGCAGTTCCAGCTACACCGTGAATTGGGAATACCGAATTAAATGCAGCATGCAAACCAGCATCAATACGTTCTAGTGGTTTAATTTCTCTTTGTAAGAAATCATGGAATGAACCTTTTTGTAGCGAAAGCATGTACGGTACTTCAAGAATAGATGGACGCGTTGCAAAGTTCTTGCGAACACGTTTCTTTTCAGTTAAAGAATAAGTCATCGTTTACCTCGACGTTAATAAGTCAGGATTAATTAGCCATTAAAGCTATAAGAAATGCATAAAACTGTAGTAGCTCGTAAAATAGTTATCCACAAATTACTAACACACTTTTACACACTGTTAAAAACGAGAAAAGGCCGGTGCCAAAAGCACCAGCCATTTCAATGCCGTTAAACGGCAAGTAGGGTTAAATTACTTAACTTCTACTTCAATACCAGCGTCTGTAAGCTCTGCAGCTAAAGCGTCAGCTTCTTCTTTAGAAACACCTTCTTTCAATGTGAAAGGCGCGCTTTCTACAGCCGCTTTAGCTTCTTTAAGACCTAGTCCAGTTGCTGCACGTACTGCTTTGATTGCAGCAACTTTGTTAGCGCCAGCGCCAGTAAGAACTACGTCAAACTCAGTTTGAGCTTCTGCAGATGCACCATCAGCAGCAGGACCTGAAGCTACCATTGCAGCTGCAGATACACCAAATTTTTCTTCCATTGCAGAAACTAACTCTACAACTTCCATTACAGACATTGCTGCTACTGCTTCTAAAATATCGTCTTTTGATACAGACATTTGAAATCTCCAAAATTTAAATAGGGGTAATTATTAAAAATAATTGTTTAAGCTGCTTCTGATTCTTTTTGCTCTTGAATTGCAGTAAGGGCGCGAGCCAACTTAGCCACAGGTTCTTTCATAACAAATAGAAGTTTAGCAACAGCTTCATCGTAAGTAGGTAGAGCAGCAACAACAGCTAGCTGTGATGCATCCATAACACCTTCACCGATAGACAATGACTTAACAATAAGTGCATCGTTATCTTTAGAAAAGTCTTTAAAAACACGCGCTGCATTTCCTAACTCTTCACCAGAGAAAGCAAATACAAGCGGACCAACAAATGTGTCAGCCATGTCTTCAAATTTAGTGCCAGCTACAGCGCGACGTGCAAGTGTGTTTTTAACAACACGAACTTGAACACCTGCGTCACGAGCTTTAGCACGTAATACGGTCATTTGCTCTACAGTCAAACCACGATATTCAGCTACAACCATTGATCCAGCTCCTGCAGCAACTGCAGCAACTTCTTCAACAACCAGCTTTTTATCTTCGATATTGAGTGCCATATAACCCTCCAAAACAGTCTAGTGGTATCGATCCTCTAGACTCTTCCATCTACGTAGGCTTATTACTATTAAGAGTACATGTTCTGTACTCACCTACGGTCTGCGATGAGCGCTCACTTGTAACCATTTAAGATTTAAGGAGTCCCAATTCGCAAATAATGTCTGCACCAGATTAACTGGTGCAACCATCATTATAGTGTTGACTGATCAATCAACAGGCCTGGACCCATTGTAGAAGAGATCGTCACTTTCTTAAGATAAACACCTTTAGCAGTAGCAGGTTTTGCTTTC
>Ga0307994_1001632_pt1 | contig 13212 bp, 10 predicted proteins | sample EllFjometagen261_FD_203171 | JGI IMG/M metagenome (GOLD analysis project Ga0307994, IMG submission 203171) | Marine microbial communities from Ellis Fjord, Antarctic Ocean - #261 | ecosystem: Environmental > Aquatic > Marine > Unclassified | place: Southern Ocean | collected 2014-11-02 | reverse complement strand
CCGTTTAATAAGACAGGCAAGCCTTGCGCCTGAATCGGTGTCATTTCTTTGTAGCCTAATAACTCGATATTATCGAGCAATTGAGATTTGATAGGTAAAGATGAGAATTGACTGGTCACAGTTTTATCGTCTGGAATGGCAAGCGGCGCATGATAACAGATAATAAAAAATGGGTTGTAGTAATGATAAGGCCTACAGCAGCAAATCAGTCTTAATTGGGTTAAACAGATTGGCAGCATTGACTAGTGACTGAGCCGTTAGTGCAGGTACGCCATAGACTTCAGTACTAACGTTAAAGCTTCGGCGTATTTCGAGCAATAACAAATCAAAATCACCATCTCCCGACAGTAGTACCACGCTATCGACATCTTTTGCGGTTTGCATGATATCGACTGTAATGCCTACATCCCAGTCGCCTTTAGAGGTGCCATCACTTCGTTGGATATAGGGTTTAAGCTTTATGGTAAAGCCTATCTTTTTTAATACGTTCTGAAATTGAACTTGCTTTTGGTCATGCCGATCAATGGCATAGGCATTGGCTAAAACGATCTCACCTTCAGAACTGATCCGTTGCCAAAGTTCACGATAGTTAAACTGGCGTCCATAGGCCTGACGAGTGGTGTAGTAGATATTCTGAACATCGACAAAGACGGCTATTTTTTTCATAGTTTTTTTAATTTAGGCGAGTTGACGCGATGCCACCAGTAACAATCATTAAAATCCCGACAATGGTTGTTAAATTGAGAGATTCATTAAAGAATAACATGCCCCAAATAATGGCAAAAGCGACGTAGCCAAAATCGAATATGGCGATTGTCGAGGCAGGCCCTGATTGATAAGCAATGGCGGCACCAACACTGCCCGCCAAAAGCGCAACTGCCAGTATAGCCATATCACCCCATGCAGATAAATCCATAGCTGACCAGTTACCGAATATAAACAGGTTTGAATGCTTAATTGCTTCAGTGGGCTGGAACAGAAAAATAAGCGAACTCGCAATAACACCAATCAAGATGAACATTATATTCATCCACAAGGATAAGATCATAGGGTGCTCATCGCGACACTTGCTCCGAGTGAGAATCATCCCCAGCGCATATAGAATTGCCGAAATGATCGGTAACAAGGCATACAGGTTAAAATCTTCGGCCTGTGGGCGAAGTATTAAAAGCACACCGCAAAACCCCAGCACTACAGCTATCCAGCCGCCCAAACCGACTCGCTCGGCTAAAAACAAAGCGGCAAACAAAGTGATGAAAATAGGCAGAGTGTAAAAAGAGGCCGCAGCAATAGACAGGTCGACTTTGGGCAAGGCCATATAGTAGATCAGCCACATAAAGACCAGTAACGCACTTCTAGTCAGGGTCCAGACAAGTTGTTTTGGTATTAGTGCCGACATAAGGCTCATGCCATACTTGGATAACTTGGCCGACGAATGAGAAGCGTTTTTCGGCCTTAAAAAAAAGATTAACAACGGCACCATCAAAAGTGACCGTAGTATAAAAATCTGCCAAATAACAAAGGAAGCATTGCTCCTTTTTATCAAAGCATCTCCTAGAGACAAAGCAAACACACCGATTAAAATGGCACTAATCGCCAATTTGAGGTTATCGTTTGCTGGTTCAGTATGTTGGGTCATAGTGCCTATTATTAATTGGATCAACGGCAGCTTAAAGCAGCCAAATGTTTTGTCTATCGATATCCTAAAAATATATAACGTCTATTTTGTTCAAACTCACGGATAAGGGCTACAATCAATAGTGTGTATTAATAGTTAGATGGTCATCAGTCAATCTCTTGTGAATATCCTAGCTCGCCGATATGATGCGTCCGCTATTAAAACTCAAAATATATTGTCAGTGAAATTTACCCATCATAAAAGAGGCTCGTTATGAAAGTTTGTGTACTAGGTGCAGCAGGTGGAATTGGTCAGCCACTTTCTTTATTATTGAAATTACAACTACCCGCTGGTAGTGAATTATCGCTATATGATGTTGCGCCATTTACACCAGGTGTTGCAGTCGATCTTAGCCACATCCCAACGGATGTGACAGTTACAGGATTTGTTGGTGATGATGTCGAAGCCGCCATGGTTGATGCAGATATTGTAGTCATCCCTGCGGGTGTTCCGCGCAAGCCAGGTATGACTCGTGATGATTTATTCAACATGAACGCTGGCATCGTTAAAAAATTGATCGTAGCGGGCACTAAAGTTTGTCCAAATGCCTGTTATGCCATTGTGACTAACCCAGTTAACTCGACAGTTGCGATTGCTGCTGAAATCTTGAAGGCCGCTGGCGTTTATGATAAGCGTAAGCTGTTTGGTGTAACAACACTCGACATTATTCGCTCGAATACATTTGTTGCCGAACTAAAAGGCATGAGCTGCAATGATGTGAATGTCAGCGTTATTGGCGGGCACAGTGGCGTTACTATTTTGCCTTTGCTGTCTAGTATTGAAGGCGTCGAATTAACCGACGCTGAAATTGAATTACTAACGCCACGTATTCAGGAAGCGGGAACAGAAGTTGTCGAAGCAAAAGCGGGTGCAGGTTCTGCGACCTTGTCTATGGCCCAAGCTGCGGCACAGTTTACCTCGTCTTTGGTGGCTGCAATGAATGGTGCTGATGTCACTGAATGTTGTTATGTTCAAACAGGGGAAGGCACTGATAGCTTCCATGCACAACCCGTTAAACTGGGTAAAAATGGTGTTGAGTCTATTCCTGCACTACCAGCACTGAGTGATTATGAGCAAAGGCTATTAACTGAATTAAAATCTGTTTTGGATGGGAATATTGCTAAAGGCATCGAGTTTGCTAAGGCCTAAAGTGTCCTGTTTTAGATATGTCCTTTTGATTTTTTTTCGTAATTATGGGGTAAGTTTAGAGATTAAAAGCGCAGCTTTCGAGCTGCGCTTTTAATATGGTTTTTACTACATTAGCGTGTCTCTAAAAATAGTAATTTTTGGTGAAGGTCCGTAAAGACAATTGCCTGTGTTAAAGATCAGTAGGTCACTGATAGTGTCTTGTCTCATCTGAGGAAAAAGACTGCCTGCCAGACCAATTTCGGATATTAAAAGTATCGATCTAGAGTTAATTTAACATAGTCGTCTTTAACAAAAATTGCAGCAGGATCATTGCTATTTCCGGTGGAAAACGCCCTAGCTTCGATTGATGCTTTCCAATCTGCCCCAATCCGACGGTCACCTCCAACTGAAAAGCTGGTCGTATCGTAATCTAAATCGTAAATTACACCTGCAAGCAGCGCAGTACTTTGAGTATCATTTAGATCAAATCTTGCACCAATGCCGATATCATTTTGCATAACGCTATTGGCATTTGTGCCCCGCTGATCTTTACCATACTCAATCAGGACTCCTAGGTCTGTTGCTAAATCTTGGATGCCATAGAATGTATACTCTACACCTAGCTGACTAGCCCAAAAACCTTCAATAGGGTTGTCTTGATAAATCAGTTCACCTTTCCATAACCAGCTATCAATAGTCGCTTGAACATCCAGCCCCACTTGTTCAATTTGTTGATAGTGTGCACTTAATACATTTTCCCCATTGTGTGAATTAGCGTTATATTGTGGTGTACGATCAGTGCCTTTATACCAGTGAGCACCAATATCATAGACGTCGAAGGAATGGCCCCAGCGAGCGGCCAGATCAATATGTCGGTCATTATTACTGGCTTCATAGGTCGTAGTGTCATCATCAACCACTAAGCCAGCTCTAAGTCGCCCATCAAGGCCGGCAGAAGTCTGCTCTCTAAAGCCTGGCAATACGTAAAAATCGACAATACCCCAATCTTTTACTAAAGATAGGTTAACCATAGGCTGGCCTAGCTTATGTTCTTTATCTAAACCTTCAACGGTGTCTTTTTGGTTGATGACATCAACAATGTTCTGAAATTCTGTCACCCCCCAAAACACTTTACGAAAACCAGTTCTTAACTCCCAATTGTCATTCAAATGACTCCAGCTTAGCTCCCTAATATCAGCGTGAGTTCGTTCAGAATCTCGCTGATCTTTTCTAAAGAAAGGCGTGAAGGTTAAATTGTCTTGCTGATCATTCCACGCCCAATAAAATTCAGGCTCAGCAGAGAAGGAAAGGTTAGTACGATAGTCTTGATTGGCAAACTGACCATCATCTGCATAAAGTGTTACTTCCGTACTTAATTTTCCAGTCGCTTCAAAAAATAGCTCGTCAGCTAAAGCAGGTTGCATAAGCAACCCGCTGCCGATCGCTATCCATGCGATATTCTTCATTTTAACACGCTCATTTTAACGCGCTCGCTTTAGCGTGTTTTTGTTAAAATCTGAAGCGGATAACCCATTACCAAACTTGTATTGACTGAAGCTTAAATCAGTACTTTTCATAGATTGGTGGTTAACCATCTTCATTGAACTAGGACGCCAGAACTTACCTTTATATTGTTGGTATTCCTCAGTGGTTAAGGTTTTAAGTAAGCTGTCTTTACGATCATAAAAAACAGTTTTTAAGGTGCGATACTCAGCTTTATCTATCCAGACAATGCGCTTAGTGTAGCCAGAATTTTTATCTGTTGGGTATTGCTCCACAACAAAGCAAGTACCGATTGAACAGGCCTCTTCTTTGAGGAATTTATAGTGGTACTTTTCAATTTCAAAAGATGACAAATCTTCAAAAGCAAATTCAGAACCCATGAATGGACCGGACTTATTACGGGAAGAGATACGCTTAACACGCTTTAGCGCGGGCAAGTACAGCCATTGATCATCAGCACCAGATGTATGCGAGAAACTTAGGAAGGCTGTCCCTTTTACGTCTCTGGGGCGATCAAAAATAGTTAAGCTTTTGTCGCCATCATTAGCAATTTCGAGCCCCTTCGATCTGATTTCACGGACGCTTTCTTGACCGTTCTTGTTACGTAACACCATTATCATTGATGACGTGGTATCTCCCCAGCCTTCGTCGCGGATTTTGGCTTCTTGGACTATAGCTAGCCCTTTATCCTCAGCAGCGCCTGCAAAAGCTGTAGAGGCGCTTAACGCTAAAACCGAGCCAGCAATAATTGAAGTTGTTAGAAGTTTAATATTCATTTTATATTTCCCTTGGCAAGGTTTAGGTTAAATCGCTGACGTTTGAATGGCATTTTTTGCATCTTTTTTGCCATCTAACATCATTAATAATGGTGGTAGGAATAAGAAATCTACAATTAAAGCCACCGCAATTGTCACCGCAGTTAATAGGCCCATATCACTGTTAAGTGCAAATGTTGATTGTGCTAGCACCATGAAACCAGCAACAAGCACTAATGTAGTGATCCAAAGCGCTCGGCCAACACTACTAAAAGCATATTTAACTGCTTCTTCAGAGTTTTTACCGTACTGATCCCTTGCATGCTTATATTTTGTTAAAAAATGCACGGTATCATCAACAACGATACCTAATGTCATACCTGCTACAACCGATAGTGCTAAGCCAACCTGACCATCGATAAAGTACCATAGGCCAAAGCCTACAGAAACGGGGATGAAGTTAGGTAGCAAACTGATGACGCCATAGCGGACAGAGCGTAAAGCGAAGGCCAGTAATAATGAGATCAGAATCAAAGCCACCCCTGTGCCAAATAACATACTGTTGATATTGCGCTGCCCAATATGTGCGAACATTAATGTGGGGCTAGAGATAGAGACCTGATAATCGGGCGCATTTTTAGCAAACCATTGATAGATGTTTTCTTCTATTTCAATCTGTTGAACAGAAGAAAGATTTTTGAATGTGCCAATGACCCGGGTAGACGATTTATCAACGTTTAGTTGATTATTTAAATCTAAACCGTAAGGCAGGGACATTTCGTACAACAGTAAATACTGAGCAGACAAGTCACGTTCCTCTGGTAACTTATAAAACTCCGGGTCGTCAGCGTGCATATTCTTATTCAGACGTTTAAGTACGTCAGAGATAGTACTTACATGGTCAGTCACTGCTTTAGCACGCAACCATTCACTAAAGTCACCGACAGTTTTCAAGAATTGGGGATCATTAATACCACTACTCTCCCTGCTGTCGATAGAAACTTCTATCGTTGATAAACCAGATAGATTCTCTTCCATGAAATCTGTTGCAGCACGAAACGGTACTGTCGTATCAAAATACTCTACGAAGTTATCATCCAGTTTATTTTGTGGTAGAAAAAAAGCCAAAGAAAGTATGATGGCGGTTGTTAGAGGCAATAGAATTTTACGTTTTTCTACGACAAACTCAGCAAATTTTTCCATTATCCCATAGTTACTTTGAGGGGATACTTTACTCGCCTTAACTGGCAGTAACATCAACAGGGCAGGGAATACTGTAATAGAGAAAACAAAAGCTAACATTACACCAATAGCGACCATGTTTCCTAGGTCACGAAATGGCGGAGAGTCAGAGAAATTCATACTCATAAAGCCAATAGCGGTGGTGACACTGGTGAGTAAGATGGGCTTAAAGTTGACTCTTAAACTGTCTTGGAGTGCCTCTTTTTTCGCTTTACCTTGGCGCATTTCAAAGTAGTAACTGGTCAGTATATGTATACAGTCAGCTACTGCTAAGGTCATTATCATGGTTGGTGCACTAACAGAGGGGCCTGTTAAGTAAAATCCAAGCCAACCCACTGCACCCATAGTGCCTGCAATACTAAAAATAATCACAAACAAGGTTGCAAATGTACCGCTAAAACTACGTAACAATAAGATCATTATTAACAATACGATGCCGAACATAGCGGGTACTAAAGTAGCGCTATCAGACATTGATGTTTCAGAAAAAGCGGTATTCATCATGACCATGCCGGTGAGCTGGACATTGATATCAGGAAACTTTTCTTCAAATCGTGCTTTGATGTCGCGTATTTTAGTCGCAACTTCAGGAATTTCCGTGATTGGATTAATCCCTGGGAGCTGGTTAGTGACGTTAACAATTGAAACATGACCCGTTTGAGACACTATTTTATTTAATAGTAAAGGGTCATTGATGGCTATTTCTTTCAACCGAGGCATGTCAGCAGCAGTTAAAGTATCGGGGTCTAATACTAAATCTTCTACTATCAAATCATCTTCTTCTGCAATGGTGTGCTGGAAGTTTGAAATGGAATCGACACGGGTAGAATAGGGAACCTGCCATGATTCAGTCGTTAACCAATATACTGCAGCGAGGTTTTCTTTGGTGAAAATGTCACCGTTTTTAGGTTCAAGAATGAAAGCGACATTGTCACTTTTTGAATAAATGTCTTGAATTGACTCAAAAGCAGTCAGTTGCGGGTTTTCCTCACTGAAAAAAACTTTATAGTCACCTTTAAAAACTAAATTCTTGGCACCAAAAGCAGTACCAAAGACAAGTATTATTGATATCAATAATACCGTCCATGGTTTGTTAAGTGCAAAATTATAGATACGTTCTCTCATGCTTTTCTCCAAAGTTAAGTCGTGATTAGATTTTTTTAGCTGCCGCTAAGCTGGCAATTTCTGTCATCTCAGGTGCGAAAATTTCTTCTTTCATTCTTTGAACGGATGCTTTCCAATCAAAGTGTTTAGATAAAGACAACCAACCCATACCATCGTGTATAAGGTTTATGCCGTTAACCAGTTCTCGTTCAGCATCGAGCTTAGAGCGCAAAGAACAAGTCTCGTTGTCACCCATTAATAGTACTTGGGTTCCAAAATCGACACTCCAACAGGCGAATATTAATTGCTCTATTTGCATGTCTACAGGTAGCTCACATTCGCCAGCATCAATTGATGCTTGATAATGAGCAAAGATAGGAGAGAGTAATGACACTTCAGCTTGTTGGTGTTGTTGGCGGCGAAACTCAGATGCTTTACTGGTGCAAGCTGCGGTTTTAACAGTCACTCCAATCATGAAATTTTGCGGGTTGGCTTGCGCATTTAATAAAGAGCCAACATGCACAGCGAGCGCCTTTTCACGGCTAGTCCCATTAAAAGCTAATGCTCTAGTGACAACTGATGCAACTTGCGTCATATGGCCATTGCATAAGGCCAAGATAACGTCTTCTTTGCCAGTGAAGTGGTTGTAGACAGTGCCTTTTGAGTAAGGAAGGTTTTTGACTAGCTTATCGATAGTTAAAGCCGCTTCACCTTCGTTGCGGATAATTCCTTTGGCACAGTTGAGCATTTCTTGCTCTCGGGCATCTTTTTCTGGGTTGCTAAAAACTTTAGGGCTCATGATGGAATTCTTTTTTGACGATTCGTCAAAGATAAGCACTTATAGTTTTGATGTAAAGCAAAGAGAGATTTATTTTGACGAATCGTCACCCTTTACGATTACTTACAATTCAATCCGTAGTTTGAGTGACACCATTGCCCATGCTTCGATAGCTGCCTATATTCTGGTAACCGCTTATAGAGGGTGCTCTACCGGATTATCTCGGTGACTCATCAACATTGTTAAAACGGCACCTGCGCCGACAGAAGAATTAGCAACGGCGCAGTGGTTATTGACCCCAGTCTTGTAGACTTGGAAGCGTAAAGGCTTTTATGGACACTTTACCAGCGCGATAAAAGCTTCTGCTCTTTAACGACAATTAGATTTAGTTAGCGCGAAAGCGGGTTAATGCTATTCCACTTAAGATAATCACCAAAGCAACAATACTCGACCACTCGACAGGTTCTGACAAGACATAAGCCCCGGTAAAAAATGCGACAACTGGGATCATATAATTAATAGTCGATAGGAAAGTCGGGCCGGCACGATCTATTACTGCGAACAACATCAACGTTGCAACCGCCGTAGGCCCAATGCCCAACCAAATTGTCGAGCTTAATGCTATGGTCGAAATCTCGGTACTGCTAGCCGGCACCACAAACAACCAGATCGGAAATACGACCACAGTCGCGGCAATTAATACGCCAGAGGTGCTAATGAATGGATTGAACTTTGGCAAGCGTCGGACCAGTATCGAATTCACCGCGTAACTACTTGCTGCGATAAAAATGGCGATGCCACCGTAGGCAGCCTGCCCACCCCCTTCGAATACTGGGCCGAGTAATACGGCAATACCACCAATGCCGAAAGTGAATCCCAGTATTTTATACCGATTTAGGTTTTCTCCATCGACCAGATAATGGGCTAGTAGCATCGTGATCAGTGGCATGGTCGCCATAATCATACCGGCAATGCCGGAGTTAACCGACAACTGCCCCCAAGATATAAGGAAAAAAGGTAGCACATTGCCGACTATTCCCATCGCCAAAAAGGCCAGCCAGGCCTTAGCAGTGAAGGGTAATCTTAGCCCTTTCGCATAAACGACCAGTGTTAATATCAATGCGCCGATGAGCACTCGGTAGAAAACAATGGTCAATGGATGCAGGGTCTCGACCGAAATCGAGATAAACATAAATGAAGTGCCCCACAACAATACGAGGCCCATTAACAGCAGCCAGTTAATGAGTGTTGTTCTATCGAGCATAACGAAAGACCCTTTTCAAATGACGGATTAGAGGCACCTCTGTTTCAATCGACTTGTAACGCCGAAATGTCTCGAAAAAGCTCAAGTGCGTGAGGATTAGCGAGAGAATGACTATTTTTAATGGCTTGGTTATGGACGATTTGGCGCACCGCTAGTTCAACTATTTTGCCAGATTTAGTTCGAGGAATTTCGGACACTTGAATGACCTTAGCAGGCACGTGTCGCGGAGTGCAATTTTGTCTAATTGCGCGTTGTATTGTTTTAACCAGTGCATCGTCTAATGTTAAATCGGCCCGTAACACCACAAACAAAACCACGCGCACATCCGAGTCCCAGTCCTGTCCGATGGCAATACTTTCGATTACTGCTTCGAGTTGCTCTACATGGCGATATATTTCAGCAGTACCAATACGAACACCACCCGGATTTAACGTCGCGTCTGAGCGCCCATAAATAGTCACACCGCCATGATCATTCAGCATGACATAATCACCGTGGTGCCATACGTTTTCAAAATGTGCAAAATAGGCGTTATGGTATTTCTGTCCATCGGTATCGCCCCAAAAATACACGGGCTGGCATGGAAAAGTTTGGGTGCAGACTAGTTCACCTTTCTGGTTCCTGATTGATACGCCTTCATCATCAAACACATCGACCGCTAAACCTAAGCCACGGCATTGGCTTTCGCCTCGATAGACGGGCAGTATCGGGCAACCTAACACAAAGCATGAGACGATATCGGTACCGCCAGAAATAGACGATAGGCAAACGTCCTGTTTAATGCTGTCGTAAACGTAATCGAAACTTTCGGGTGCTAATACCGACCCAGTAGACCAAACGGATCGAAGTGAACTCAAATCGTAATTTGAGCCTGGCGCTAAGTGATTCTTCTTAAGTGCATCAATATACTTTGCGGACGTACCAAATTGGGTTATTTTGACCGACTCGGCGTATTCCCAAAGGACATTACCATTGGGATAAAAAGGCGATCCGTCGTACAGCACCAAGGCTGCCTTGCAAGCCAATGCGCTCACCAGCCAATTCCACATCATCCAGCCACAGGTCGTAAAATAAAAAGCCCGATCACCCGGTCGGATATCGCCATGGAGCATCTGCTCTTTTAAATGTTGCAGCAACACGCCCCCAACTCGGTGCGTAATGCACTTGGGTTTCCCTGTTGTGCCAGAGGAATACAGCACGTACAAAGGGTCGTTAAAATGGCTGGGATAAAAATCGATGATATCGACCGGGTTAGCAATAATGTCATTCCAGTGAACAACCGGTAAATCGCTGCTTAATCCAGCGAGATTGATCAGAATCGTATTTTCAAGGCTGGGTAAACCCGCTGTAATTGTTTTGATTTTGGCTGACAGGTCTATTTTTTTACCATTATAAAAGTAGCCATCTACCGTAAATAAAAAGCGCGGCTCAGTTTGACCAAAGCGATCGATGACACTTTCTTCACCAAAGTCTGGGGAGGTCGAAGTCCATATTGCGCCGATGCTGGTAGCTGCCAACATCGCAACGACCGTTTCAGGCATGTTTGGCATATACGCAGCCACACGATCTCCGGCCTGAAGCCCATTAGTGCGAAGCCAATAGGCAACGCTAGCTACCTGATCATATAACTGGCGATAAGTGAGGTGATACTCAATCTGATCTTCTGCCCTAAAGTGAATTGCAATGTCATCACGATTGTTACTGGGAGATGTGCGCAACAAATTTTCGGCAAAGTTGAGTTTGGCATCGGGAAACCACTGGGCTTTTTCGATATTATTGCCATCGATTAAAATGCGGTCGCCCTTATCACCAACGACTTCAGCAAAGTCCCATAGGGTTGACCAAAAGCGTTCCTTTTCCTTGATAGACCAATCATACAGCGCATCGAAGGATGTAATTGAAAGATTAAACTGAAGGTTTACCGCATCAATAAATGTCGTGATTAACGCATCATCAACCAGTTGTTTGCTTGGTTGCCAAATCGGTGTTAGTTGCTCCATACCCATGATCTGCTAAGAGTGATTTCAGTGGCAGAATTCTAGCACTGAAAACAAATACGCCGTTAGCGAACATTCGCTGCCCGACCGACATCAAGCTGGCTAAAAGTATATAAATGAATGCTCGCAATAAGCACTACCAAGGGCATAAAGGCCTGACATTGTTGTGGTAAAAATCGATCCGCTTAACTGAATAAATTATGAGCACCCAGATTAGACACCAATCGTTCCCCACATAGCGCCATCGTTGTGTCTAGCTCCGATTGAATAATATTGAGCGCATCAGTGACACCGGCTTCCCCTTTGGCACCTAGGCCATAAATATAGGCGCGGCCAATATAGGTATTTTTTGCACCCAAGCACAGGGCCTTTAGTACGTCTTGACCCGAACGAATGCCACCATCAAAGTGAACTTCGATATCACTGCCTACGGCGTCTACTATGGCGGGTAAAGCAGCAATGGATGATTGCGCGCCATCAAGCTGTCGACCACCATGGTTAGACACAATAATCGCATCAACCCCTGTTTTAGCGGCCATTTTTGCATCTTCTGGGTCGAGTATTCCTTTCAAAATAAGTTTGCCGCCCCAACGCTTTCTGATCCATTCAACATCACCCCACGATAATTTAGGGTCGAACTGCTCTGCTGTCCATGACGATAGTGATGATAAATCGCCCACACCCTTTGCGTGACCGACAATATTGCCAAAGCTATAACGGCGAGTCGTTAGCATGTTAAAACACCAGAGTGGTCGGCTTAAAATTTGAATTGCGCTACTCAATGACGGTTTAGGCGGCGCGCCAAGCCCATTTCGAATATCCTTATGTCGCTGCCCCAAAATTTGGAGGTCTAGGGTTAGTATTAAAGCGCTGCAATTAGCGGCTTTCGCTCGATCAATCAGTCGCCCGATAAAGTCACGGTCACGCATCACATATAACTGAAACCAGAAAGGCTTGCTGGTATTGTCAGCCACATCCTCGATAGAGCAAATACTCATCGTCGATAAGGTGAAAGGGACGCCAAATTTTTCAGCCGCTTTGGCCGCTTTAATTTCACCATCGGCATGTTGCATGCCCATTAAACCGACGGGTGCTAAGGCCACGGGCATGGTTGACGGCAGTCCGATAATGTTTGTTTCGAGTGAGCGGTTAGTAATGTCAACAGCGACCCTTTGACGGAGTTTTATTAGGCTAAAATCACTTTGGTTTGCTTTATAGGTACTTTCTGTCCACGATCCTGAATCAACATAATCGTAAAACATGCGAGGCACTCTAGCTTTCGCTAGTTTTTGTAAGTCTTTGATTTCGCAAATTACAGTCATTGCATGGCACCCAATAGTGTTAATCAGTCGTTAGCAGCTAGGTTATCGTATCCCTGAATCCAAAGAAACCAAGATTTAGCTCCCAGGCCGATTCAGCAATTGCTCATCGCACTAATAGCGAATTACTAAAATGGGCGAACGACAATAATAGCTGGATTCTGGAAGATGATTTTTCTAGTGCATTAGGGTTAACTGAAAACTCACCCCCGCCAATCCAGTCTCTCGATACCAATCAGAGTGTCATCTACATGGGCGGATTCAGTCTGACACTATTTCCTGCCCTGCGGCTATCCTATGTTGTTTATCCGAAATCATTTTTTAGGAGTCGCCAAGAGTATCGCGAAATCAGAAATGGCAATGTCGACGGCATTACAACCAGCATTAGCCGATTTTATAGCGAATGATCACTACATTTCTCATATTAGAAATATGCGTAAATCC
>Ga0307994_1001627_pt1 | contig 13240 bp, 15 predicted proteins | sample EllFjometagen261_FD_203171 | JGI IMG/M metagenome (GOLD analysis project Ga0307994, IMG submission 203171) | Marine microbial communities from Ellis Fjord, Antarctic Ocean - #261 | ecosystem: Environmental > Aquatic > Marine > Unclassified | place: Southern Ocean | collected 2014-11-02 | reverse complement strand
GCGTGTCTTCATTTAAGAAGCAAATAGCCAATAAGATACCGTAGACCGGCTCTAGGTTAATGCTGAGAGTGGCTATAAATGCTGAGATTTCTTTTAATGCTTCTAATGCGAGGGCAAATGCCAAACTGGTACATAGCAATCCAAGTATGATGAGCCACCACCAGTCATTCCCTGTAGGAAACCATTGTGGCTGAGGAAATAGATTCTGAAGTAAAGGGTAACACACTGAGATAAAGACGAAACCGGCTGCTAACTCTATCGTGCTAACGGATAATGAGTTTTGACCTGTGATGTACTTCTTGTTCAGCGTACTAAACATTGCCGCGAGAAATGCAGAAATAATCCCTATAACTATCGCCCAATAATATGCTTCGCCTACTCCACTGAGAAAATATATACCCACTATCACTAGAAGGCCTAGTATCAACTCGATCCATTGGAATTTTGATTTAGTAATAAGAGGTTCTAAAATAGAAGTAAAAAGGGATGAAGTAGCCAAGCAAGCGAGTGTTACAGAGGCACTGTTTCCTACTTTAATGCTGCCATAAAAGGTAAGCCAGTGCATTGCTACCAGTACACCAATGCCCGAAAAGATGAGGAAATTAGATCTCTTGATGGAACGAATGCCTTTTATCACTCCCGGAATAAAAACTAGCCCAAGAACGGCTATCCATAGGCGATTCCATACCAAAGCAGTTTGCTCTAGCGTTATTAGTTTACCGATAACAGCAGTAAACCCAAAGAGAAACACTGCCAAATGCAGCTGTAGGTATGCTTTTTGTTTAGTATTAGTTGAAGCCACGGTAGCCACAATGATAAAATAAATTTGCAAACGAAATGAAGAAATTACTAGGAACAATAGCAGTACTCAAAGGACTACGAGGAATCAAGAAAGCCACTGGATATAATACGACTTGGGAAGAGGATGCAGAGGACTTTTTGAAAATGCTGCGGGCTGCATGGAGGGGAGACTACAGTATCAAGAAGCGAAATATAATTCTTACGCTTTGGGGCCTGCTCTATATACTAAACCCTTTAGATATTTTACCCGTGATTGCTTTAGGACCGATAGGCCTAGTAGACGACGCAGCAGTTCTAGTTTTCGTATATAAGCGGATAACTGGTGAATTAGAAAGATTTAGAAGTGAGGCGAAGTATCAAGATGCGGAGGTAGTTTCGTAGTAATCATGTCAGAAAAGCAAAAACTCGAAGATTTATTTGATGCAGATGGAAATCTCATCAGTCCACAACTGCCCAGTCATATTAAAAATTATATGATCGATATAGACGGCACGGTAACAGAAGATGTACCAAACGAAGAACCGGAACGAATGGTAACTTGCGAGCCTTTTCTAGATGCTTTAGAAACGCTAAACCGGTGGTACGATCAAGGACATATTATTACATTTTTTACATCGCGTACGATTGAAAACAAAGAAGTAACGGATACCTGGCTCAAAAAACATGGATTTAAGCATCACGGCGTACTTTATGGTAAACCACGAGGCGGCAACTACCATTGGATAGATAATCATATAGTACGTGCTACCAAATACAAAGGGAAATTTACAGACCTAGTTACTCAGACTAAGAATGTAGAGTTGTTTGAAGAGTGATATTTTGTAGGAACTCGCCTCCGACACGAATTGTTACGCTCAGCGTTACTTTATAAGATACCAATTTGTGAGTTCCCCGAGAGTGTGTTTCAAGGGAGCTTTGTTTACTGTAGCACCACCACCTATATCTATTGTACCACCGTAAACCACTATTTAATTGTAATAATCAAGATCTTTTAGTACATTCCTGTATCGAAGTTTTGTTCCAGAGTAGAGTTTAATACTTTCACTTAGATCAAGCAAATGTGATACTAATTTTTCAGGCATTGATTTCAAAATCAGTCTATTAAACTGATCTGAAATCCTACTGCTTAACGCTTAAAGTGATGTCTATCTTAACGTCGTCACTTAGTATAAATCCACTTTCTCCTACACCAAAATCTAGTCTATCTAGTTTAAGACTACCAGAGAATTTTCCGGTGGTTCCGTTATTTACAAAAGTAAAAGGCATCGAAACATTCTTGTTTGTACCCTTTATGGTTACATCAAATTGACTGTCATAGCCATTGTCACTTTTAGTGATAGATGTAGATCTCATTTCTATCTTTGGGTGATTAGCCACATCAAAGTATTCTGCTTTTCTGAGGTGTTCGTCTCGTTTATCCATCCCTGTATTTAGAGTGGTAGATTTCACTGAGGCATAGATGCTAGAGTTGGCTAGATCATTCTCATCAAATTGGATAGAAGCTGCTAGTCCAGAGAATTTTCCGTCTACGGCAATACCAGCATTTTTAATGTGAAATACCACAGAGCCTGTAGTAGGCGTCCAGCTAGTTGCCGCAAAAGCTGCTAGAGATACGAAAGCAAATGCTATTAGAATGTTAATCTTTTTCATATTGATAACAGTAGTATAAATTAACGTATGATACGAGTACTCCTTACAAATGGATCTCCTTGCATATCGTTTACTGCCCTATTTCGAAGCGGCTTGATCGAGTTTAGCAGTTTCAGTACCCAGTGGTGGTATGTTGGGTTAAGCATTATATAGTTTAGCATTTCAGCCTTATTCACTCTGTCGCCAAAGTGCTTGTCCCATTCTTTATTGTAGTTGTTAGTCAGCACATTAAAATCACTTTCTTGAAGTATTAGTTGAGATAAAAGTAGTGCACTTCGAGCGGCTATGCTCATTCCATTACCACTAAGGGGACTTATGCTCCCTGCGGCATCACCTACGAAGAGCATTTTATCATTAAACAGAGCCTGCTTATTAAATTTTATATTGCTAATCACGAGCGGCTTATCCCAGACAAACTCTGCATTTTGATATACTTCTTTGAGTTGTGCGTTTTTCCAAAGCACGTTTTTTTCCAACTGCTCTATGGAGTTGTTTTGTTCTTTCAACTTACTAGCGTCCGCTAGGTAACACAGGCAGTATAGGTCATCTTCTATTTTACTCATACCACAGTATCCTCCGTCAAAAGAATGTAGGGAAATCAGATCGTCTCTGAAATCTCCTTTTATGTGGTGTTTTACCCCTAAAAAGTTTCGTTTAGAAGTTGGTTTGGGTTGGTTAAGGTAGCCTGCAGAGTATTTACCATGCGACCCTATAATAAGTGTGGCTTCAGCTTTTCGTGAGCTGGTTTTAATGACGTTACTGTCTACGGATAGCACTTTACTATTGTCATAAAATACGACTCCGGAGCGTTTCATTTGCTCTGCTAATTCGTAATCTAGTTTATACCTGCTCAGGCCAAATCCGCCAATCTTAATCTTAGAGTTCAATTCTCCCCCTTTTTGCGAGGTGAGTTGTAGGTCCTTAATTCTAGGAAGGTTCCACTTATCTAGCGGGAGTCCGAGAGACTTAAAAAAGTCATACGACTCTAATGATATAAACTCTCCGCACACTTTATGACTTGGAAAGGTCTCCTTTTCGAATACTACTACCCTTTTGCCAGCGTCTGCCAGTAGGATAGCCAAGCAACTGCCTGCGATGCCCGCACCTATTATTCCTATATCGTACTTATCCATAAACAGTTATCAAGTGGCGAAAGGCCCATTTCCATTTTACGGAGTAATTAGTTGCTCCAGCTTGCTGCAAAATGGCAAACCATTCCTTCTTCTTAAATCCACGCAAAACACTTAGCGGTGCATCATTTTTAACCAAATAAGATTTAGAAAATATACTTGTCAAAGCCTTGATAGAATAGTATGCCAAAGGATTTCGCTCTAAGTCGTTGATTATTAGAGTGCATTTATTCTCTATGGCAAAGGCTATAAGTTCGACTATCTGCTCATTACTTAGGTGGTGTGTGAATAGGCAAGCGTGTAATATGTCAATTTGTTTTATATGGTCGCCTACATTTCTGTAGTCATCTGTGATAAAAGTGAGTGACTCTGGCAAATGAACACTAGCGTATTTTGTACAGACCTCCTTTAAATCTATTCCGTACAGATTGCAGTTTATATTCTTCTTTCGGGTGTATTTATAGATCTCGTGAAGCATATCGCCACCACCAGAACCGATGTCTACTATATTCTTATTGTGAAGGTTGATTTTGTTAAAAGCATTTACGGAAATAGCATAACCTCCTAATAGTGTGTTAATTGAGTGTAGTTCTTTGAGGTTAAGAATAAGGTCTTTTTCGGTAACGTCGCCATCCAACAGCTCTTTGGTATGGGAACGATGTTTAAACATAAGATAGAAGGGCTGCTTCTAATGTAAGTCCAGGGCCAAATGCACAAGCTATTAGCTCTTGTTTGTCTGACGGTCGGTTTTTTAACATTTCTTTGAGAACGAAAAGAATAGTGGCGGAAGACATATTCCCATTTTCCAGTAATACCTTACGAGAAGCAGCAACTTCGGACTCTTCCAGAGCCAATGTGGACTTAATTCCATCTACTATTTGTTTGCCTCCCGGGTGTATGGCCCATCCCGTAGTGTCTGGGGTTTTATTAAATAGGGTTTGTTTCTCAAGTGATGCTTTGATGCTTTTTGGTACGTCACTAGATAGCGTCATTTGGAATCCGTCTGGTGATATTTTCCAGCTCATTTCATTCTTAGAGTTGGGTATGAGTCTAGACTCAAAGTCTTCTAGTTTTAGTCGGGCACCTCTATTATTAGAAGAAACTATGACAGATGCGGCTCCATCTGCAAAAATAGAATTGGATAGCAAGTAGTCATCTATGAATTTATTTTGAAAATGAAGTGTGCATAGTTCCACAGATACCATCAAGACGGTTCTATTGGGTGTAGTACATATGTCCTTTGCCATACGCAAACCTGTAAGTGCTGCATAGCAACCCATAAAGTTCAAATTATACCTTCTAATGTTTGTTGGTAGATGGAAGTGATTTATGAGGTCAATCTCCACTCCTGGAGCCTGCATGCCTGTGCAGCTGATAAAGATAATGTCCGTTATTTGATCTTTATTATTGTCAAAGGCAGGATTGGTTTTTATGGCTTCGATAGCTAGTTCTAAGGCAGAGGAATGATAGGTAGCCAGTTTTTCTTCTAGCGACATGGCCACAAGTTTTTTAATATCTGGATCTACACAGTTTCTTTTGTTTATTGTACTTCTAGCGGTTAAAAATTTAATTTTTCGCTGAATATCAGCATCTTCTGTCATAGAAGAATAAATGTGGCAAAACTCCTCTTGTGTTATAGCGTGCTTCGGGACTGCTATTCCTATGTCTAAAATGTAACTCAATGCTTATTTAACAACCAAATAAATGAAGAATAGATTTAGGATTACCGCTGCTATTACGTTCATATACATCGTGTGTTTGTAGTCTGCATATTTAGTATCCTTCCATACCTTACTGCCCCAGTATACGAAATACCCTATAATTGGGATTTGAACTACGGTGAATAGATAAAATGCATTGATATCTGTTTCCCTAAAGTGTAAATAGTAGAATAGTGTAGCAATGCCGAACATAATGCCAGCAAATATGAATGTACCTCTATATCCTAGTTTATAGCTTAATGTGGTAACTCCGTCTGCTAAGTCACTTTCGTGCTGGTAGATTTGAGTAAGGGGATAGATAGCTCCTATTTGGAATGAACAAGCTAAGCCAGCATAAAGAAATAGGTCAACGAATACAAAGGGATTAATTCGTTTGTTAAGAAGCTCAAATGTGGGTTGAAAGCTAATCATGCTAAGGTGAAATGTAAAGAATCCTTGAAAAATAAAGATTACCAAAAACCCAATGATAGCAAACTGCTTTAATCTGATATTCCTGTAGCTATACAGTCTAGATGCAATTATGTATGCTCCTACAAGAAGCGTGAGATAATAGGAAATGGAGAAAGCTAGAAGTAATGCACTTGAGTCAAGGATGTTTGCCAACCAAAGCATTTTAGGATTAGAAGGTGGTGGGTTTTCTAAACCTCCAACGCTACCTAAATCACTATCATAATAACTGTTAAATGCATTACTAGCGGGGTATATCAATAAATGGAGAATAAAGAAGGATATACCTGCACCCCCTATATCTGCATAGGGAGTTTGCGACAATGCAAACAAAAACACTGGCATGAGTAATAATGAAAAATGCAGTCTTAAATGTTTGAAGGCGTCTAGCCACTCTTGTTTATTGCTTGCCATACAGGTTTATTCGTTTGTTTAGTATTATTTGCCAGAGGGTAATCCATCCTTTACCTGCGGGGTAATAGTTGTATTCTGGACCTTGTACTAGCTTAGCTTCTTGAGCTGCCGAAGTGAGCAGAAGTAGACTAAAAACAAGACGGGGCGTTTTTCTCATGAGTTCAAATTTACGAAAACAAAAAATCCCTTACGCTAAGCATAAAGGATTTAAATATTTTGTAGAATTATGCTTCGTTTACCAATCGTCGTCGTCTATGAATGGAGTGGCTGCACAAGTAGCTTTTAGGTCATCGATTAATCTAGTCATTTGACTATTGCAAGCCATAAGGACTTTATCGTTGCCTTTTATATTCTTCTTAGCAGTTAGATAATATTCCATATACGTATCATCATTTTCCTTGCCTCCAGATCTGTTAGGTGTAACGTGTACAAAGTTGTTGAATTTATATCTGTATCGTTCATCTTTGAATCTAAGTTCCATATCAAACTCTATAACTCCGATTGTAGATTTTTGGTATTTGTTAACTTCTATAGTTAGCGGCATTATAACGTATGCTTTTATGGTTTGACCTTCTTTCCCGTCCGGGTCTAAACCTGCTTGGTCAATCATGTGCTTAGCTTCTTTCTCACCAAATTGTTTTTTCATCCAAACAATAGCTCTGGCGTATAAGGAGTCTGAAGTAGAATAATCATCGCCACCTAGATCTAAAAATCTATCTGGAACTATAACTTCTACTATTTCTACAAAAGTTACCAATTGATCAATGCTGTCATATGGCATACCTGTAAATCTTTCGTAAGGTTTTGCTTCTATAGTAGGGCGTGAAGTTCTAACGTAGCCTTGATTTCCTCCGCTTCCGAAGTCAAAATCGCCGTCATCATCTCCCCAAGAATCGTCGCTATCCCAGTTATCCCCTCCGTTGGAGTCTAATGCAGGTGCTCCAGAAGGATCGTAGTCGTAGTCTGTACTGGCATTGTCGCCAGCGTCCCAAGAATCGCCAGAGTCATCCCATGTGTCTCCAGAATCGTCCCAAGATTGTGCGTTGGCCATAAGACCGAAAACGCAAAAAGTGAGCAGTGTAAGAATAGTCTTTTTCATCGTGTGTCTTGTTTCCTTTATACGAAAGCTAAAATAGTATGCTAACCGTAAAATGGTCAACGAAAATAATTATAATTATATTGTGTGCAAGTTAATCCTTTGTGGATTAAAATATTTTTAATCTAAAATTTAGACATAGACTTGTTTTGCTTTATTTTGCTTGTATCAATGAAAAGGAAAGGAATAATTAAATTATGTTTTGTGTTGACAGTGTGGCAGTTGTATGGATGTGCGGACAAAACGAGTAAGGTAGAGGGTGTGGCACATGACTTAAGTATGGATGAGCATAGCTCTGCAAACTTTAACGATGTGCGTGTAAAACATTTGAGCTGGGATGTGGCAGTAGACTTTGAAACCAAAACTATTAGTGGCACGGCAAAATGGAATATAGAAAATAGGACAGGAGGGAATGTTATAGTTCTTGATACAAGGCAATTGACTATAAATAGCGTGATCCTTGATAATGGGAATGATGCTGCTTTTGTTTTAAGTAAGGTTGATTCTGTCTTAGGTCAATCTCTAAGTGTAGAGATACTACCAGAAACCAAGTGGGTTTCTATAGACTACACTACTAGTCCAGAAGCAGAGGCTCTCCAGTGGCTATCTCCTGAGCAGACCCTTGGAAAAGAGTACCCGTACTTATTTAGCCAATCGCAGGCAATTCTAGCTCGTACATGGATTCCTTGTCAAGATGGTCCGGGAGTGAAATTTACCTATGAGGCTAAGGTGAAAACCAATCCTAAGCTACTAGCACTAATGAGTGCAAAAAATTCGCAGACCAAGTCTGAAAACGGAAGTTATTCGTTTGTGATGGATCAACCCATCAGCTCCTACTTGCTAGCTCTTACCGTGGGTGACTTACAATATGCAAGTACAGGCAGAAACAGTGGAGTATATGCGGAACCCGATATGCTAGAAAAGGCAGTTTGGGAACTACAAAGTATGCAGAGTATGATAGATAGTGCGGAGCTACTATATGGTCCTTATGCTTGGGAGAGATATGATGTAGTTATACTTCCTCCTAGTTTTCCTTTTGGTGGTATGGAAAACCCTCGGCTCACTTTTGCTACACCTACTATCATAGCTGGAGATAGAAGTTTGGTAGCCCTTATTGCACATGAACTTGCTCATAGCTGGAGTGGCAACCTAGTGACCAATGAGACTTGGAATGATTTCTGGTTAAATGAGGGATTCACGGTATACTTTGAGCAACGCATAATGGAAAAAATATACGGGGAGGCTTATGCTAAAATGCAAACTAAACTGGGGATGGGCGAGCTACTATTAACCCTTAAAGACTTAGAAGAAGATGATAATTTAGAAGATACTCATTTATATTTAGACTTGCATGGTAGAAGTCCAGATGATGGAATGACAGATGTGGCATACGAGAAAGGAAGGTTTTTCTTGCAGAGAGTAGAAGAGGTGGTTGGTAGAGAAAGATTCGACTCCTTTTTGAAGCAATACTTTAGCGTAAATAGGTTTAAGCCTATGAATACCAAACGTTTTGTAGCCTATTTATATGAGCACCTACTGAATACAGAACAAGAGCAAAAGGCAGTAAATACAGAAGCTTGGATCTATGGACCTGGATTGCCAGATAACTGCCCAGGCACCTATTCTGTGGAACTAGATCGTGTAGAAAAAGCAATAGCCAAGTTCAATAATAATTTACTTGAAGCGTCTGCTATTGATACAGCAGGATATACCACTCATCATTGGCTCTACTTTTTAAGAGGATTAAAAAAACTTAATTATTCTAAAATGGAATCGCTAGATAGAGCATTTCACTTTACACAAACGGGCAATAGTGAAATAGCCTGCGATTGGTTTAAACACTGCATAGAGGAAAATTATAAACTAGCATACCCGGCCATGGAGTCGTTTCTTCTGAGGGTAGGGCGTAGAAAATTCTTAGATCCGCTATACAGTCGCTTGGCTCTGACTAAGGAAAATAAAGAATGGGCTACTAGAGTTTATGCAAAAGCACGCCCGGGATACCACTCCGTAAGTGCTAATACCATAGACGAAGTGTTAAATTATCATTAAATAGGTACCTTTGGCGGCAGTTGAAGTCAATATAGAAATGAAGAATGGGACAAAATTCGGCTTTTTAGTTTTAGCTTGTATGCTCATAATAACTGCAGCTTGTACAAAAAGCCCGTCAGATAGAATCTATAATACTTGGATTCTATCTGAAGTGAATATGCCAGATGCAGATAGTGTAGATTTAGCAAAATTAGATGCTCAAGGAATCACATATACATTTTATAAAGATGGGAAATACACATCTATTGGTGCTATAATGGGAGAGGGAACTTTCGAAATTAATAACGAAGAAACTAGACTAAGTATATCAGAAGAGGGTAACACGGCAGTATATGATGTGCAGGTTACAGCGAGTACGTTAAGACTTAGTTCTGGAGAACAATCAATGACATTTAAAGTAAAAAAATAAGAATATGGGATTTTTTGACGCGTTTAAGAAAAAAGTAGAGGTAAAAGCCGAAGAGGTACATCCACTAAAGGGATATTTAGAAGAGGCTAATCTAGCTATAGAAAATTTACAAGTAGTAGATGTAAAGGGTGCTATAACTATAACGGGCACAGCACAAGACGGTGAATCTGCGGACAAGGTGAGAGAGCTGCTTAGGGCAAAAAGAATGGGATCTGTAAGTAATAGAATAGCTATTGCAGATTTATCTCACTTAGGTATAGAATACAAAGTGACTACAGGCTCTGCTAGGCTAAACTGCAGAAAAGGACCGGGCACTAAAGATGAAATAGTAGGAAAATTTCCTGAAGATTCTATAGTTTTATTAGTACAAAAGCACAATTCAACTTGGCATAAGGTACGTGCGAATGAGACGGAAGGCTATTGCCGTACTAAATACTTGAATCAAGTAAGCGGTACATAAACTGCCCGATTCTAAACGATTTTAAAAAAAGATGGTTTTGGTCGTCTTATTTGTTTGTGGAATTGAAAATGCAAGTTATTTTTGCACTCCTTTTGAAAAAGAGGACATTAACTAACCGGGCCTATAGCTCCCTCCTCTGTTTCACTACGGCGGGCAGGCAGCTTCACTAAAGCCCCGTTAGATTATTATAAAGACACTAACTAACCGGGCCTATAGCTCAGCTGGTTAGAGCACCTGACTCATAATCAGGTGGTCCCTGGTTCGAGTCCAGGTGGGCCCACTATTAAACCCTTTACTAGTAATAGTTTAGGGTTTTTTTGTGCTTGTATACTCCCTCAAACATAATGAAATTTTAATTAACTGGCAGCCAGCTGGCAGTTAATAGACAGTTAAATTCTCACTATATTACGTTATTCAATTAAATTGCAACATTAAAATTATTGCATAATCACAGGAGAATTAAAATCTCAATTATTATAAAATGTCAATATTTCAAAATACAGTAGTTAATAAATACCTTAAAAATCAAAATGAGCAAGTTCTAGCTGAAAAATGGACTGTTTATAAAGCTCATTTTTTTAACCCTACTATTCAAGAGAATATTAGAAATGCTAAAGAAGAGCAATATCAAGAAGGCTTTTTAAGAGATTTGTTTGTAAATGTTTTTGGCTATACTTTAAACCCAGCCCACAACTTTAATCTTACCACAGAGCTCTGCCGTAGTCTTAAAAGGCTTCTTTAACCACCTTTTTGGATGTGCGTTGTCAGTATGAAAGCCATTATAACGTTGATAACATATCTGTTTGTTCTTTATTTTAAGATGTTTGAAATGCATTAAAACCCACGAGTTATTGATTGTATCTATCCCTACACGCAAACTTTTTTGGTTTGACAATAATTCAATAGAATCAATTAATAAATTCATATGTATACTTTTTATGTGTTAAACTCTGTATATGTACTATATATCTACTCCCCAGCTAAATTTTTAAGGTGGGTTACCCCCGATATGGGGAGCAGAAGAAACTAAATTTATAGGTAAAAAATGGTTTTTATGAATTTGAGCTCCTATTATATATATAGCTAACGTCAGAAAAATATATTAAGTTTTAGGCTTGTCTGTTTCCTTAAAGTTAATTTAGTAACTCTTAAGACAGTTAAATTATTTTATTAAATTTACAGAAGTATTAAAACAAACAAAATGAAAAAAATCATCTATTTAGCAATAACTATTTTATTTGTTTCTTGTAGTAAAGATAATAGTGTTAGTGTCACAACTACTCCCGAAATTGGAGATTTTAGAGATGGAGGGATTGTATTTTGGATTGATGCGAGTGGGCAACACGGGTTAGTATCTGCGGTTGAGAACCAAGGAGGGATTGGAATGGCTAGTGACCCTCACGGTAAGCCGTTGCCTGAAGGGCTTATCACAAGTATGGCTATGGGGACAGGCTCTCTTAATACTGATGCTATTATAGCAGCTATAGGTGGAATTGAAGCTGATTATGCAGCAGCTTTAGTAAGAAGCTATAATGGGGGTGGGTTTAGCGATTGGTATTTACCAAGTAAGGATGAGTTAAACGCAATGTATTTTAATAAAGAAACTATAAACACTTCTTCTAATGTCAATGGTGGTAGTACATTTCCGGTCGGTGATTTTCAATATTGGAGTTCTTCTACTTACAGTGGGTCTATGTTTTTTACACAGGATTTTGATGACGGTGAACAACGAGGAAAAAATCATAGTCTGAGACATCAAGTTCGTGCAATTCGTTCTTTTTAATTATTAACCTACTCAATAATTGCATATATAAATTTCATAAGTGATTGGTGCCTTCCTTTAACTATAAAACTTCTTATTTTAAACCATAGGCATATCTTCTTCAGTAAGTTCGGCCACTTCTAAACCCCTTAAATAAGTCAAACTTACATTTATAGATGAATGACCCATAGCTTTCTGTAGCTTTGTTAATGAGCCTGTTCTTTTAAAGATTTCTATAGCCCCTGAGTGTCTAAATGAGTATAACGTTTGCCCTTGCTCAAGTAGATTAGATTGCCTCTTAAAACGGCTCCAAAGGGTCTTAAAATAGTCTTGGTTTAAAGGTTGAGATTTGCCAGAAAAGATATTATGATGAGATTCTCCTTTTATAAGAAGATTTCTGATATAAGAAGGAACAGGAACAATTCTATTCCTACCAGATTTATTTCTACTCCCTGATAAATGAATGTAATTAAGATCATCAGAAAAGTCTCCCCAAGTAAGTTCTCTAATCTCTCTATGGGGTCTTAAAAGGCATCCATAAGTCATTAGGCAGCATAGATGTAGATTCTTATTAAAGCTCTTAATCTCCGTCAATGTATTACCAATACTATCAAAAGGTTTATGAAGAATGGCCTTAGTTTTTTTACTTTTAATATTCTTCATTGGGCTGCTCTCCATTCCTAATGATATAGCTTCATTTATAAGCACATTGAGGTGTCTTTTAAGTGTGTTGTGAGAGGTTCCAGAAGAATATCTAGAGAGCACTTTTTTAAGGGATTGAGCGTCAATTTTTGAATTGATTAATGTACCCTCTAAACAGTTAAAACTAAAGATTAGCATAGCCTTATATTTTTCAGAATAACTGCCCTTTAATTTTAACTCCAAAGCTTGTTTTATGTACTCTAAGTCTTTGAGTTTACCTGTAACTACTTTAGAGGATCTATAGCAAAGTAATACTCCTCCCTGTAAAAGGTAGCTATAGATTTCTGCTGCCAATACTTTAGCTATGGAAAGGCGTTCTCCAATGGGATAGGAATTTGGGTCTGTGGTTGACTTTATTCTTTTGCCATTATAGAGTCTATATCTTATACCTTTTATATAAAAGGAGACAAAAACTTGGTGTTTGGAATCAGTGTGAACTTTAGGAAATGGTAATGTCATTTGTGGCAGTGTTTAGACAGTTAAAATTAATTTACGGTATAAGACACTGGTTTTCAATAGCTCAGCTGGTTAGAGCACCTGACTCATAATCAGGTGGTCCCTGGTTCGAGTCCAGGTGGTCTCCACTAGCAAGTCTC
>Ga0307994_1001626_pt1 | contig 13242 bp, 9 predicted proteins | sample EllFjometagen261_FD_203171 | JGI IMG/M metagenome (GOLD analysis project Ga0307994, IMG submission 203171) | Marine microbial communities from Ellis Fjord, Antarctic Ocean - #261 | ecosystem: Environmental > Aquatic > Marine > Unclassified | place: Southern Ocean | collected 2014-11-02 | reverse complement strand
TATTTATAAAAGTGACAAGGTCTTTTGAATGTTCAATAGACTCTAAGCATTACTTTTTAAATACGCTAACATAGTGTCTGCATCTGATACTTCAAATGGGTCTATTGGACAGTTGTCGCCAAAATCAGCTTCCTTAAACACTTTTTTAACTTCTTTATTGTCGACAACCATCGAATAACGCCATGAGCGCATACCAAAGCCAACATTACTCTTATCAACAAGCATCCCCATTTTACGAGTGAACTCACCATTACCATCAGGAAGTAAGAAAACGTTTTCACGGTTTTGCTTCAGACCCCATTGGTACATGACGAATGCATCATTGACAGAAATGCAAACTACTTCATCTATGCCTAATGCCTTAAACTCGTTATAAAGCGCTTCATAACGAGGGAGATGGCTAGTCGAACAAGTTGGCGTAAAGGCACCTGGTAGAGAAAACACAACTACTTTTTTATTGGCAAATAACTCATCTGTAGTTAGATCATACCATGTGAACGGGTTGTCTCCTCCAATAGAGTCATCACGAACACGAGTTTTAAAAGTCATATCAGGTACATGGGTAATCATTGTTTACTCCGATTTAGGTTATTGTCTTTTTTTCCAAAATTCTGCATGTATATGATAATAGTTATAGTAGTCCATAAGCAATCTTTGAGGTTACATTCACTATATAAGATATAGAGCTGGCTTTAAAAATATAAACCAAAAAAAGACCTTGCCACATTCTCGTATAAGAAGTGACAAGGTCTTGTTTTCGAAACTTTCAGTGGAACAAATATGATGCTGCTACTAGCAGTACAAATGGTACCTATCGTACATTAAGCAAGTCTGACACCGTAGCACATCATTATTTGGTCTACTGCTTACTTAGGATTTACCATATCAGCAGGGATTACCCACTCATCGAACTGAGCTTCAGTTAGCAGTTCTAGCTCAACCGCAACTTGCTTCAAGGTTTTGTTTTCTTTATAAGCAGTCTTAGCGATTTTCGCGGCATTCTCATAACCAACATGACGGTTAAGCGCAGTCACTAGCATCAATGAGTTATGCAAGAAGTCATCGATTTTGTCTTTTACTGGCTGGATACCAACAGCACAGTTTTCGTTAAAGCTATTGCACGCATCGCCAAGCAGTTTGATAGATTGCAATAAGTTAAAGGCGATAACTGGCTTATAAACGTTTAGCTCAAAGTTACCTGACGCGCCTGCCATGCTGATAGTGACATCGTTACCCATGACTTGCGCCACAACCATGGTCATTGCTTCTGACTGGGTTGGGTTTACTTTGCCCGGCATGATAGAAGAGCCTGGCTCATTTTCAGGAATCGTCAACTCGCCCAAACCACAGCGGGGACCTGATGCCAACCAACGTACGTCGTTAGCGATTTTATTCAAGCTACCTGCTAGCGTTTTTAGTGCGCTTGAAGCAAATACTTCAGCATCACGAGCAGCTAGTGCTTCAAATTTATTCGGTGACGTCACAAATGGAAGACCAGATAATGTCGCCAATTGCTCAGCTGATTTTACCGCATAATCAGGATGAGCGTTTAGACCAGTACCAACCGCCGTACCACCTAATGGCAATTCATACAAGCCTTGTAGCGCATTATCAATACGTACCAATGAATGATCAAGTTGGCTAACATAGCCGCTAAACTCTTGACCTAATGTCAAAGGCGTGGCGTCTTGTAAATGCGTACGACCGATTTTCACGATGCTATCGAATTCTTTTGCTTTAGCATCTAGCGTATCACGTAGCGCTTTTACTGCTGGAATCAATAAGCCGTTGATTTCACGAGCAGCGGCAACACGAATGGCTGTTGGGAAGCTGTCATTGGTAGACTGAGCATGATTGACATGATCATTTGGGTGAATTGGCGTGTAGCTACCGCGCTCAGAACCAGCGATTTCGTTGGCGCGATTCGCAAGCACTTCATTCATATTCATGTTTGACTGCGTACCAGAACCGGTCTGCCATACCACTAATGGAAACTGATCGGTTAGACCACCGTTGATAACTTCATCAGCAGCTTGTACGATTAAATCGCGCTTATCATCTTCGATACGCTCAAGGCTTGCATTGGTAATCGCAGCGGCTTTTTTGACCAGTGCCATCGCTTCAATCATCGGACGCGGCAAGGTCTCGCCACCGATTTTAAAGTTTTCGCGGCTACGCTGAGTTTGTGCACCCCAATAAGCGTCAGCTGGGACTTCTACATTGCCCATGGTGTCTTTTTCGGTACGAGTTGCCTGATTCTGTGTTGACATAACTACCCTCTTTGATGGTTTGGTAATGAATGGTTTGTCATAAAAAGTGCAACAGCTGCTGCACACAAAGAAAAATACGCTGTAAAGTGGCGTTATGATAGCATGACTTATCACAAATTTCTCCACGTCCGTGAGGGTAACTGATGTCTAAGAGCACCAGCCAACAACAATCTACCAGTTCGCTACCTGAGTTATCTACCGTGAGCAGTCAAGCTACTAATAATGTGCAAATAGCTGATACCATTAGCAACCCACCCAGACGCCATTTTACTCGCCAGCGTCGTAGGCTCTTGGATAATGAGCGTAAACAATATGCACGCATGGCAAGCTTGCATTTAGTCAAGCTACAGCAACGCTTACCGCCAAATGCACGTATCGGCTTATATTATGATGGCTTTGGTGAGCTACCCACTCAGCCAATTTTGGATTGGTGTCAACGCTTAGGCTATTTTCCGTATTTGCCGGTGGTCGGCTCATTTGGTCGTACTAGCAATGGCTTGGAAGATAAACGATTGCGCTTTGTGCCTATTTATCATGCAAAGTTATTAAATGTACCGACACGCATTCATAGCTTAGGCATGAAACAAAACCATCATCGCCGATTATTATGGGCAGCAGAATTAGATGTAATTATTTGTCCGTTAGTAGCAGTAGATAAAGATGGCAACCGTATGGGCATGGGTGGTGGCTTTTATGACACAACTCTAGGTAATAGCTATCGGTCTGGCGCTAAAAAACCGCTAAAGATAGGCTGGTGCTATGACTTTCAAGTGGTTGAGCAACTAGAGCGTCAATCATGGGATGTGCCGTTAGATGCCATAATTACGCCAAGTGGCTTGAGGTGGTTTCGATGAGTGATAATAAGAAATCTCTAGATACTAACTCTAGTGCAGAGAATGTCGAACAACATTTGCAAGAGTTAGAAAAAGCGGATTATGAGCGGCTTTATTATAGTCAAGAGCAGACTTTTAGCGCTGACGAGTTAGCAAATACTATCAATGAACGCCGTTTAAATGAATTAATGGCGCAAAGTGATGAGTTTTTGAGTGGGTTAAATAGTGAGATTGAGGATTTTGATGAATAGTATTAAGAAAGGCATAAATCACATCATCATATAGTTAAAATATCTTAAAAACGCTACAGTACTGCTGGTATGAATTTTTTGTAGCCTCTGTCTGTGTAGGCACAGCAAGCAAGAAAAATTAATATCAGCAGTACATGATGTATGGATATTACTTTTCCCTGACTATAAAAAACCAAAAAGGCGAATGATTATGAAATCACTCGCCTTTTTATATCGACATTAAGATTTTATATTGTTAATTAAAGCACCATCGCCGCAATCCAACCAAAGATCAATAACGGAATATTGTAATGAATAAAGGTTGGCACCACGCTGTCTTTGATATGATCATGCTGCCCATCAACGTTTAGACCAGAGGTGGGACCAAGGGTTGAATCTGACGCTGGAGAACCGGCATCACCAAGCGCGCCTGCTGTACCGATAATCGCAACCGTAGCAAGGGGCGAGAAGCCTAACGAAATACAGAGTGGTACATAAATCGCTGCCAAAATTGGAATGGTCGAAAAGGATGAGCCAATACCCATAGTTACAATCAAGCCAATGAGTAACATAATAAATGCTGCCATCGCTTTGTTACCAGCAAACAACGATGCCGCTCCATCGACTAATGGCTGAATCTGCTCAGTCGCTTTCATGACTTCCGCAAACCCTTGTGCCGTAATCATAATAAAGCCAATCATCGCCATCAGCTTGATACCATCATTAAAGACCGTATCGGCATCACGCCATTTGACGACGCCTGTCGCCATAAAGACGCCAAAACCAAACATAGATCCTAGCAATAACGAATCAGTATATAGCTGCACCACAAAAGCAGTGACAATCGCTGCAATCGCCACTAGCGTCTTCATTTTACTTTGTGTTTGTGCAGTAGCCGCAGTTTTGCTTAACTCGTCACTATCTAACACTTCATCATGCGCAGCTTTATCAATTGCTAGCTGCTGATACTGACGCGGTTTACGATAGCTGATAAATACAGCAATCAGTAAGCCAACGAACATACCCAAAGCGGGAATCGCCATGGCTTTGGTGACCGAAATATTCGATACATCAATACCGGCTTCACCGACGTTTTTTAGCATGATTTGATTGAGATAAATATCGCCAAAGCCATAAGGGATAAACATATAAGTGGTCACAAGACCAAAAGTAATCAGACAGGCAATCAGGCGTCTATCAATGTGCATGCGATTAAAGGCGAGCAATAAAGGCGGTACAAGCAATGGAATAAAAGCGATATGAATCGGGATTAAGTTTTGGCTAAAGCAGCTCATGGTAACCAGACCGGCAAACAGCATGTATTTAATCATGCCACTAGTGCCACCGGCATCAATGCGCTTGATGACCGCCCCTGCCAATGACTGCGGCAAGCCCGAATGCGCAATCGCTACCGCAAAAGCACCCAATAAGGCATAAGACAGCGCGATTTGCGCGCCATTACGGATACCTTCTTGAAAAGCATTTAAGGTATCGGTCATACCAAGACCCGCAATCAGCCCACCTGCCAGCGCCCCGATTAATAAACTGAGTACCACGTGTACCCGCGCTAAAGACAGCCCTAGCATGATGACTACCGCTAGTAGCACCGCATTGATGGTCATATTCTCGCCCCTTACCCTATGTTTTGTGGCCCGCTATTGACACGCTATTGTCACATTGCCGACCTATTTATTTCGCCCTAGCGTTTTAACTCACACGTTAATCCATATAGTTGCTATTTGAACGGAGCGGTTAAGACGCGCGTCATTTTACCTGATTTTAGCCATAAAGCCCACGCGCAAAACCTAGCAGACATCAGCGACAATGCAAATAAAGGCGCAATATTCTCCTTGCGGTTGGTCATATAGCCTTGCAATTTCATTTAGCAGCACCATTTATCTAAACATGAACCACTAACTTGACTTTACAAGTCTGGTGAACGAGGAAGAATATATGAGTGAACATAAAATTGCCCAAGACAATATCGACATCGATGTCGACGTTTCATCTAACGTTTCTGATGATAATGCGCTAAATACTTCATCTGACGATATGTTGGAAAACGAGTCGGCGTCTGAAACGGTTAAAAATGAAACTGTCGAAGACAATGAGAGTAAAGACAGCGATTCTGAAGACATTAAAGCTAAAGATGCTGAAGAAAACTATCTACCGCTACTGGCATTGCGCGATGTGGTTGTTTATCCGCATATGCAGATTGCCTTGTTTGTCGGTCGTGCGCCCTCGGTAAAAGCCGTGGAATTGGCACAAGCCGAATATGGTAATAAAGTATTGGTCGTGGCGCAAAAAGACTCGCTGACCGAAGATATTGATCAAGACAACTTGTATCAGTACGGAACTGTGTGCCGCATCGTCAGCACCATGCCGCATGATAGCGACGAGAATTGCATCAAAGTATTAATTGAAGGTCAATACCGCGCGCGCGTCAATAACATTGAAAATCATGACGAGCTATTGATGGCAAGCTTTGACCGTGCTGACCTCGATGTCAGTATGGATGAGAGCCAGCAAAAAAACACCATCCAAGCCTTAACGACTTTGTTTGAAGGCTATGCCGACGCCCGTCTACGTAATGCTCGTGAGCTAACTCGCGTGGCCAAACGCATCGATGATTTGCTTGAACTGGTCTATTTCATCTCAACCCGCGTGTCGATGGATTTGGATATTAAGCAGTCGTTTTTAGAAGAAGACGATATCAAAACCCATATCAATACCTTGACCGAGTACTTAGTTAAGCAAAGCGCTGAGCAAAATATCGAGCAAGATATCCAAGATGCGGTTCGTCAGCAAATGGAAGACAATCAGCGCGAGTACTTTTTAAACGAGAAGATGAAAGCCATTAAAAATGAGCTGTCAGATATGAATGACGGTGCATTCGATGGTGAAGACGACGTGGCTGAGCTTGAACAGCGCCTAGAAGATGCTGACTTGCCAGAAGATGTGCGCAAAAAAGCAGAGCAAGAGCTGAAGAAACTCAAAATGATGCCACCGGCTTCGAGTGAATCGTCAGTGGTGCGCAACTATATTGAATGGATTTTGGATACGCCGTGGAATGCGACGACCAAAGTGTCGATTAATTTAGAAAAAGCTAAAACGGTATTAGACGAAGACCATTATGGTTTACAAGATGTCAAAGACCGCATCTTAGAATACCTCGCTGTACAGTCGCGGGTGAAAAAACTGCGCGGTCCGATTCTTTGTTTAGTTGGTCCTCCGGGTGTTGGTAAAACCTCATTAGGTGAATCGATTGCGCGTGCAACGGGTCGTAAGTTTGTACGTATGGCGCTTGGCGGCGTCCGTGATGAAGCGGAAATCCGTGGTCATCGCCGTACTTATATCGGCGCGATGCCGGGTAAAATTGTGCAGTCATTGGCTAAAGTCGAAGTTAAAAACCCGCTATTTTTATTAGATGAAATCGATAAAATGGCGCAAGACTTCCGCGGCGATCCAGCGTCAGCCTTGCTTGAAGTGCTCGATCCATCACAGAACGATACCTTTAACGACCATTATTTAGATATGGACTTAGATTTATCGCAAGTGATGTTTATCTGTACCGCCAACAGCATGGATATCCCGCCTGCCCTGCTTGACCGTATGGAAGTCATTCGTCTACCGGGTTATACCGAAGAAGAAAAGGTCAATATTGCGCAGAAATATCTTGTGCCAAAAGCGATTAAAAACAACGGTCTCAAAGAAGGTGAAATTGAGATTGTAGAAGCGGCATTGCATAGTATCGTGCGTAGCTATACCCGTGAAGCCGGTGTGCGTAACCTTGAGCGTGAAGTCAATAAAATCTGCCGTAAAGTCGTTCGCGGTTCGGTTGAAACCCATGGCGCACGTGCTCCGAAGAAAGCAGAACGTCAGCTAATCGTGGTCGATGACAAAAACATCGATGACTATCTAGGTGTGCATCAGTACGACTACGGTCTAGCAGAAGAAGAGCCTGAGATTGGTCGTATTACGGGCCTTGCTTGGACACAAGTCGGTGGCGAGCTATTAACCATCGAAGCGGTGGCGATGAAAGGCAAAGGTGAGCTTATCTTTACCGGTTCACTCGGCGATGTGATGAAAGAATCTATCCGTGCAGCGATGAGTGTGGTACGTGCTCGTGGCGATAGCTTAGGCATTGATTATGAGACTTTTAAAACGACTGACGTCCACGTACATATGCCAGAAGGAGCCACTCCAAAAGATGGTCCATCTGCTGGTGGTGCGTTAACGACAGCTTTAGTATCTGCCTTAACTGGTATTGCTATTCGTCCAGATATTGCCATGACAGGTGAGATTACCCTGCGTGGTAAAATCCTACGTATCGGTGGTCTTAAAGAGAAGCTGCTCGCAGCGCATCGTGGTGGTATCAAGCATGTGTTGATTCCAGATACTAACGAGCGTGACTTGGCCGATATCCCTGATAACGTCAAAGCTGGCTTAACCATTCAACCAGTCGCGACGATTGATGAGATATTAAAAGTGGCGTTGGTCAGTATGCCAGTGCCGCTTAAGCCTGCTAAAGTGACGGTTGATAAAACCTCAAGCAAGGCGCTGCATAACTAATCTGATTAGTTACTAATCCAGTCTTATAAATCAAAAAGCCGCTCATCGTCATTATGGGCGGCTTTTTTTGGTAATAATAAAAAACAATCTAGTTAAGACCCTGTGCTATATTTTAGACAAATGTTTATTTGGTAATAATTATGATTTTGAAACACTTGATTTTAAATCGTTTCGCTCTATGTGCATGTTCAGCTGTCTGGTTTTCAGTAAGTCTAATGGGTTGTCAGCCTAACGTTGTTCCGAGCATTATGACAACACTTCCTGTTCCCGACAAGATGACGTCTGCGCCAACACAGCAAACGCCAGCTATTAAAGGGCAGGCTCCAGAACCTACTAAAGCCACAACTCTGCAATGGGCAAGCCATTATCAGTGGCAATTGGCACACGTCAAAGGTCAGAAAGGAAACCTTGTTAATATCGACACGGCTAATCCCATTACTTTAGCAGTCGCGCCCAGCTCATTAAGCTTATCTCAAGGCTGCCAGCATTTTTCAATCGACTTTGGGTGGATGGATGCGCCACCTTTTGAGTATGGTAGCGATCTTAGACAAAAACCCTCTGACTGTAAAAACACCCCTAGCAATAAAATGAATCAAGGCGATATAGAAGCACTATTTCCTAAAAACGGCCTATTAAAATTAGGGATTACGCTGTCAGCAGTAGCAGAAAATAAGCTCGACAACATTCAAATGGCACCGAAAAATTTGATGATTAAAATCGAGAATGGCAATACATTAATATTCACAGGTAAGCCTCTAGCCTTTAGAAAACCAACGGGATTACCAATTGATAATGCATTACTAGAGCGTTACGATTGGCAGCTAAAGAGCGCCGTTCGTAATACTTTTGATGTTAATAGAAAGATTATATCTCGACAATCTATTGGTGATTTTTATCATCCAGAGTTTCCAGTATGGTTGATATTTAGAGGATATGATGATAGTCAATATGCGTCATTTAACTCAAACTGTAATGGCGTCGGTGGTCCATATATTTTGATGAGAGATTATACCTTGCTAGTTGGCTCAGGAATGCAAACCGTCATGGGCTGCGGCATCACTGGCAATAGAATTGAAAATGAGCTTTCTAAGCTGGTTAGTAACAGTAAAAGCACCCTGATCTTAAGCCTACAGCCGTCTATTTCATCAGAATCTCAGTCAAAAAACCAAACCGATTTTCCGCGCTATAACCTATTGCAAACTTTTGATTCAGGCGAAACACTCATTTGGAAAAACGAAGTAAAGAAAATACCGTAAACAGCTTTCAAACCCATACGATACTTACATTTATTAACCGATTGTTGCGCATTTGATGAATAACTATATCTAACGCTTGGCTATACTAGTTGCGGTATTAGGCAATATTTGAATATTTTAACTAAAACTATAGAAATTCATCATAACGATTAAATATAAATGGAGATAATAATGAATAAGACGATGCTTGCAAGTGCTCTATTATGTGGTTCAGCGTTGGTAATGACGGGTTGCCAAACCGTCGAAGGTCAAATGCAAACCGGTAATCCACTTAGCCAACCTGCGCTAAAGTCGACGATCAATGCAGTCGCTGGTAATAAAAATGAAGTGGGTCAAGTATTCCTACGTCCAGTTGATGGCGGTGTACAAGTCTACGGTAAGCTCATGAACCTGCAACCAGGTAAAACAGTATCACTACACATCCATGAAACGGGTAGCTGTGCTGATATGGGTAAAGCGGCAGGTGGTCACTTTAATCCAGATAATAAACCGCACTCTAACCCTGATGATATGAATGGCCATGCAGGCGACTTACCTAATCTAACGGCTAATGCAGATGGTGTCGCAACTATCAATTATGTGAATAAGAAAATTTCTGCCGCTGATGCTGGTAAATACAGCGTCAATCGCCTAGCCTTTATCGTGCATAGCGGCGTTGATGATTACACCAGTCAGCCAGCTGGTAATGCCGGTGATCGTGTCGCTTGCGGCATTATCGAAAAAAGATAATCCATAATCCATAGTCATAGCTTCGATTTTAAATCATAAAAAAACCTCTTAGATTGTCTAAGAGGTTTTTTTATAGCCTGAAACTACTGACAGCTTAAAGGTAAAAGAAATTTACTCCTCTACCCACTCGCCTTTACGCCAGTAAACGCCCCAACGTGTGGCTTTGCCATTTTTCTCAGAGCCGATATACTGCTCTTTTTTCTTGCGCGACCAACGTAAAATCGTCGGATTACCATCTGGATCTTCATCTGGTCCTGCAAACAAATACTGGAACTTGTCTTCCATTTTATCTTTAATCTCTCGCAGCTCAGCAAGCTTTGGCGGACGTGTCTCCCGTACTTTAGGGAACTTAGAGGCTGCTAAGAACATGCCCGCTGCGCCTTCACGTAAGATAAAGTAATCTTCATTCTTAACAGATTTTAACTCTGGTAGATGGATAGGATCCATGCGCGGCGGTGCTGCTTCGCCTGTTTTCAGCACTTTACGCGTGTTATCACATTGCTGGCAAGCAAAGTAAGGACCAAAACGTCCCGTCTTTAGCTCCATCTGCCCATCGCACTTATTACAATCAATGGTTGGAGAGTCAGAACCAGGCACTTCGAACTTACCTTCTTCTAAGACATAACCATCACAATCAGGATTGTTACCACACACATGCAGCTTAAGACCGCCATCAACGATATAACCATTCATTGCCGTACCGCATTTCGGGCAGCGTTTCTTCTCCATCAAATCTCTGACTTCGGCCGCTTCGTCATCACCTTCGGCATCATCAAGATTGGCAAAAGCTTCGACTGGCATTAAGTTCTTAGTGCCTTTACAGCGTTCTTTCGGTGGTAAGTTGTAACCAGTACAACCTAAGAATACACCCGTTGAACCGGTACGTAGCTGCATTGGACGAGCACAAAGATCGCAATGGACATCTGGTACATCGGTTGGATCATTGGGGCGCATGCCGTCTTTTTCTTTAGCACGATCAAGCGTTGTCTTGAAGTCACCATAGAAATTATCGAGGACATCTTTCCAGTCGGTATCGCCTTCTGCCACATGGTCAAGCTTATCTTCTAAGGCGGCGGTAAAGGTATAATCCATCAAATCAGGGAAACTTGCGGTTAATCTATCGGTGACGATATCACCCATTTTTTCGGCAAATAAACGCTTGTTTTCGAGCTTTACATAACCACGATCTTGAATAGTCGAGATGATAGAAGCATAGGTCGATGGACGACCGATGCCTTTTTTCTCAAGCTCTTTGACCAAGCTTGCCTCAGTAAAACGCGGTGGCGGCTTGGTAAAATGTTGACTCGGATCAAGCTTATCTACTATTAACTTATCGCCTTTTTTCACATCTGGTAATAAGTTGTCGTCGGTATTGGCAGGTGGCATCACTTTAGTATAGCCATCAAATACCAAGGTACGACCGCGTGCTTTTAACTCAACGTCGTCAGCAGCAACGAATAAATTCACTGATAGATATTTTGCTGGTAACATCTGACAGGCCACAAACTGACGCCAGATTAGCTCATACAAACGTATTGCATCACGTTCAACGGCTTTAAGCTGTGTTGACTTCATATTGACGTTAGACGGACGTATGGCTTCATGCGCTTCTTGTGCGCCTTGTTTATTACCATAGAAATTCGGCTTTTCTGGCACGTATTTTGCGCCATAGCTGTCTTCGATATAGCCACGTACCGCAGCAAGTGCATCACCTGATAAAAAGGTCGAATCGGTACGCATATAAGTAATATGACCCGCTTCATATAAACGTTGCGCTAAAATCATGGTTTTCTTAACTGAGAATCCCAGACGCGTGCTGGCGGCTTGTTGCAAAGTCGAGGTAATAAAAGGCGCGCTTGGTTTCGACTGCGTTGGCTTCTCTTCACGTTCTTTGACGATAAAGTCATTTGCTTTTAGGACATCTAATACTTTATCGGTCTGCTCTTTATTAACGAGCTTTAGCGTTTTGCCGCCTTGCTTAGTGGCTTCTAAACGAATACCAATTTGCTCAGCGTCTGCCGCTTTTTTGGCTTTGATATCAGCAATATGGGTATCGGCATGAATCTGCCAATACTCTTCTGGAATAAAGGCGCGAATTTCATGTTCTCTTTCTACGACCAAGCGCATGGCAACTGACTGTACGCGACCCGCCGATAGACCACGAGCGACTTTTTGCCACAATAGTGGCGATACCATAAAACCAACGACACGGTCTAAGAAGCGACGCGCTTGCTGTGCATTAACTCGGTCAATATCGAGCTTCGATGGTTGCTTAAAGGCATTTTGAATGGCAGATTTGGTAATCTCGTTAAAAACGACGCGCTCATATTTACTGTCTGGACCGCCGATGACTTCTTTAAGATGCCAAGCAATCGCCTCTCCCTCTCTATCCATATCCGTTGCCAGATAGATTTTGTCAGCGTCTTTGGCTAAAGCTTTCAGCTCTTTGATGACCTTGGTCTTATTTGGCAAGACTTCATAGACTGCCGCCCAATCATGCTCAGGGTCGACACCCATACGCCGTACCAATGCTTGCTGAGTTTTCTCTTCTTTGCTCAGACTGTCATCTTTTTTGGTCGTTGCTGGTTTCTTTGCGCTTTTACTTGCACCGACTGGCAAATCTCGGACATGACCGATACTTGAGCGCACGATAAAATCATCACCCAAGTATTTATTGATGGTTTTTGCCTTGGCGGGTGATTCAACAATTACCAAAGATTTGCCCTTTGGACTGGCTTTCGGGCTGCCTTTAGGTTTGTCAGCAGCGGGCGCTGCACTTTTTTTAGCTGCGGGTTTTGTCATAGGTGACGACACCATAATAAGTAAATTAAAATAAGAATTGTCTAGCAGCATGCCATTTATAGGTTTGGTTATAAGGGCGTGGCAAATTATTGTAGTAATGGCTGCTAGTAAAATCGGTTATAAAACAAATGATAACCATAACGAAAGGTTTCAGTTATAAAGACGTTACACTGCTAAGGCTTAAACTGTCAACTGAAAATGACTAAGCGTCTGCCAAAAGCACTTGCATATCGTTCTTTTATGGAGACGAAAAAACAATTTGCTACCTTGTGGCGATTTTTATAGGATCTTTTGCATCTGCAGCGCCCACTCTTCAAGCTTTTCTTTGAGCGCTAATAAATCGCTCTCAATCAATTTTTGCTGATAAGCAGGGTTGGTCGCAGGGCGTACATAAGCGATATCTTCCCAATAAATCACGATACTATTTGCCTTAGTCAATAGCCCCTTTACATAGGGCTCAATACTGACTGGCAAATCAAGTGGCATCTTGTCCAAACTGACATTGGGCTTCTTAATTGCCGTATGGGTATTGCTTTGATTCGCACGAATA
>Ga0307994_1001617_pt1 | contig 13306 bp, 5 predicted proteins | sample EllFjometagen261_FD_203171 | JGI IMG/M metagenome (GOLD analysis project Ga0307994, IMG submission 203171) | Marine microbial communities from Ellis Fjord, Antarctic Ocean - #261 | ecosystem: Environmental > Aquatic > Marine > Unclassified | place: Southern Ocean | collected 2014-11-02 | reverse complement strand
GCGATTTTTCCTTTTCCTTCGTCGCCCCATTGGAGGCCTAACAGTACATCTACCATTTATTTTTGTTCTACTACTTTTACTTGATTATCACAATTCATACAAAGCCCTAGTTCATCTACTAAAGGTTGTCCATATAAATTAAGAGAGTGTCTTGTTACTTCAAAATTGAGCAATTCTGCCATTTTAGAAGTGATTTGTTGAATACGCGGGTCGCAAAATTCCATCACTTTGCCGCAGGTATTGCATATTATGTGGTCGTGTTGTTTGTATCCGTATGCTTGCTCAAACTGGGCCATATTTTGCCCAAATTGATGTTTTATAACTAAGCCACATTCTTGGAGTAGGTCTAAGGTGTTGTATACCGTAGCTCTACTTACGTGGTAGTTTCTATTCTTCATTTGGATGTAAAGCGTGTCTACATCAAAGTGTTTTTTGTTGCTATATATCTCGTCTAGTATAGCGTATCTCTCAGGAGTCTTTCTTTGTCCTTTATTTTCGAGATAGGAAGTAAACAAGGTTTTTACATCGTCTTTTATGCTGCTTTTTTCTTCCATTACTTTTTCGTTGGTTTAGGTACAGTTTCTAAGATAGTTCTAGTAACTTTTACGTACTCGTCTATACTCTTCAATTCATTCATAAGTTGATCAAGATGCTCTGTGTCTGACACTTGCACTTTTAATTTACCTACGAACGTTCCATCCAAGGATTCAAAACTGATTGATTTCATGTTTACTTTCAACTGTTTGGAAACAATGTCAGTAACTTTACTTACTAAACCAAGAGAATCAATGCCTGAAATTTCGAGTGCTGCCTCGAAATATTCCTGTGTAGAGACGTCATCAGACCAGTTTGCTTTTATGATTCGGTATCCAAATCTGGACATCAAATTAGCCGCATTTTTGCATGAGGTTTGATGTATTTTTATTTCTCCCATCACAGTGATGAAGCCTATCACTTTGTCTCCCGGTATAGGGTTACAGCAATTGGCCATACTGTAATCCATTTCTACATTGTCATCACCTAAAATTAACTCATTTTTGGTTTTAGACTTTATGGTATTGAACTCTTTTGCGATACCCGCTTTGTGGGTAGATTTAGTTTCTACAAATATCTCTTGAAGCTTTATTTTTTCCTTATCTATTATCCCTTCGCCTATTTGATACGTAAGCTCTAGTTCATCTTCTACTTTGTAAAATGCTATTAGCTTATTCATGTTTTCTATATTGAAAACATAACCAGCATTCCGCATTTTACGCAATAGGGACTCTTTGCCTAGGTTAGCCACTACACGCTTGTCGTCTTTTAGACTTTGTTTTATTCGAGTACGGGCCTTCCCTGTTTTTACGAATGAAAGCCAATCTTTATTGGGCTTTTGCTTATTAGAAGTGAGTATCTCTATTTGGTCTCCATTCTTTACTTCGTAGCTAAGAGGTACCAATTTACCGTTCACTTTAGCCCCTAAGCATTTGGCTCCTACCTCCGTGTGTATTTCGAAAGCAAAATCTAGTGCAGTAGAACCTTGAGGAAGCTTCTTGAGCATTCCTTTGGGTGTGAATGCAAATACTTCATCGGCATACAAACTCATTTTAAATTCGTCTATAAAATCAAGTGCATTTCCTTCCTGATTTTCTAGCACCTCACGAACCTGCTGTATCCAATTATCTAAGCTATTAGTAGCCTTAGAGTTTTCATCTTTATCCTTATATTTCCAATGGGCTGCATATCCTTTTTCAGCTATGTCATCCATTCTAGTAGAGCGTATTTGTACTTCTACCCATTGGCCTTTGGGTCCCATCACAGTAGTATGCAGACTCTCGTACCCATTACTCTTGGGTATAGATATCCAGTCTCGCATTCGCTCTGTGTTTGGTTTGAAAATACTAGTAATGATGGAATAAACATTCCAGCAATCCATTTTTTCATCCTCAGGATCACTATCTATTATTATACGAATGGCGAATAGATCATATACATCTTCAAACTCTAGTTTCTTAGAAACCATTTTATTATAGATGCTATGTATAGACTTGGGTCTGCCTTTTATTTCGTACTTGATACCCAGTTCATCAAATTCTTTTTTCAGTGGCTTTATAATAGAGCGGATATACTTGTTACGTTGCTCTTTGGTAGCACTTAGTTTTTGCTTTAAGTCTTGGTATAGTGTAGGTTGGGTGTATTTAAGGGAGAGATCTTCTAGCTCTGTTTTGATGGCATATAAGCCAAGTCTATGAGCCAGGGGTGCATATATGAATGTGGTTTCGGATGCTATCTTGAGCTGACCTTTGTCGCTCATATGCTCTAGCGTACGCATGTTATGCAGCCTATCGCATAGTTTTATCAAAATTACGCGTACATCATTGGCCATAGTAAGCAGCATCTTTCTAAAATTCTCTGCTTGTGGTGAGTTGGTATCAAATACTCCTGAAATTTTAGTAAGCCCGTTGATGATATTGGAAACCTTACTCCCAAACTGTGCTTCTATTTCTTCTAAGGTGATATCTGTATCTTCTACTACGTCGTGCAAAAGGGCACAGATTATAGAAGTAGTACCAAGACCTATTTCCTCCGCAGCTATCTTAGCTACAGCTATAGGATGGTAAATATACGGTTCACCCGATTTTCTACGCATAGGCCTGTGGGCTTCTAGTGCCACATCAAATGCTTTTCTGATTAAGGTAACATCACCTTTTTCTCTAGACCATTTAGACACCTTGAGAAGTTGGCGATACCGACTAGCTATTTCTTTATTTTCTTCTATTATATCCTTGCTCACTTTGTGCTACGGGCACCACGAAGTTAAGAAATAAGCTCCGAAAGCTTTGTTAGAAAGTGAAGATACTTATTCCCAATTAACGGATAAGATTTACCGTACCTTGATAGGAGTATTCTACTCCTGTTTTGTTTATCAAATTTATGGAATATACATAAACTCCATTAGGGCAGTGTTGGCTTAGAAATGTTCCATCCCAAGAGTTATTGATGTCTTTGGATTCGAAAACTTTTTGGCCCCATTTGTTATATATTTCTATTTGAAATGCTTGTGCATGGTCACTTATCACTGAGAACGTAGCATTAGACTCCGGTCCTTTATTATCTGGAGTAAAAGCATTTGGTATGAATGCTATAATATCTGGAACTAGTACCACAGTACTAGAGAAAGTGTCTGAACATGCTTTGTCAGAAGATGCAATTAACATTACTTGAAACCTACCTGTATCGGCTGGTAGCTCGTAGATTGGACTGCTATATGTTGAAAATAAAGTGGATCTACCGTTTTTAACATAGAACCATTTAGAGTTTAAAGGACCTGCTATGGAAGAGGAGTAGTTATGGAGTAATAATTCTCTTTCAGATAGGGCTAACCTATCTTTATTGGCCATAGTAAATTCTGCTTTAGGTTTTGGGTATACTATAACTATGTTGTCTTGTGTAGTTTCATTTTCACAACCATTATCATCGCTTAATTTGGTGGTAAGTGAATAGTTCCCGTATTTTAGATTTGTATATTGAATACTATTGCCTACACCGTTAAAAGTTTGATAATCTGACTCTAAGGTGTACTTGTAGTCGATATTGTTGCCAGATAATGTTGTGAATGTTATATTTAGATCTAGTGGTTCGCAACCTATGATTGGGTTTGGTATTTTGGCTTTTGGCTTGGCAAAGTAAGGTATGGCTAAAGTATCAAAGTGACTAGGGCACGTGGCGACAGACTTAGAAATGAAGGATAGATTTATCACTTCATTTTGCAAATCGCAATTGCTTGGTGTATAGGTGAAATTTTGTTGACTGCTTTTCGCTACAGAAGAAGCACAGGATAGTACGTCTATTGTAAAGTCACTAGAACTGGCTAGAGTTATTTCTAGTGTTTCGTCTTCGCATATTTTGGTTTTGCTGCTGAGTGCAGCATAAGTCAATGGAGGAATAATGGTATATTGTATTACAGTGTCAAATACACATATATCAGCAGTTTGAGTAGCTGTTATTTCTTGCTTTCCTGTGGGTAATGAAGTAGGGCGTAGTATGTTGCTACTTACTCCTGCACCATTCCAGCTGTAGGTTTCTTCTAATTGTATCTCTTCATAGTCTGCACATATTTCTGAAGGTATAGAAGCAGAAAAGGAAGGCTTACATATCGTCTGAACTGGGAATTCTATCTCTGCAAAGCAATTGTTTCTGTCGTAAGTATATCGCAGTACATAAGTACCGCAAAGGCTAGGTATATAGTGATGATTAGATGTGAACGAGAAACTGTTCTCCAAAGCTTGCCAAGCACCTCCTGGTGCATTCACTTGGAAATATAGGTTTAGGTCTACCGGTTCATTCCCTTGGCACAAGGTTCTGTTGTCATTCACTTGCAATACTAGATTATCACTGACTACAATAGTTATGGTATCGGTAATTTGGCATAGTCCTGAAGTGCTGTTGGTTGCTTCTACCTTATATGTTCTAGGAGAAAATGAAGGTATATCTATATGCGGCTCAGGTGTAGCAATGTATGCACTTGGATTATTTAAAGGCCTCCATGTTATGTTTTCGCCAGTTAAGTTGAAGGGAAGTTCTATTCCATTCTTTAGCCTAAATACATTATCGTTTCCGCATATATATTGATCTTGCAGTTGTAGGGTAGGAGCCTTGAGTACTTCAATATAGAGTTGTTTAGAACTTAGACATTGAGACGCTTCATCCATAATAGTATAAGATACTCGTATTGAAGTATCTACATTAGGTAAAATGGTACTGATATCAAATGCTGTGTTAATAGATATGTTCCCATATCCCCAAACACCATTGGCAGGAGAAGCAGATATCGTATTCAAATCTATAATAGGTTCAAAACACATCTGATGCGTGTCGACCATTATGATCTTTGGTCCCCGTCTTTCTATTACTTGAGTACTATCTTGTAGTAAGCAAGTTAGATTATTAGATGTAAGTGTGTATTGATACTTTAGCATTCCGTTTTCTACTTCGGTTATAAAGGTATCGGCCGTGCTTAAAGCACCATTGTATTGCCAATTTACATCACTTATGGTATAGACATTATGAGTTAGAGAAGTCACCAAATCAGACCCATCACAAAGTGTCGTAGCACCTAGGAGTCTTGCTCTGCTTACACCTAGAGTTCCTTTATTACTGTGTAGCTTTTCTACGGTGTCCGTACAGCCATAGTTGTCTGTATAGCGTAGTTGGTATACTTGATTTTGTGTAGTAGGATTATTATAAAAATGCGGACTAGTAACTAGTGACGAGTCGTTTATTAAAACACCTTGATTGTATATGGATAAGGAAAATTCGGATGATCTCTGTGTATTGAATGTAATCTGATTGTTACCGCAAAATATTTCATCTATTTGAAGACTTGCCGTATCACGCGGCAAAATGTTGAGTTGTATGGTTTTGTAAGACTCGCCGTACTTCGGGCAGTGGTTGTCTCTAGCCTTTATTCTTACGAAATATTTACCGGTATCTTGTATAGTGGGAGTGTAGCTTAGCTCCAGATAATTATAAGGTCGAGTTGTTTTTGATTTATTGCTTATTGTTAATCCTGTTAAACTTGATTCTGCAGTAAATAGTACAGAGTCGCTGCTAATATTGATACCATTAGTGGCTAAATCTGTCGCTGAAATATCTAAGGTGAAAGGTTGACCAATACATAGATTGTATTCATCGTCGCCATTAATTTTAGGAGAGTTGTTTTGACTAGAACTGATGGTGGTAGTTAGTACATCACGTCTTACTTTACTAGCTAAATAGGTGGAGCCGTTTATTTTTCGCCATTGTTCTACTTCCAATACACGTATGCTAGTTTGGTTGCTTTGTGTAGGCGTGAAGATATAATCACCAGTATTAGGATCTAAGAAAAGTCCTTGAGGTGGATTTGTAGAAGGGTTTGGACTGCAATTGTCACCGTTTGGACAATATGTTTTAATAAAATTTGAAGCAGAGTAGCCGCCTATATAATTGATGTTGGTATTATAAGCTCGTTGTGGGTGTACCCATTTATATGCGAGAGAATCTCCTTTATTATTAGAAGCATATTCACTACCGTATACGGGTTGGTTTACATTGTAAATAAATGATGGAGCAGTGCCAAAAGTAGGTGAGCTTACGTTTTCATTCCAAGGATTTATAAATACAAAGTTGTAAATATCATCTCCGCTTGATGCTAAGATATTGGCATCAGATCTTTCTTTTTTACTGATGAATATATGAAATGCACATCCTTGATATTCAGTATAGGAATTGAAATCTACAGTACCTCTATAATGGTGTGCTTCTACTCCAAAAGGGTAGGTAGAGTTTGTGCCGCACTTGGAGTCTTGAGGATCACATATTTTAGTAATGTTTTCAAAACCGATTTTACTTAGTGTTATTCCATTGCCTAGGTTCGTATTCTGGCAAGCGGTAGAAATGGTTCTAATATAGGCTTCGGTTAAGTCAGTACTATTCTCCGTAGAACTGCCTCCGCCTTGACCATTTAATTTTTTACCTCCGCAGTCTCTATAGAGAGTTACGTTTATTTGATATGTTTTACCGTATAGGTACGTGTACGTAATTTCACTACCCATTAGGTGATCTGCCTTTGCTGTGCAAAAAACAAGTATCAGTGTCAATATGGAAAGAATTTTATACATCAGTACATTTCAAATATAAGCAATAAAAGAGGAAACATGGTTCCCTCTTTTATCGCAATTGCTAGTTTTATAGCTTGTTATTTATTTATCTAATCAACGTAATAGTACCTGTATAGCTGTATACTTCGTCGTTTAGGGCAGTCACTTTCAGTGAATAAGCATACACGTCTTGTTGAGCAGGTTCACCTTGATAGATACCATTCCATTTTTCATTTTTGTCTGTAGTTTGGAACAGAATCTCACCCCATCTATTGAAGATAGTCAGTTGCATGTGTTTCTCACCACTTATGTGAGCTCTAAAACCTTCGTTATCTGACGGTCCAGCAAAGTCTGGAGTAAACGCATTAGGTATGAAGACGATAAGGTCTGGACCTATTACTACAGGATAGCTGAAAGTATTAGTACATCCGTGATTCGTAGTTACAGTAAGTGTAACATTAAGACTACCCGTATCTGGTGGATAGAAGAATGATGGATTTTGGTCTGCAGAAGTAGAGCCCGCAGGGTCACCAAAGTTCCACGCATAATCCGTTATAGTAGCACCATTAATAGGTGCAACGGTACTCTTATCATTAAACTGGAATCTAGGTAGAGCAGCTGTAGTATAGTTATCCGGATTAGGCAAGAAATTAGCTACCGGTATAGGATTCACTCTAGTAGTGGTAGACAGAGTAGTGTCACAACCCTGATCAGAAGTGATGGTAAGGGTTGCACTTGGCTGGCCATCTGTAGTATAGGTTACAGTAGTACTAGCTGTAACAGCAGTAGTGTTACCCGCATCGCCTAGTGCCCAGACATAGATGCTTGTATTAGGGTTTACCTGATTGGTTATATTCACACCCAGTGTAGTAGTCACAGGATTACATCCCTCAGGATTATCATTAGTTAAAGTCGCTTGAGGAATAGGATGTACGGTTATGTCAAAGAATCCTCCGACATCGGCACAAGAACCTCTTCCTTCTACATTGGTGATAATTCTGAATATTTCAGTACTATCTGCTTGGTAGTTAAGCGTAATATTCTGACTAATTACCGAGCCCATTGTTACTCTAGGAGCCCCTGGATTAAAGTTATACCAATCTATTCGATCTGTATTTTGACCAGTAAGAGCAAACTGAAGTGTTTCAGTCATTATTCCTTTGGTTCTACAGAACTCAGTACCTGTAGGAGTAGTAATAGTAGGGCTAGCATCTACAAGAGCGTAGATAGAGTCCACATTCTTACATCCCGTTACGTTACTCGTGTAGTTGTATCTAAAGTGTATAGAGTCTGGGAATATAGTAGAAGCATTACCCGGACTAAAGTTGCTACCACCTACGAGAGCACTTGGGTCACTAGAAGACCAAGTACCACCGGCAGGGTTGGCATTTATCGGCATGTTAGCTACGGTTTCACAGTATCTATCAGGAGCAAGTTGCGTTAGATTAACCGCTGGCAATGGATTGATAATAAGTGTAGTATCATTCTGTGCAGGGCAACCAGTCGCTATGTGGTCATAACGTATCAAGTATTTATTAGGAGTGGCACTAACACTAGCTAGCGGAACACTATTGAGCGTGTTGATAGTATCTCCAGTCAAGCCACCTAAAGTACTTGATAGTCTAAAACCAAGTGAGTCATAAATGCTCCAAGCTCCGTCTGTTAGGTTAACACCTGTTAGGGTATTAAGTGATATTTTACCCTCGTCCCAGCAGAGTTCTCTGTTAGTACTGAAAGTAATCTTAGGCACTTTCCAGATAAATATGAGTGAAGTATCTTTAGCTCTACAGCCATACTCGTTGGTATATGTAAATTCAAGAACAACGGTATCTTTATCTGTATTTTGTATTTCGTAGTTAGACTCGTCTAGGTTTATCCACCAATCTGGAGCAAACTGAGAGCCTCTATTTTCTAGCATATCGGCTATAAATCGATTAGAAATAGAGTTAGAGTCAAGGCATTTCCAAGAAGGAGCACCTAGCGAAGTATTAGCTGGGCTAATTACCACATCATTATCTAATTGTACAGAGCCTATGTCTTGGCAATACTGCTTATCTAGCAGTATAGTTCTAGGCAGACTATTTACAGTGATACGCATCGAGTCTTTATTTACACATAGCGTACTAGGTTGGGTGTAGGTATAGGTTACATATACAGAGATACTTCTAGCCGGGCTAGTGATAAGATCACATGCATCAGCAGTATAGAAAACATTACTTTGTACTAGGTTGGGATAGCTGGTGCAGCTCCACCCACCAGTGGATGGGTTACCTGTAGGAGTCACTATATTAAAGTTAAGTGGTATATTACCCGCATCACAACATACCGATTGATCATTTGATATGGTCACGATAGGCAGTTGGTTTACGAATATATTTATGGTATCGTCATCTATACACGTTACGCCTCCTTGAGTCACGGTAAGATCTAGCTTATAGATACTATCCATGCCTGCGGTATAGGTGTATGTCTGGTTTGTACCTATATTTATATTAGGCGGTGCAGATGTAACATTAGACCATCTATATAAGCCGCTTTTGCCTGTACCTACGGTATCTAATCCGCCAGCAGTTATAATCTGCGGGTCATCAAAACAAAGGATTTGGTCTGAGCCAGCATTGGCTTTTACGGTGTCATTTACATACAGGAACATAGTATCTGTATCTGCACATCCGAGGCTATCGTATACACGTATTACGTATCTACCAGCCACATTTACGGTGACACTATCTGCGAGGCTAAAGGGTGAGAAAGCAAAGTTAGCGAAGTACCACTCTTTATAGAGAGTATCTCCTTGCACTAGGGTGTCTCCCATGATAGGGTCTACCCAATAAGCAGAATCTAGATTAGGCACTATATTGAAGCTATCGTAGCTGCATATGCGTTGGTCTGGAGGTAGTACTGCAAGCGGGTTAGCTTTCAGGAATATCTGTACGGTATCTTCGGCAGTACAACCATTGTCATCTGTAATGATGACAGCTACACCGGTATCGTATCGTACTTGAGGGACAGACATTACAAAGGTGTCTTTGTTATTATTCGTATCGCGGGTTGTGTTTTTGAGGTATTCGCCATCATTAGTTACCCCCATAGTGCTCCATTGGAAAGTAAGAGGAGGGGTGGTGTTACTTATAAAGGGTCTCAATACTATATCAGTACCAGCACACACAAAAGTGTCCGCACCTATAGATAAATCTGCTTCTAACAACGGTGGTACTACTAGAGTATCAAAGTAGGTATTTGGGCAGTTAAGCGGAGCGTTATTAATAACGTGCTGAATATAGTACGTGCCCCCTTTTCTAAAGAGTATGGTATCTGTAGAGCGAGTACTAATACCACTAGAAGTAGATCTAAAGTAACCTACTTTTCTATTAAATATTAGGTTTCTATTGCTGTCTAGTAAAGTCCAATTATAAGAGGGTGTTCCTCTAAAACCATCTACAGGAGTACTAGTTACAGTATACTCACCACATAGTAAGGTATCTATATCTACTACAGCTTCTGCTCTATGTTTTACACGTACACGGTATGATCTTACGGTAACAGCGTTAAGTGGACAAGCATTATCACGGGCAGTTACCGTAAAAGTATACGGCAAATCACTGGCAGCACCTAGCGGCGGAGTCCAGCAAAATCTACCTGTTTGGAGTCTAGCTGATGGAGTAACAATACTAAAGGTAGCTCCGGGTATGCCTCCGTTCCATGTTAGTTTCACTGTATCTGGTGGTGGTGCTGAGGCAGGAGGAGGTGGAGTAAACACTGCGTCATTTGATGTAATATTAAAGCAAATCTGACTTCCTTCACAAGCGACGTATGCATAAGGACCGTTTATTATAGGCGGATTATTATCTGGACACGACATGACTATAAACTGCATGTCTCTTCTGGTTGTCCCTATTTTTTTATAAATACCGAGGGTGTCTTTCCGCCACTCGACCATTTGTATTACTACCACAGCCACTTCACTACAGTTTACAGGAGTGAAAATAATATCACCCGATTCTGGGTCCAAACATGTGCCGATAGGAGGGCTGGCACTTGCATTACAATATGGCCAGGCCAAGGTACCTGGATAATATGTAGCTATTGGATCTAGATACGTTCTAGTTCCATTATAAGAACATACTTGATTCTGATTTCTAAATGCTTTAGCAAAAGAATACGAAATAGAATCACGCTCTGCCGTATCAATTGCTCCATTATTAAAAGTATAAGGCTGGTTACAACACAAAATTGCAACAGGGTCATTGGTAAGTGCTGGCGAACTATTACATGGAGCAGCACAAGCATTTATTTCGCAGGAGGTATAGAAAGTTTGCTGTTGTTGTCCGGTGGTTATATCTGCACTTCTTACATAAAGCAATACAGAGATTTCAAAGTCACAACATCCGCTTGTCAAGGCACTTCTCAAGTCAACTCTACCCTCAAACGTGTGCTTCTCTATGCCAAAAGGGAAGGAGCCATTACAAGGCTGATCGCACCGACTAGGTTCGCCTCTGCACGTAGCAGTTATATCTACTATACTTGTTCTAGTAAGGCTTATTTTGCCTGCACTAGTAGGGTTAGTTCCAGAAATACAAGATACACTAAGGCTAGTAGGAGCAGTTAAGCTACTACCGCAATTTTCAGTAGTGCCACATCTTGGCGATTGCCCCAGAACATAACAGCCATTGCAGTCTCTGTAAAAATTAAAGACAATATAATATATACCAGCAGTATCGCCGCATGTATAGGTAATGTCAGACCCTACAATATGGTCGGCTTTGGCAGACAAATTCCACAGGAAAAAGAGTGAAAATAAGAGTGCAGCTTTGGACAGAATTCCTTTCATTTTGAACAATTGAATTATACTAATGACCACTTATACTAGAAAATTGTTGCATCTTCAAAAGTAGTATTCTTCAAAATGGCACAAAAGTTACTCATTCGAAAGTAAAGGAAATTTTAGTATTTTTAGTAAAAGAGGAGCATTTTATTTTCTCAGAAATACGATATCCAACCACCCAAAGCACCTCGTTTCCCGAGCAAAGTATCGGTGTTTTTGCCTTCAACTGATTGTCAACTTTTTGGTCAATATAGAAATCGCTGAGCAGCTTATGTCCGGCCATTCCTAGCGGCTGAAAAACCTCGCCTTTGTCCCAGATTTTTAGAACGAGGGGGTAAACTACGCTCGACAAGTCTACTAACTCTTCTAGCTTATTGTCATTAAAAGAGAGATCAGATTCAGATTCTATTTTTAAAATACCTAAGCTGTTTTTATAGATGCCTAGCCCATTGATTAGTATACTTTCATTGACGGCAGTTTCCTTCTGCTGTACAAATATGAATTGTCTATCTATAAGTAGTTGATGTGTGTTACTCTCAAACTGCTGCCCACTTTCATTTGCAGTAGCGACTACCACTTGCTCGCACTGAGAGGTGTTAAAACCGTAGCTGTCTAGTATGCGATACAAAATAACACTCGGTTGTGGATAAGTCAAAAGCTCGTCTTTTGCTATAGATAATCGGCCATTTTTATTGGTCGTAAGTTTATCAATAGTAAGTGACAAAAGATGGTTGAAGGCTTCTTCTTCTTTGGTTAAAAGCTCAATACTTGCATTTGCTCTTTTACTGAAACCTACAAGTTTTTTCTCTAGAAGAGGCAGTACTTCTAGCCTTAATGTATTCCGCAGGTATTTCAGACTGGTATTAGAACTATCTTCTTGGTAGGCTATTTTATTCTCAGCTAGGTAGCTGGTTATTTCTTCTTGAGTAAATACTAGAAACGGTCTTATAATGTAATCACGTTGGACAGGAATGCTTCGTAACCCACTTATTCCTGATTTTCTGTATAGGTTTATAAAAAAAGTTTCTAGAACATCTGCTTTGTGATGAGCAGTTATAAGTTTAGAGAAAAGTTGCTTTTCGAGTAACGCTGCGAAATAGTCATATCTTATTTCTCGAGCGGCTTCTTGAACAGACAGGCCTCTTTCTTCAGCATAGTTTGCTGTGTTTTCTTCCTTTGTATAAATAGCGTGGCAATAGGGTAATTGATCAGCTAAACGCCTTACGAATTCTTGGTCTTCTTCACTCGCTTCCCCCCTTAACCTAAAGTTGACGTGTACCATACAAAATGGGATTTTCAACTCATTAAGCAGGTGAGCGGCAAAAACAGAGTCTTTGCCACCACTAATGGCCAGAGCAAGTTGGTCTGAATTATTAAACAGTTTATGCTTTGATATGTATTGATTTAGCTTTTGAAGCACGATGTTTGCTTTACGATTAGCAAAACAAAAGTATTTTTTTGATAAAGATAAATAAAGGTACTATGATTTGGACATATTAATACATTCTTAAGATTTTAAAAGATAAAGCGAAACATTGAAACAGATTTTCACCTATATAGTCCTCTTGAGTTCCCTTATGGCTACAGCTCAAAGTACCCTTCGCTCAAACCAGACTAAAATAGAGATACTAAGTGCTAACGAACTAGTTTATAACCAAGAGCGTGGCCGGTACCAAATATGTAGAGGCAATGTTCGTTTCCAGCAAGGAACAATGCTTATGGACTGTGATAGTGCTTATTTCTATGAAGAAATAAATAAGATAGAAGCGTTTGGCAAAATATACATACGCCAGAAAGATACAGTAGATCTGTGGGGCGGATACCTAGAATACGACGGCGATACTAGATTAGCAAAAGTGAGCAA
>Ga0307994_1001616_pt1 | contig 13310 bp, 9 predicted proteins | sample EllFjometagen261_FD_203171 | JGI IMG/M metagenome (GOLD analysis project Ga0307994, IMG submission 203171) | Marine microbial communities from Ellis Fjord, Antarctic Ocean - #261 | ecosystem: Environmental > Aquatic > Marine > Unclassified | place: Southern Ocean | collected 2014-11-02 | reverse complement strand
GGAACTTCTCCGATGTTGATATTGAATGTCCCTCAAATAAACATTTATCTATTGCTGTTGGTCTTACTATTGCAAAATTTAAAACTTCTGCCCCTGGCAAAATATTTATGGTTGTATTGGGCCATAAGAACCAAAATGCAGATTTTTTGAATGGAGCATTTGGTTCTAATTTATATGCGGTATTATCATCTTTTATATCTTCACCCAATTGCCTTGCCCACATGCCAAAAGCATCGTGTTTATACGTATCCATAGAGATTATATCGCAGAAATCTTTGTGCGCATGTTCACAGTGGTAACATTCAACATAATTATCCACGACTACTTTCCAGCCTGCATTGATGTTAGTCAATCCAATATCATCTGCAACAAATCTTGATTGTGGTGTGTCCAGTTCATTAACAAATGGAGCACGTGATCTGATATCATCCTCAAGATCACCTGCAATTTCTGAAAGTGGAATAGCATTAGGATCTAGGTTGACAAAAGCGCTATCTAAAAACATTTCTAATTTCACTGATTTTAGAGAAAAATCCTTTTTGTTAAAGCTTGGTCTATTTTCGGACCGAGGGGCGCCTCTCAATTCACCAGTTTTTTCAAAAGCCCATGCATGGTAAGGACAAACAATAGCTCGGGCAACGTTTCCAGACCCCTCTGGTAATAGTTCATGTGCTCGATGTTGGCAGACATTATAAAAAGCGCGTAATTCAGAGTCGTCACCCATAATAACGAAAATATGTTGGTCACAAATTCTTAGAGTTACGTAATCACCAGGTTCTGCAAATAAACTTTTATGAGCGACGTATTGCCAGGTTTTATAAAAAATCTTCTCTTTTTCTAATTCATAGATCTCTATATCTGTGTACATATATGATGGAAGCGTAAAGGATTCTTCGGGTATTTCGGATAGTGGCTTAGGATAGTAATTGAGTGAATTAACTTTGCTTAACATGAGTTTCTCCTAGCTAATAAATTTTTTGCTTCCCAGTTTAGGTTATTTTACTAGATATCCGCCTAAAACTTTATTATTCAAAGTATTTAACCCCTAGCATTCATTGATTTCATAATTATTGAACGATCAATCTCTCCAAGTATCTCTCCACTATTACTACAGGTGACAGGCAGAGCAATATCTGTTTCAGCACAAATATCGATAAGACTATCAATTTTTGCTGTATCTAGAATGGGATTGAAGCCTTTTGGAATTGATTTTTGTTTTGTGGCACGCATAACCTTACCTGCTGAAAGGACCTTGTACCTTGGTACATCTTCAGTAAAATCGCGCACGTATTTGTCTATGGGATTTGCCACAATTTCTTCAGGGGTTCCAACTTGGCTAATTTGGCCATCTTTCATTATGGCAATTTTATCTCCCATCTTAATTGCCTCTAAGAAATCATGAGTGATAAATATAAGTGTTTTTTGTAATTTGCTTTGCAATTCAAGCAGCTCATCCTGCATTTCTCTTCTAATTAAGGGATCAAGGGCTGAAAAAGGTTCATCAAAAATTAATATTTCTGGATCCACTGCCATCGCTCTTGCTAATCCAACGCGCTGTTGCATTCCCCCAGAAAGTTCCCGTGGATACATTTGATCCCAACCCTCAAGCCCAACTAGATTTAAGATTTCCATTGCTTTTTCGGTACGTTCTATTTTCCCCACTCCTCGAACTTCAAGCCCATAAGAAATATTATCAATCACTCTGCGGTGTGGGAATAGACCAAAATGTTGAAAAACCATTGCCATTTTGTGGCGGCGCAAATTACGGAGTTCTTTTTTATCCATTTTTGTGACGTCTTGACCATCAATAACAACTTGTCCACCAGTTGGTTCGATTAATCTTGAGATGCATCTAACAAGAGTTGATTTACCTGAGCCAGACAAACCCATTACAACAAAACATTCACCTTTTTTAACTTCGAAAGAAACATCCTTAACCGCAACAACGTGCCCAGTCTCACTTTGAATTTCAGCACGACTTTTGGAGCGATCGTGGTTTTCTAATACGCGCTTTGGATTATTTCCAAATATTTTCCATACATCCTTACAAAATAATTTAACTTCTGACATATTTTAATTCCCCTTGTTGGGTCCATTTAAGTTTTATAATTACCTGAGGGCAAGATAAAAAATACTTTTTTCTGCTTTACAAACAAGTTTTTTCATTAAAAATTACCTTAAGAGTTATTTGGAGATTGCTGTGAGTGAATTGTCTTCTAATTTTGGGGTAAAAAGTCCACTATCGTTTGGTGGTGTGGATTATTCTATACTAATTTATATTATCTTGGGTCTTTTCATATCTGTTTTGGTTTGGTTTGTTTTTGGTTTTGAATACGTTTTTCCAGAGACTATATCTGAAAAATATGATTTTGTGCTGATGATCAATAATGGTGAATCCTGGCTTCACACGCATGCTAAATCATACACGCGTGCAGCATCTAATTTTGTTGGATATTATTTAGAACAACTGGAGATGTTTCTTTGGTTTAAGCCCTGGCCAGTAGTTACTTTGGCTCTTGTGTTGCCCGCACTACATTATGGTGGATTAAGGTTGGCATTATTTACTTTATTTGGAATCCTATTTTGGGGAATGATGGATATGTGGGACCCTGCCATGTCTACGTTGGCATTAATGGGTATCTCTGTATTATTTTCGGGGGTTTTGGGTATTATTTTGGGTATTTTTTGTTCACAAAATGATGTTTTAGAGGCAAGTGTCCGCCCAATTCTTGACACGATGCAGACTATGCCTTCATTTGTCTATTTATTACCAGCAATTGTTTTTTTTGGTATTGGGGGACCTCCTGCGGCAATGGCGATAATTATTTATGCAATGCCACCAGTAGTAAGACTTACAAACCTAGGAATACGACAAGTTCCAGCTACTACTATCGAAGTTGCTGAAAGCTTTGGATCTTCAAAATTGCAAATATTATTTAAAGTTCAAATCCCACAAGCTTTGCCATCAATAATGTTAGGTATAAATCAAACAATCATGATGGCGTTAGGTTTGGCTGTCCTGGCTGTATTTATAGGTGCTGGGGGACTTGGTGAAGAGGTTTATAAAGCCTTGAAAAGACTTAAGGTTGGATGGTCAGTTGAGGGTGGTATTTGTATTGTTTTTATGGCGATAATATTTGACAGGTTATCTCTGGCAATGAGTAAGCCTAAAGATAGTGATATGTTGAAAGATAACACAGAAATGATGTTTCGGCTTTTGCCACAACGATTAGCTCGTAATGGGATTGCTATTATATTTGAGAAATCTATTGATTTGATCTGGAGATCAATTGGAGCCTTGGGTAATTTACTTACTTTTTCTTTAGCTATTATTTTAGAAAGAATAATCAACTTATTTAATAAGAACCTGGCTTTGTCCGTCAAGATTTGGGTACGGAATTCTAGTTTTTTAATAACAAGTGTAATTGTTATGCTGTGCGTTATAGCTTGGGATTCATGGATATTAGAAATTGGATACTTTCCCAAGGATTGGCAATTTACCATTCGCAAACCAATAGATGAGGCTGTCCATTACTTGACAGTAAGTCCGAATTTTTATGCTTTCACGACTTGGCTAAAAGAAAGCATATTTTTTTACATTTTAAACCCATTGGAGAGCTTCTTCACAGGGCTACCTTGGTTTTATGTCTTAGCAGCTTTTTTTGTAATTTCTTATTTCTCAGCGGGCAAGTGGTTCGCACTTGTAGCACTTGGTTTGTTGTTTTTCACAGGATTATCTGGTGTTTGGGAATTAACAATGGAAACTCTTGCTGCAATATTGGCTTCGGTTGCTGTATGTATAATTATAGGATTACCACTTGGTATTTTAGCGGCTTACAACAAAACTGTTGATCAAGTGCTCAGACCTATTCTTGATACAATGCAGACGATGCCTGCATTTGTTTACTTGATACCAGTGTTGTACTTTTTTGGAGGTAACCGCGTAACTGCTGTAATAGCAACAGTAATTTATGCACTTCCACCGATGGTTAGAATGACAAATCTGGGTTTAAGAGAGTTACCCATACAAATTAATGAGGTTTCAGACTCATTTGGCTCTACAGAAATTCAAAGTTTGATTAAAGTTAAATTACCCATGGCATCACCATCTATAATGCTTGGGGTAAACCAAGCGGTAATAATGGCCTTAGCGATGCAAGTTATTACACCGTTAATAGCGGGCGAAGGTTTGGGTAAGGAAGTCTTTAGAGCAATGGAAACAGCTGATACTGGGCGGGGTTTGATCGCAGGTATAGGAATCGTTTTATTAGCTATTTTACTAGACAGATTAACTCAAGCGTGGACTGCTAATCAGCGTAAAGCATTGGGATTATAGGGAGCTAATATGACTATATACTTGATATTAAGCAATTAATTATGTAGTGTTAATTGGCTAGGAATTTAAGAAATTATAATAATAATAATAACAAAAGGGAGAAAAACTAATGAGTTTAAAAACTAGAATAGTAACTACTATAGTTGCGGGTCTTGTTGCAGTAGGTTTTGCTGGATCAGCCTCTTCAGGTGGAATGCTTAAAGTTCCTGTTCCAGACTGGACTGGTGGCGCAGTTACCTGTGAAGTGTATCATTATATTTTAGAAAATGAGATGGGATATAAAGTAAAACGTATTACTATGCCGTCTGGACCAGGTGTTGCTGAAGGTGAGCGCGCTGGTGATCTAGACTTTCATTGCGAAAGCTGGCCATCTTATTCAACCACAAATGATATATACATCAAAGAATGGGGCGGTGATGGCAGCATAATCAAACTTGGTGATGTTGGTGTTATTGGAACAAGTAGTTACTATATTCCAACCTATCTTCTTCAAGCAAATGGTGGACCTATCCCCAACAACCCTAAAATAGCTGACATGAATGATCACGTTGATCTATTTAAAGGGATGGATACTGGAGATAAAGGTCGTCTGTTAGGATGTCCCACACCAGCTTGGGAATGTAGTGATCAGGAACGTCTAGATGCTTTGGGCATTAATTTCAAAGCGATAGAACTAGGTTCTGGAACGGCTCACTGGGCAGAATTAAAAGCAGCATGTGAAAGAAAAGAACCATTCATAGCTTATGCTTGGACACCACATTGGATTTTTGCTGTATGTGAAATGGTTCCTGTTGAATTACCAGCTTTTGATGACAATAAGTCTTGGCCTGCTACAGGTTGGGATATTGACATAACATATAATGCTGGCCGTCCTGGAATGGAAACAGAGCATCCAAAAGTTGTTCAGTTACTTAGAACTGCAAAACTAACAAATGATCAGCAGTCAGGTATGATAAAAGCTGTTGATATTGATGGTGGAGATCTTGAAGAAGTTGTGGCAGCATGGATGGAAGCAAACCGTGATGTTTGGTCTTCATGGGTTCCTGATTGATTTGGCATAATATAAATTAATTTTGGGCTCCTTTTTAGGGGCCCATTTTTTTGATTGAATTAAAAATGAGTCGTAATAATAGTAAAGAATTTACAGGAATAATTTTTATTCTTTTAGCTTCATTAAGTGTAGCGTTATTACCCAATTCTGCTAAATTTGCTTTTTCTGATGGGACTGGAATGATGACCTTGTTAATGACAAGGGGTCTAATCGGTTTGTTTTTGCTTACCAGTTTATTGACAATAACACGAAGTTCATTTTTCTTACCAAAATCTCTTATAATTATTTCTATTGTTAATGCGGTTTTTGCTCTGGGTATGATTGTAGCATTATATTTGGCTATTAATTATATCGATATTAGTCTATCAATTTTAATTCTGTGCTTATTTCCTGTCGTTATTGCTATAATATCACATTTACGAGGTTTGGAATTTGTTAACACCATACAATGGACTTGCATAACCCTCGTCTTAGTTGGTTTGAGTTTATTAATTCTAAAGGATAAGTCTACGGTTAGCTTTCTAGGTATTTTTTTTAGTGTTTTAGGTATGATTTGCGCAGTTATTACGACTTTCATATCAAATAAGCTTACCAATGAAATAGGTGCCTTAACTACCACGTTTTATTTGACCCTTTGGGGGTTTTTGATTTTATTATTAGGGCTCTTGTTTACTAATGATTATTCTCCACCTCAAACAAATTTAGGTTGGCTTGCAGTTGTCATTAATGGGACTTTTAATATAGGGGCCTGGGCTTTCTTTTTTGCTGGTATGCAAAGAATTGGGGCCACAAGAGCCTCAATGTTAACTTCAGTTGATCCTATTTTTGCAGCGATTATTGCATATTTCCTTTTTGATCAATTCTTTTCTTCCATCCAATGGGTTGGGTTTTTCCTGGTTATCATTTCCTTATTTGGATTTGAATACTTTAAGAAAAAGATCTAATAATCCTGAGCAATACTATCCATCATTTTGACCATACCCACAGAATAATTCAAATCCATCGCATCTTTATTCTGCAAAACAGAAAAGAATGATATAGAAATCCCTGTATCTAAATTAGCTAACATAAATTGGCCCCCATAACCCCCATGACCCAACCATACCCCATTAGTCATGGTTTGATTGGAATAATTATAAAAGTCTTTTGGTGGAAAGTTTTTTGGCCCAGGATTTTTTCTTGTGTTCTCAATATAATCTTTATTTCCCACTGTTTTGCCATTTACTCCCATTCCGTATCTGCAAAAAAGCTGCCCAAAACGTGCTAAGTCTCTAGCGCAAAGGTTGACTCCTCCATCCACAACTGGAAACCCTACTCTATCAGTATGCATGTGCCAATTTCCTTCGATTCCGATGGCTTCCACAATACTAATCATCCATTCCCGTAAACTACGTTTACTAACCCGCTCTGCCACCCAAGCTAATACGTCTGTATTAGCAGATTTATAATCTGCATACCCTGTTTTGTTTTCCAGTGAACCTTCAACTTGCTGAATTGAACATAAGAATTCTTTTTGATCTACTTCAGAAATTTGATCTGAGGGTAACCGCCAACCAAGAGTTGTTTCATGAATGAAGCTACTAGAAAAAGGATCACTATAATCTTCTGTGTAGTCGTTAGCTAAGTTCATGTTTAATACTTGCTGCACTGTAGCATCAGCATATCCCGTACCTATCTCTGGAATATAATCTTTTATTTGTTTTTTTGGATCGAGTTTCCCATTAGATATAAGCTCACCACAAATTAAGTTAAGCGTCATTTTACTAATCGACATAATCGTATGTGGATGAGTATGATGAAAATCATCCGCATAAGCTTCAAAAATTAACTCTTGGTTCTTTAATACAACCATCCCTGAGAAATGTTCAGTTTCAATCATTTTTTTGACATCAGGGCGACTTCCAATACTGGCATCGATGTTTGTGTCAAGATGTAGAATTTCAGCAGCTCTAAATGATACTGAGTAACGGGGAATTCGATATAAATTATGGTATCCATGTCTTCTAGTTTTCGGTTGATTCCACCTGGCCTTATTATCATGAGTAACGTTAAGGTCTGGATTCGGGTAACTAATAATCGGTTTTAGTTTTGCCATAATTTCTTCCTTATTTGCAAAGTATGGTGTGAGCTAGAGCTTGCATTAAATTTACTAACTTTATTAATATACACTTCTTGATAATTAAACTTTACGCAATATTTTTTTTGGGGTTATTTGATAATTATAAATTTAATTTCTGAAAAATATTTGACCAAATTAGCTATTAGAGTCAATTGATTTGCACCTGAGTACAAGTCAAAGTATATGGTTACTTGATTTAAATGTTTAAACGGGTCGGTTAGGCCTTATTTTGTAAAGATACATCATGAGTGATAAAATGAAATCAAATGTAATGTGGGGGGGCAGATTTGAAGATGGTCCAGATGCGCTAATGGAAAGAATTAATGCTTCAATTAATTTTGATAAGCGTCTTTATAAACAGGATATTGAAGGGTCTCAGATTCATGCAAGAATGTTAGCCAGACAGGGGATTATTGATAAGAAAGAAGCTGATTTAATTTGTGAGGGTTTGTCCAAAATACTACTTGAAATTAAATCTGGAAAATTTGAATTTAAAGAATCTTTAGAAGATATCCATATGAATATTGAAGCGCGTCTTAGTGAAATTATTGGTAATGTGGCAGGCAAGCTTCATACAGCCAGATCTAGAAATGATCAGGTTGCTTTAGATTTCAGAATGTGGGTGCGTCAGCAAATTGATTTATGTGTAAAAGAATTAAATAAACTTATTATAGCATTTATTAATCAAGCTGATCATTATGGTGACTTAATAATGCCTGGTTTTACACATTTGCAAGTTGCTCAACCAGTGACTTGGGGCCATCATATGATGGCGTATGTTGAAATGTTTGGGCGTGATCTAGAACGCTTTCAAGATGCACGAAAAAGAATGAATGAATGTCCTTTAGGTGCTGCTGCATTGGCTGGAACTTCGTTTCCTATTGATCGACATTACACTTCTGATAAACTTGGGTTTGATCGACCTACTGCGAACTCCTTGGATAGTACTTCTGATAGAGATTTTGCTTTGGAATTTTTATCCAGCTCTGCAATTTGCGCCACACACCTAAGTAGGTTTTCTGAAGAATTAGTAATTTGGTCGTCTGCACAATTTGGATTTGTAAATATCTCAGAAAGATTTTCAAGTGGTTCCTCTATAATGCCCCAAAAGAAAAACCCTGATGCAGCTGAGTTGATCAGGGCAAAAGGTTCTCGCATCAACGGCTCGTTAATTGCACTTTTAACTACTATGAAAGGGTTACCCCTTACCTATTCAAAAGACATGCAAGAAGATAAGGAGCAAGTCTTTGATGCTGCTGACACTTTGTTATTATCTTTGGCTGCGATGAGTGGTATGCTAAGTGAATTAATTCCTAATAAAGAAGTTTTAGAAAATGCAGCATCAAAAGGGTTTTCAACAGCAACTGATTTAGCGGATTGGTTAGTTAAAAATATTGATATACCTTTTCGTGATGCCCATAAAATTACAGGTCAAATAGTTAAGATAGCTGAAGAAAAGGGATGTGATTTGAGTGACCTAAAATTAGATGAAATGCAAAAAGTTAATCCATTAATTAGTAAAGATATTTATTCGATCTTAAGTGTAAAAAATTCAGTTAATTCACGTGATAGTTATGGGGGAACAGCGCCAAAAGAAGTAAAAAAGCAAATAGTGAGCTGGAAAGAGAAGATGTCAAAATGAGATTGCTTAAATTATCTTTGCTTGTTTGCTTTACTGTGTTGGTGTCTTGTGGAGTTGCTGGGGATCCAACCCGACCAGAGAGTATAAAAAAAATTAGTAATTAGATATTATCAGTGTCTAATTCACCAATTTTTGTATTGGTATAAGCTGTGCGTTGCCCTTTTTTACTAATTAGGTTTTTATTTTAAAATAGTGAGCTAAACTTAGTAATCATATATGGTGCTCTGGGTTTAAATTGTTTTACAAGCGAGTAAGTTATAGTTTTATAGATTTTAATAAGAATATTTGGAAACAGTATAATGGATAATTTTAGCTATAAAGTTGACCAACTCCATGTTGAGGATGTTTCGATTAGTGATATTGCCTTATCAGTTGGTACACCATTTTATGTATACTCCCAATCTTCTATAGAGGAAAATTATAAGAATTTCGAAAATGCTATGTCTGGTACAAAACACCTTATTTGTTACGCAATGAAGGCAAACTCAAATCAAGCAGTATTAAAAATTCTTGGCAATTTAGGTGCAGGAATGGATGTTGTGTCGGGTGGGGAATATGTGAGGGCTAAAGCTGCGGGCATTCCAGGTGACCGTATTGTGTTTTCTGGTGTTGGTAAAACACGCGGCGAAATCAGTTTAGCTATAAAAGGGGGGGTAAGACAATTTAATGTTGAGAGTGAACCTGAATTAATTGAAATTTCAAAAGTAGCATCTGAAATTGGTGTTGAAGTTCCTGTAACTATAAGAATTAATCCAGATGTTGATGCTAAAACTCATTCGAAAATTTCAACAGGTAAATCTGAGAATAAATTTGGCATACCACTTGTTAATGCTAGAAAAACCTATGCTTTTGCCGCCTCCCTTCAAGGAATAAGAATTATTGGAATTGATGTTCATATAGGCAGTCAATTAACTGATTTAGCGCCATATAAAGATGCTTTCACTAAGATACGTCAGTTGACTGAAGAGCTGAGGGTGGATGGGCATAATATTTTTAGGTTAGATTTGGGTGGTGGTTTAGGAATATCTTATGACAGTTCTAACAATAATATCCCGTCACCTGATGATTATGGCTGCTTGATTAAAGAAATCTTTGACGGGCTGGATTGTGAGTTGGAGCTTGAGCCAGGGCGTTGGATTGTGGGTAATGCTGGTTTAATGATTAGTTCGGTTATTTATCCTAAAGAAGGTGAGGGGAGAAATTTCCTAATAATCGATGCAGCAATGAATGATTTGTTGAGGCCGGCGTTATATGACGCTTATCACGACATAATGCCTATTAATAAACCGTCTAATAGCATCAAATTAGAAAAATATGATATTGTTGGGCCCGTATGTGAAACAGGTGATACTTTTGCTATTCAACGGGCAATTCCCAATATGGCAGCAGGTGAATTACTAGCGTTTAGATCTGCCGGAGCTTATGGTGCAGTTATGGCATCAGAATATAATTCAAGACCACTAATTCCAGAAGTTTTAGTAAGTGGAAATAAATTTGAAGTTATTAGAGCTCGTCCTAGTATCCAAGATATTATTAGTAGAGATAATCTTCCCGATTGGTTGTAAGATTACTTGATTTGTACTTCTGTGTGACGGGGGCAGTTCACCATGTGATTATTTACTAATCCAGCGGCTTCCATGAATGCGTAAACTATTGTTGGTCCGCAGTAGCGATATCCAAGCTTCTTGAGATCTTTGGATATTTGTTTAGACAAGTTGGTTGAGTTTGGAATTTCAGATTGTGTTTGCACCCTTGACTGAAGCGTTTGATAATTTGTGTACTTCCATAAAAAATTATTAAAGCCTTGATCCTTCTCAATATCTAAAAAAATTTTTGCATTTTGGACTGTAGCTTCTATTTTCCCCCTGTGTCTAATAATACCTTTATTCTGAAGTAAAGTAGTGATTTTTAGTTCATCATATTTGGCAACAATCTCAGGTTGAAAATTATCGAATGCTTTTCTAAATGATTCTCTTTTTTTAAGGATGGTTATCCAACTTAAACCAGCTTGGAATCCCTCCAAGGTTAGTTTTTCCCAAAGCATTTTACTATTATGTTCTGGAACACCCCATTCTGTATCATGATATTGGATATATAAGGCATCATCACCGGGCCATGGACATCTTTCTTCCATAATATTCTTCTCTAGCACTTCATTTTAAAAATATATTTATGTTATAGTTGCTATTATTATTAAATGTCAAAAATACAAAATGATCTATTTAGGAATTTAGTTGAAAATTAATTTTATAAATACCTGCCAAACTGTCTCTATAAGAAACTTTAAGTCAAAAAAAATAGGTATTGCGCAATATAATTATATAAATTATATTATAATAGACATAAAATTACTATTAGAATCATTTTGTAAGTTTTGCCCAAATTATATTACTTACATGAAGAGGACTAATTTATGACTAATATTGTTATTGCATCCGCAGCTCGAACAGCGGTTGGTAGTTTTGGTGGTTCATTCGCCAATACACCTGCTCATGATTTGGGTTCTGCGGTATTAAAGGAGGTTGTCGAAAGATCTGGCATTGATAAGTCAGAGGTTTCAGAAACCATAATGGGCCAGGTTTTAGCGGCTGGGCAGGGTCAAAACCCAGCACGCCAAGCACATATCAATGCAGGATTACCAATTAAAAGTGCTGCATGGGGTATCAATCAAGTTTGTGGATCAGGATTGCGAGCAGTTGCGATTGCCGCTCAACATATCCAGTTGGAAGATGCTTCAATCGTTATCGCTGGTGGTCAAGAAAGTATGTCGTTAAGCCCTCATGTTGCATTAATCCGTTCTGGTCAAAAAATGGGTGATATGGCTTTTGTGGACTCTATGATTAAGGACGGACTTTGGGACGCATTTAATGGTTATCATATGGGAAATACCGCTGAAAATATTGCAAAAAAATGGCAAATTTCTCGGGACACTCAGGATGAATTTGCTGTTTCTTCCCAAAATAAAGCCGAAGTTGCTTTAAAAGCAGGAAAATTTGAAAATGAAATAGTTCCATTTAAAATTTCTACTCGGAAAGGCGATATAATTGTCAATGTAGATGAGTATATCCGGCATGGAGCGACAATGGATACAATGCAAAAGCTTAAACCAGCATTTGACCGAGAAGGGAGCGTAACAGCAGCTAATGCGTCTGGGATAAATGATGGGGCAGCAGCGGCGTTGATGATGACAGTTAAGGAAGCAGAGAGAAGAGGTGTAGAGCCTTTAGCTCGTATTGTTTCCTATGCGACAGTGGGGGTTGATCCTTCCATAATGGGTATTGGACCGGTTGATGCCTCTAAGAAAGCTTTAGAAAAAGCCAATTGGCAAGTTAATGATTTGGATTTGATAGAATCTAATGAAGCTTTTGCTGCTCAGGCGTGTGCTGTGAATAAGGAAATGGGTTGGGATCCATCTATTGTCAATGTAAATGGTGGCGCTATCGCAATTGGACATCCCATAGGTGCCTCTGGTTGTCGAATTTTGAATACCCTATTATTTGAGATGCAGCGGAGACATGCAAAAAAAGGGCTTGCTACACTATGTATTGGTGGGGGAATGGGAGTCGCCATGTGTTTAGAGAGATTTTAATTTTTTATAGAAGGGACTAAAATGAAACGAATAGCATTGGTTACTGGTGGTACCCGTGGCATTGGAGCCGCTATTAGTATCGCTCTTCAGCATGAGGGTTATACGGTGGCAGCAACATATTTTGGTAATGATGAAGCCGCAAAAAACTTTACCCAGGACACAGGAATTTCATCATATAAATGGTCAGTTTCCGATTATGATTCTTGTGTGACGGGCATAAAAAAAGTTGAAGAAGATCTGGGCACAATCGATATTTTAGTTAACAACGCAGGTATAACCAGTGATGCAATGTTTCACAAAATTACTTTTAGTCAGTGGAAAGAAGTTATAGATACTAATCTTAATGGTGTTTTTAATATGACCCATCCAATTTGGAATGGCATGCGGGATCGAAAATTTGGTAGAGTCATAAATATTTCCTCTATAAATGGTCAAAAAGGTCAGATGGGACAGGTCAATTATTCGGCTGCCAAGTCTGGCGATATAGGTTTCTCTAAGGCTTTAGCCCAGGAAGGTGCTTTTAAAGGTATTACGGTTAATACGATTTGCCCCGGCTATATCGACACAGATATG
>Ga0307994_1001615_pt1 | contig 13320 bp, 11 predicted proteins | sample EllFjometagen261_FD_203171 | JGI IMG/M metagenome (GOLD analysis project Ga0307994, IMG submission 203171) | Marine microbial communities from Ellis Fjord, Antarctic Ocean - #261 | ecosystem: Environmental > Aquatic > Marine > Unclassified | place: Southern Ocean | collected 2014-11-02 | reverse complement strand
TGTCATCAAAACGGACAATGATTTCTCCAGCATTCCAATCAACCATGTCGTCAATTAATAATTGAGGATGAACTCTTTCTGCTTGCGCGAATGCGGAAAAAAATGAAAGAGAGAACAATAACGACCAAAATAGCTTTTTCATAACTTTTGAATTAAATGGTTACACCTAGATCTAAGGGTAAATTTTATAGATGATTTTGATATGAATCACAATTTAATTATAAAAGCTGTAGCCCGGATGACAACGGCGCGGATTTAATGATTGTATCGTATTACAAGTAAGTTCGCTAAGCCAGCGTTACCACACGCTTTAGCAATTACAGGAATAGCAGGGACTTTTTCGTAAAGTCAAGTGTCGTTGAACTGAAGGAGGAGGATAGGCCTATGATTTAATAGAGTAAACATCCAAATCTTCTATTGAATTTTCATCCTTAGAAACAAATGCAAAACCAAGTTTCTTTAATAAATCAATAGAACTACTGTTCTGCGTTTTTGTAATTGCTATAATATTTTCTGATGCTTTTTCTATTAGCAACTCATTCAAGTATTCTTTCGCAGCCTCTTCTGCATAACCTTTTTTTTGAAATTTTGGAAGCAAGGCAAACCCAAAATCGGGGTAGCTATAATTTTGTCTGTGTATAAAAGATAATACCCCTATAGGTTCATGCGAACCTTGAATTAGAATGACATTATAGTAAAATTTAGGTGTATTAAGAATTGTTACAATGTATGCTTCGGCCTCTTTTTCAGAGTTTATATTTCTGTCACCAATAAACCTTAACCACCCTTCTGAATTCGCCAGTACAAGTATAAATAAGGAATCTGCTAGCTCTAGGGGTCTGATTATTAATCTTTCGGTTTTTATGATTTTACTCATGACTTAGCTGCATACTGCATTGATTTTTAATTAAAAGAAACTTCCAACTCAGCTAATAAAGGACGATGGTCTGACACTAAAGGTTCGTCTAATAGCAGAACACTTTTCTTTTTGAACTTCACGTTACCTAAGTTTCGATATATGACATGGTCAATTTCACCCTTAGGTTCACCCTGAAAGCTTAAATTATCATTTCCTTTTTGTAAAAACACAAACCCTTGCTCAGCAAAATATCGCATAGTTGGTGAGTCAGGTGTGCAATTAAAGTCGCCAGTGACAATAGATGCTTTGTTTAATTTGTCTATATACTTAATCAATGCTTTTGCCTGACTTAAACGTATAGAGGCTCCTTCCTTCCCGCTTACCCAGTCAAAATGAACATTTGCAAATACGATGTTACAACCTTCGGCTATTTGTATTTCATGAACAATTGATGAACGAGGTTCATACTTTGCATCAGGTAATCGTAACACCTTTGTTGAAATTAATGGTTTTGCCGATAAGGTTGCCATGCCGTATTCGCCTCCCTGAAAGCTCATAAACCTGCCAAAAGTCCCTTTCATAAGTGTTTTTTGAGCCAAGTAGCTTATTTGCCCAATACTATCTGAACGCAAACAGAAATTATCTACCTCCTGCAATCCACATAAATCTGGTGCTTGTGATTCTATTATTTGTGCTGCACGAGATAAATCTAAAATGGCATCCATGCCCTCGCCATGACGGATATTGTATGACATTATTTTTATGTTGATGATTTGTTCCTGTTCATTTGCTTGCATGCTAAATATGCCCAAATCATTAAAATTGTCTGCAGTTGCCTGCGCAGAGATGCCGAAGGAAGCAAATACTAGGAACACGTAAAACAGTTTCTTCATAATCGTAAGTTGTCTTCCGAAATTAATGAATTGGAGGGTAGCTGATATGTCACTCCTTATATTTGGTTAATATAACCTGTTGGGCTTTTTACTGAAGAAAGCTGATAACTTGAATCTATTAACTTAACATAATCATATATGCCATTTACTACGATAAGAGTTATTGAAGATGTATTCACTAACGAACAAAAAAAGGAGATGCTTATAAGAGTTACTGAGGCTTTGATAGATGTCTGTGGAGAAAAGACAAGACCAGGACAGTGGGTTGTCATTGAAGAGGTTAAAAAAGGGGATTGGGCTATTGGCGGCGTGATTGCTAATCCAAAATAATTGGAGTACAACAATCTCTCCTAAACCTTATCGCCTCTTCTTCGGAAGGGGCTTTTTTATGGAGTTAAGTATTGCTGAACTGAAGGAGGGTGTGCCTATGGTTTAGCGTTTTTCTAGCTATTCCCAATCAGCACTATTTGCGAACCCTATATACTCATTGCATGATGTTACAAGTTTGTATGTATTAATTCATAATTAAGTGTAGATAAATTATGTACTTTTATAAAAACTAAACATATAAAAAATTAAATCATTGACTGAAATAAAACATAAACATCTTGCAGAATATCAGCTTTGGAGATTTGCAGATCATTTATTTGGGAATCAAGTTCCATCAAATAGATTTATTAATCAAAGAAAAAGAGTTTCCTCTTTAGTTACTTCTAACTTTCAAGAAAAAAAAGTAATTGGCACCTTAAAAAAGGTTGATAGAGTAAAAAATATTTCAGATTATGATCTTAAAAAGAATTATATATCTAAAGGTATTCCTGTTGTGATGGAGGGGAGAGCAAAAGATTGGGAATGTGTAAAAAAGTGGTCTCCCGATTGGTTGTTAGAAAATTATTGTGATGATACGGTGTCAATATTTAATGCTTCTACACAGGATATGACAGATGTTAATTATAATGTGGAAGAAACGACTTTAAAAGATGTTTTGAATGCAATGAAAGAAGGGGATTCTTCAAAATATAGCCGGTTTAATAGAATACTTTATGACCATCCAGAACTTGTAGAGGGTTTTGATTGGAAATGGCTGTACAATATGAGAAACACAATTAGTTCTGGGAAAACATTTCAAGTGTTTATAGGGGGAAAGGGGACAAAAACAAGTTTACATGCTGCAAGTGAACATAATTTATTTACTCAAGTATACGGCAATAAACATTGGTATTTATATCCTCCAGAAAATGACATTATTTTAGATCCACCTATTACTAGAACACCTTATTTTCATAGCATGTTTAATCCTGATGCTCCTGATTTTAAAACTTTTCCAAATGCAAAATATCTTGAAACTTGGGAGTGTGAACTAAAAGCGGGAGATGTTTTATTTAACCCTCCTTCTTGGTGGCATCACGTTACTAATCTAAACAATTCAATAGGTGTCGGGTTTAGATGGTTTAGTCCAACTGATAGTTTTAAGATGAGTTTTATGCAGACATTACTTACTATTCTTTCTGTAAATCCCCCAATTTGGATGGCAACAAAAAATAGAACAGATTTTGCTAAGATATTTAAATATATGAATAATAAAAAATGATACTATTTATCTGGAAATATAAATATGTTCTATTTACTTTTATTGTATTCGTATTCATTTTATCCATTACTCAATTACGAAACACCAATATTTATTCTGAATCAGAAAGGATGTTGAAATATGCAGAAGACGTTGAGGTAGACTATTCCAAATCAAACAATGAGAAAAATTTGTTTTTAGTAGGATTAGAGTATCCTGATTCTATTTCATTTGATGAGTTTTTAGCTCTTAATACTTTACAAGAACAGTTAGAAGAAAATGAATACGTAAAGAAAATAAGAAGTGTTTTCAATGATAAAAGAGTGATTAACTCAGGCTTAATACCGATATCTTATAAGATTCTTAATCTGAAAAACAGTATAGGATATGAAAAATCTTTGGAAAAAATTAGGAAAAAGAAGAGTTCCTATTTGTCTTCTGATTTTAGAAAAACACTTTTTTTAGTGGAAATAAAAGATAGCCTTAACCAGCAACAAAATCAGGAATTTATTGAAATTTTAAAAAATTCTTTTGGAGACTCTTCTAAAAAAGTATATGTTTCAGGGCAAACTAAAAATGAATTATATATACAAAGTAAGGTGAAGGAGGAGTTGTTATTTTCAACCTTATTAAGTTCGATTTTATGTTGTTTGGTGCTTTGGTTTTTTACTTCAGATTTAAGATTTGTAGTGTTGACATTGCTTAGCGTTCTGTTTAGTGTAACTATTAGTTTTTATTTCTCTCATTTATTATTTGGAGGGATAGAATTAGTAATGATAATAATGCCAGCAATTATCCTTATTGTTTGTATATCGGATATGATGCATTTGTTAAATAACCGATTTAATCCCAAGAATAAAAAAATATATTTTGTTAATCAAATTCGTAAAGTTGGTATTCCAGTTGCATTAACTTCTTTTACAACTGCTGTAGGGTTTCTGAGTTTTTGTTTTTCGGATGTGCTTCCCATTTTAAGATTCGGAATTGCTACTACCATAGGTATTTTAGTTTCCTTATTTATCGTTATTATTTTTTATGCTATTTGTGTAGATAAAAATAAAAAAATAAGTACTTTGAATTCTAAAATAGATGAGAAATTAAATGATTTTCTTTATAAAATAATTCACTTAAAGTACAATTGGAAACTTACTGTGCTGTTGATTATTATGACAGGATTGGCTACTTTTGGAATTTATAATTATGAAGTGAATAATTATGCAACAGATGAGTTAAATAAAACGTCATTAGTATATAAAGAAATGCAGTTTTTTAATGATGATTTTGGTGGATATAAGCCAGTAGTTTTTAATTTAGAAAATAATGAAAATATTGATATAGAGAAAATAATTCAATTAGAAAAGTTTATTATTTCTCAGGGATTCTTTCTAGATTTTTCTATTGAGGGGATGTTTAAAAATCCAGATAAAATCAGTAAAAGTTTGTATAATCAACTTACAAAAGATGGGTATAGAATAAGATCTAGAATGAAGGATATTGGAGCAAATAAAAGTCTTATAAATGTTAATATAATAAAGACTAAAGCAAAAGAGTTAAATCTGAATTTGAAAGTAGGAGGTAGAGGATATCTGTTTGATCAAGTCAGTAATACATTAACTTATGAAATTATATATGGACTTTTTATTGCTATATTATTAATTGGATTGCTCTTTTTAATTTTGAATGATTTTAATTTTCGATATTTTTTCATTGCATTAATCCCTAATGTATTTCCGATATTAGTTTGTATAGGTATAATGTCCTTTACAGATTTTTATTTGAGTTTATCTAATGCATTCATATTTGCTATTATATTTGGTCTTATTGTTGATGATTCTATTCATATTTTAAGTTCCTTTAGATTTAATATGAAAAGAGGTTTATCTAAATCAGAAGCTATAAATGAATCGTTAAGTATAACAGCACGGGCAGTTGTAAAAACTACTATTATAGTAATAGTTAGTCTGCTTCCATTATTAATTTCCGATTTTAAATCTGTTTATCAATTGAGTCTTCTTACTATAATATCTGCCATAGTAGCTTTAATTTTTGACCTGATTTATTTGCCAATGATCATCCGTAAATATCTATAGAATGAGAGATACTATGCTTAGCATAATAAATACTAATAATTGATTTTTGTAACATGAATATATTATTAACAGGTGCTACAGGTTTCTTAGGATTTAGAACCCTTGAGAGATTAGTTCAATTATCTAATGTGCGGAAGATACTTGCTACAGGTAGGAGTTTGCGAAAATCTCGTGAAATATTAAATCCTAAAGTGGAATATGTTTTAGGAGATTTAAAAGATAAGTTATTTGTAAGTACTATATTAAAAGATATAGATATTGTTATTAATGCCGCTTCCTTATCCTCTCCTTGGGGGTCTGAAGATGCTTTCTATTTAGCAAATGTATTAACTCAAAAAAATATCATTAGTTCTTCTGAAATCTTAGGGGTTAAACGGTTTATTTATATCTCCTCTCCAAGTATATATTATAATGGTGAGGACAGAATAATGGTGAAAGAAAAGGATCCTCTTCCTACAAGGTTTGTAAATAATTATTCCAAAACTAAAAGAGAGGCAGAGGTGTTACTTGAAAATTCAAATCTGAATTATATTATCATTAGACCAAGAGCAATTATAGGTAGAGGAGATACTGTAATTATGCCTAGATTGATAAAAGCTCATTCTGATGGGAGGTTGAAAATTATTGGGAATGGGGAGAATAAAGTTGATTTAACTTCAGTTAATAATGTAGTAGAATCAATCATTTTATCCATCAATGCTCCTGACGAGGCATTGAATAATGCTTATAATATTACAGATAGAAATCCGGTTAGTTTGTGGACTTCTATTAATTCTGTTCTGGAAGGAATTGGAAAAGAAAAAGTAAATAAAACTGTGAATTTTAGAGTTGCTTATTTTGCTGCATTTATTATTGAGTGGGTGTCAAGGTGGATTACTAAGAAAGAACCTTCTCTTACCAGGTATAGTGTTGGTGTTTTATCAAAAAGTTTCACTTTAGACGTGTCGAAAGCAGAAAAGTTATTGAACTATGATCCTGTGATTACTACAGAAGAATCGATTAAAGAATTTATTAATTGGTATAAAGAAAATGAAAAAAATTAAATTATATTTAAATTATGCTGGATATTGTTTTGCAAATGCACAACATGTTGTGAGAGGGGATGAAAATAAAATGATAAAATTTAATGCTTTATTTGGGATTTTAAATCATCCTGATGAAGGTTGGATATTGTTTGATACTGGCTATACAAGAAGGTTTTATGAGGCTACTGAAAAGTACCCTAATAGAATTTATGCAAATGCCACTAAGGTATTCGTTTCAGAATCCGATGAAATAAAAAGTCAATTAAAAGTAATTGGCTTAAAAACCTCTGATATAAAACATATTGTTATTTCTCATTTTCATGCAGATCATGTTGGAGGGTTAAAAGATTTCAATAATGCAACTATGTACTGCACTAAAAAGTCGTATCAACAAGTAAAAGAAATACGTGATTTCTTCGCTTTCTCCAAAGGTATATTAAAGGATTTAATCCCTAATGATATTGAAAATAGATTGGTTTTTATTGAAGATTTTGCTACTAAATATTCAGATGATATTTTTGGAGTTAGTTATGATTTATTTCAGGATAATTCTGTAGTGATATATGATTTGCCAGGCCATGCTGCAGGGCAGATTGGAATGGTAGTGAAAACTCACAAAAATAAATATTTTTTAGTAGCAGATTCTTGCTGGGATGAGCGAGCTTACAAAAAGGGTATGTTGCCTAATCCTATAGTTCGTTTGTTTTTTGATTCTTGGAAAGACTATAGGGATAGTTTAGAGAAGGTCGCTTTTTTTCATAAAAAATATCCTGAGGTGATAATTATTCCTACTCATTGCAGTAAAACAACCGATAATTTAGTTTCAAATAAAATTGATATGGATGTTCTTTAAAATTAAAATAATATATTTTTTAATTAAAATAAAGTTGGAGAAATTAACAGGACTTTATTCTAGTAATGGGTACAAGAAAATAAAGACTTTTTTCTTTCTTAAAAATCTTAAATATTCAAAATTTTATGAATTTTTTAATATTAATACTTCAAATTTCTTTGACCTACCCATCATAAATAAATCTTTATTTATGGAAAATTTTAATGCAATTAATACTTACGGAATAACCTATAAACAAGCGTCTGAAATTGCTGAAAAATCAGAAGTTTCAAGAGATTTTTCTCCCATGATAAATAATGTTTCAGTTGGTCTTTCAACTGGGACAAGTGGAAATAGAGGAATGTTTTTAGTAAGCGAAACTGAAAGAGCAAATTGGGTTGCTTATATGATAGATAGGGTTATTGGTTTTTCGTTTACAGAGGTGAAAATTGCGTTTTTTCTTAGGGCAAATAATAAATTATACGAATCTGCTAAGTCCAGAAAAGTTAGTTTTAATTTTTTTGATATCTTCCAAAAGATAGATTCTCATATTGAAAGATTAAATAATCTTCAGCCGGATATCTTAATTGCTCAGCCATCAGTATTGATGATACTATCTAAGAAAAAAGTGAGTGGCGAATTAAAGATAAACCCCAAAAAGATTATATCAGTTGCAGAGGTGTTGACTAATGAAGATAGAACCCATTTTGAGAGTATATTTCAAATTAAATTGGATGAAGTATATCAATGTACTGAAGGTTTTTTAGCGAGTAGTTGCTCAGAAGGAGTTCTGCATTTTAATGAGGATTTCTTAATAATTGAAAAGAAATATATTGATGAAGAAAGAATTAGATTTCATCCTATCATTACAGACTTATTAAGAAAGTGTCAACCTGTGGTGAGGTATGAATTGAATGATATTATTACTGAAAAGAAAAATTGTAAATGTGGGAATAATTTTTTAGCAATTGAGAGTATTGAAGGAAGGTCAGATGATGTAATTGAGTTGGAGGATAATGAGAATAAAATGGTTTCTATTTTCCCAGATATTATTAGAAGAGAAATTGTTCTTGCAGATGAAAGAATCAATGATTATGCTGTTATCCAGAAGGATAATATAACCATAACGTTATATGTAGAAAGTGATTTTAAAGCTTCATATTTAATGGCAAAAAAAGCTTTAGTTAAAAGATTAAAAGTGTATAATATTAAAGAGTTCAGTATTGAAAAAATGGATATATCTCCCCATATAATTGGAGATAAAAAAAGAAGAATAAAAAATGAAAACAAATAGTAATATTAAGATAGTTGCTACCGGGCAATACCTACCGAAATCTGTCAGTTCTTCTGAAATAGAAGAAAAATATAATCTATCAAAAGGTTGGTCTGAGAGATATTCTGGAGTCAGAAATAGACACCATGCAACTTTTGAGTCTAATGGATACATGGGAGCAAGGTCTATTGAGTCGGCATTAGAGAATTCAAATTTAGAACTTTCAGATATTGATTTGATCATCTCGGCAGGAGCTACTTTTGATTACCCATTGCCCAATCAATCGAGTATTATAAAAAGTGAATTAAAAGAAGGGTTAAAATATAATATTCCCACTATTGATATTGATACTACCTGTTTGAGTTTTGTTACCAGTTTTGATATTGCATCTAAGATGATGGATAATTATCAGTATAAAAATATAATTATTGTTTCTTCAGAAATAGGATCTAAGGGCCTTAATCCTAATAACCCTGAAACCTTAACTTTGTTTGGCGATGCAGCAGCTGCAGTTATATTAAGTTGTGATAAAAATAGTGAATCTTTTTTTGTGAAAGGAGCAATGAAAACATATACTGAGGGTGTTTATCATACAATAATAAAGGGTGGAGGTAATAAGTATTTCTTTAAAGATTATCCTTATGATGAAGAATTACATTCCTTTAAGATGTACGGTAGAAACTTATTAAAGTTGGCAAAAAAAGAAACAAAGTCTTTCACTGATAAATTCTTTGAAGATTTAGATTATACTATGGAGGATGTGGATGTCGTCATCCCTCATCAAACTTCTAAAATTGGTATGGCATTATTTAAAAATCTGTATAATCTTGATGATGATAAAGTTATGAGTAATTTAGAGAATCATGGAAATTGTATCGCAGCATCTATTCCTTTGGTTATTCATCAGTCCATAGAAAGTAAAAAATTAAAAAGAGGTGATCTATGTTTACTGTTAGGCACTTCTGCAGGATTTTCAATAGGAGCCTCTTTATTTCGATATTAAATGAATAGAATAATTTACATAGATTACTTAAGAAATTTTGCAAATATCATAAGGTGTTTTATTCATGCTTCTGTTCCTTATATGATAACTGCTGCACCTATGTGGCCAGTGGATGATAAGGGTTCTTGGTTTTTTGATATTACAATATTTGAGGGTCATTTATTTGTTATGGAATTATTTTTTATGATTTCAGGATTTATGTTTGCTATGGAATTGAAGAGAAGTAGGGTTCCAAAAATAATATTAAATAGATTTAAAAGAATTGTCCTTCCTTTTCTATTAGGATTGATGGTTTTAGTTCCAATTGTATTGTCCTTATTTAGTTTGAGTAATCATGTTGGGTTTAGTTTTCTTCACTTTGATATTTTAAAACAATCCTATATTAGCGGTTGGAATTTAGGAATTGAAAACTTCTTTCCTATTGCACATTTATGGTTTTTATATTATCTAATTTTCTTTTATATATTTATTCTTTTATTTAAGAGAATTTTTCTTAAAATTAAGGTGAATTCTGTTTTTAAAATAGTCTTTGTTGGAGTGTCTATTTCATCATTATGTATGTTATTTATGAAAAGGTGGATAGTAGAAAACCCATTAACCTTAGTTCCGGAAATTCCTTCTTTAGTGCACTTTTTTGTATTCTTTTTAATTGGATATATTTCTTATAATACTCCTCAATTATTAGATGATGTTAAGAGAAATGTTAAATACTTACTGCCTTTAGGATTCGTTTTTTCTTTAGGGGCTATTGTTCCTCAAATTTGGTTTGAAAATACAGATATAGAATATTATTTATTTATAAAATTTGGCGCAATATTATTTTCGTGTAGTGCTATTTACCTGCTTGTTTTAGGTTTGTGGGGCTATTGTAGTTCTCTTAATTTAAAAGATTCTAAATACTTGAGATACATGACAGATTCTTCTTATTGGGTCTATCTTTCAAACATGCCAATTGCGGTAATTCTACAGATTATTATTATACCGTTATCTATCCCTGTCTTCCTGAAATTTTTGATTGTATTTTTCGGCGCATTCACAATTAGTATGATTACATATGAGTATTTTGTGAGATATACATTTATAGGATCATTGCTGAGTAAAAAAAGAAAAAGAAACTTTTTAAAATCAATTAAATGAATATTTTTATAGGTCCTTTATTATTAATTACATTAGTAACAATTGAATTTTTAGTTATTAAATTTGTTCGAAAAGAAAAAATTCCTTGGGACGAGGTAACTATGAATTTAAATTCAGGTCACATCTTGATGTGGTTTTTTAGAGGAGGGGAGCTTTTTGCTTACTATTATATTTTCACATATTTTAGTTTTAATTTCTTATCAGATTGGGATTTGTATCTTGTATTAATTTTTGCATTTATAAGTTGGGATTTTTCATTCTATTGGTTACATAGGTTGCATCATAAAATAAAATTATTTTGGTATGTTCATGAAGTTCACCATCAGGGAGAACATTTTAATCTCTCTTTAGGAATTAGGAATTCATGGTTTTCTCCTTTCACATCTTTACCATTTTTTGTTCCGCTTGCTTTAATTGGAGTTTCTGCAGAAATATTTTTATTTGTTTCCTCCATCCATTATTTTATTCAGTTTTATAATCACACTTCTTTAGTGAAAAATTCTGGTTTTTTAGAAGTGTTTATGGTTACACCTGATTTGCATAAAGTTCATCATGCTATTAACCCTGAGTATATTGATAAAAACTGTGGAGGTACTTTTAATATTTGGGATAGAATGTTCGGAACTTATCAACCACAAATTAAAGGTGTTCCTTTAAAGTTAGGTTTATTAAATAAGTACAACTCAAGTAATCCTTTTCTAATGAATTTACTTCCGTTTTATAAGGTGAAAAATGTAAATGACAAAGTAAATAATAGTTTCAAATTATATGTTGCTTCTTTCATAGTTTTTTCAATATTAGTCGTTTATATTTACATGGAATCATTTATTTCTTTACCTTTAAAAGTTCAGTTGTTTTCTTCTGTTTTTCTTTCTACTATTGCAATTGGCGGTATGTTCCAGAATAAAAAATGGGCTATTATTTTATGGGTATTTATTAGTTTTTTTTATAATTGGATACTGGTATATTGGTATAACATTCAGGAAGTATCTTTGATAGTAGGATTTTCTACCTTAACTCTTTATACTATTTTTCTTTTAAAAAGAAAACATAAAAGTTAAAATCATTCAAGTTAATTTAACTTTTAGGTGGGTAAAAAGCTATGATGTAGTGTGCTACCACTCAGTTTACCGCAAAAAAAAAGGCCTTCTGTATGAAGACCTTCTCTTGTAGCGGGGGCAGGACTCGAACCTACGACCTTCGGGTTATGAGCCCGACGAGCTACCAACTGCTCCACCCCGCGATATGACGGCAAATTTACATCAAAACAAATAGATGATTGCATCCAATGCCCCTTTCTTTTAGGTAATTCTCTTTTGATGGATCCTTCCGTTGGTATCAAAGTATGGGCTAAATTGACAACGCAAACAGGCTTCGCATTGAAAGCCCTTCAAAACTGAAGGCCTGTAATAACCGTACAACTCTGAACAGGCCTTATGAATAGACAAGTATTTCTTAAAAGCCTCCTTGGCGGGGCCGCTTTTGCTGCATTGCCCCGAGGTCTAGCAGGTAGTGAACTGGGAGACGCATTGAACGCAAGCATCGCTGATTTAAAACGACCCGCCTCAGGATCTATGATCGGTTACGCTGATTCGCCCATAGCTCAAGTTCGAATCGGCATTGTGGGACTTGGCAACAGAGGCTACACCCTTTTGCAAATGCTGGCTCACGATATCGAACAAGGCAACTGTCAAGTCACTGCCATCTGTGACCTGAATGCAGATTATGTGTCGCGAGCATCAACTTGGTTGTCATCCTACCAGACAAGCAAAGCCATGGAGGTTGTTGGAAACAAGGACGCATGGGAAGCCGTGGCAAAATCAGACGATGTTGACCTGTTGCTGATTGTCACCCCTTGGGAATGGCATACCCCCATGGCAGTGATGGCCATGGAGTCAGGCAAGCATGTCGCCATGGAAGTGCCAGCAGCCCATACCCTTGACCATTGTTGGGAGCTTGTAAGCGTTGCAGAGAAGACACAGCGCCATTGCATCATGATTGAAAACTGCTGCTACAACGACGAAGAGCTGTGGGTCTTGAACATGATTGAATCGGGCGTCTTTGGTGACATCACCCATGCAGAAGGCGCCTATTTGCATGACCTCAGAGCGCACATGCTATCAAGTGACTACTACCAAGACCAATGGCGATTGGAACACCACCGTGTGCGAAATGGCAACTTCTACACCACCCATGGGCTCGGACCCATTGCGATGTACCTGGGAATTGGTCGAGGTGATCGCTTTGAGCACCTCACATCCATGAGTTCGCGTGAAAAGAACCTGTCGGATGCCTTCAATGCCTCTTCAGGTCTTGATTCGTCTGAATTTGCTTGTGGAGACATGAACAACACCCTGATGAAAACCCAGAAGGGCAAAACGGTCCTGCTACAGTTTGATGTCCATACGGCGAGACCGTACTCACGCATCAACAAAGTTGTTGGCACCTCAGCCGTGCACGATGGCTACCCTAGTCGCCTGTATGTCGACAAAGGTGAATTGGTTTACTGGGGTCACAAATGGTTAAGTGAGAGCGAACGGGGAGAATACCAATCACGCTACCGTCATCCCATGCTAGAAAAACTGGATGCCATCAAAGCCAAATACAAACAAGGACATGGTGGCATGGACTTCGTGAT
>Ga0307994_1001613_pt1 | contig 13337 bp, 9 predicted proteins | sample EllFjometagen261_FD_203171 | JGI IMG/M metagenome (GOLD analysis project Ga0307994, IMG submission 203171) | Marine microbial communities from Ellis Fjord, Antarctic Ocean - #261 | ecosystem: Environmental > Aquatic > Marine > Unclassified | place: Southern Ocean | collected 2014-11-02 | reverse complement strand
GCAAGAAGAAAGATAATGAAGTTGGTTTTGGAGGAAACTTTAAATTTGTTAATGTAAACAGGGTTAGATTAGTAAGTTTTAGATAAATAGAAACCTACTCAAATGAGGGGTTTTATTTTGTGGGCCTTACTGTTCTCGAATTTAGATTATTTTATATATTTGCTGTGTAACTCTGATGCATAAAATAGCGAGGGACCTATTCGGGTACCTTTTGAGTTGTCAAATCTAGTAGGATCTAGTACTGCTACCCCGACTTATTAAATAAAAACCCACTCATTTGAGTGGGTTTTTTTGATGGTATTAAGTTAATCTAATTCTGATTTATTATTTTATAAAATAAGACAATACTCTGAAAATTAAATAATTTCTTAAGTTTGATTTTGTATATTGAATAATTGTGCAGAAAGCGGTGCAAATTCTCGACTAAAATCTTACTGTAATCTAGTGAAAAGAGCAGAGGTTCTAATCTGGCTCCAACGATATAATACACGTTGTAAAAAATTAAGAGTCTGTAATTATGTAAATACTGTGTAGGGAGATACCTAATGCCAATATTTTCTTATCAACATCCTGTTTTCTTAGGCTTCATTTTTAGTAGTTTTATCACTTCAAAAAAATATTTACTAATGAAGCTGAAACACCTTAAACATACTGATGTATTGGACATCTTTTCCATAGAAAAAAACGTTTTTACTGATATTCCTATGTTTACTGATAGTGTTCAGGCAGGTTTCCCTTCTCCCGCTGAAGATTATATGGATTTAGATTTAAACTTGCAAGATCATTTGATTCAAAACCCTTCAGCTACTTTTTGTGTTCGTGCAGTTGGCGAAAGTATGAAGGATGCAGGAATTCAAAGTGGAGATATTATGTTGGTGGATAAATCCCTTACTCCAAAGAATAGAAGTATTGTGTTGGCTGTTATTGATGGAGAGTTTACAATCAAGCGAGTAAATGTAAGTGAAAAGGAACTTTACTTAATGCCAGAAAATGAGAATTTCCCTCCAATCAAGATAACTGAAGAAATGGACTTTCAAGTTTGGGGAGTGGTAACCTATATCATCCATAAAGCCCTTTAGTATGTTTGCCTTAGTTGATTGTAATAATTTTTATGCTTCTTGTGAGAGAGTGTTCAATCCTAAGATGGAGAATAAACCTGTTATAGTGTTATCTAATAATGATGGCTGTGTAATTGCAAGGAGTAACGAGTCAAAAGCATTGGGGGTAAAAATGGGAGAACCTGCTTTTAAAATCAAAAACGTAATTGAGAAATATAATATCAATGTCTTTTCTACCAATTTTGCTCTCTATGGCGATTTTTCCAAAAGAGTAATGAATGTATTAAGGAGTGAAGTCAATCAGATGGAAGTGTATTCTGTTGATGAAGCGTTCTTGGATTTTACTGATTATGCTACTAAGGAAAGAGGTGTTGCATTGCGGGAAAAAGTAAAGCAATGGACAGGCATCCCTGTATCAGTAGGAATTGCATCAACAAAGGTACTGTCGAAAGTAGCGAGCCATATTGCCAAGAAACATACTAAGTCAGGTGTTTTTATGTTTGATGATGAAGATTTGATTAGAAGGGCTTTGAATGTGTTTCCTGTGGAGGATTTGTGGGGTGTTGGTAGTAAAAATGCCAAACGATTAAAAGAAGCAGGTATTCATACGGCTTTACAGTTTAGGGAATGTGATAGTGGTTGGATAAGAAGGAATATGTCAGTGAATGGAGTAAGATTACAGAAAGAACTTTTTGGTGAAGTGTGTTATCCTTTGGAATTAAAAAGAAATAGGAAAAAGAACATCTGTACGTCTCGTTCCTTTGGTAAGGAAGTGAAAGAGATATCAAAGCTTAAAGAGGCTATAAGTTCATATGCCAATACGTGTGCCAAAAAATTAAGAGAAGAAAAAAGTTGTTGCACTTCCATTTCGGTATTTATAAATACAAATCCTTTTAAACCACAAGCTAAACAGTATAATCCTTATAAAGTAATTCAGTTGGATGTTCCCACAAACGATAGTATGGAAATAGTAAAGGCTGCTATTGAAGGTTTAGAAAGTATTTTTAGGAATGATTGTATTTACAAGAAAGCTGGTGTTATAGTTGGTAAAATTATACCTGAAGAACAGGTTCAACTAAGCCTGTTTGATAAGTTAGATAGGGAAAAACGCAAATCAATTAACAAAGCAGTAGATAAATTAAATGCTACAATGGGAAGAGAGAAAGTGAAACTTGCTGTACAAGGTTCTGATAGAAAATGGAAATTGAAGCAAGAAAAACTATCTCCTTGTTATACTACACGCTTTGCTGATATGTTGGTAGTGAGGATTTAGTACTACTACTAAGCTAAATTTAGTATTTTTATCTCCATGAATAAATAAAAACCCACTCAAATGAGCAGGTTTCTTTTTAGTGGGCCTCTCGGTCCTTATTTCGTACTTTTTTGCTAAATGAAAATCAGTATTGTTACTGAATTTAATTTTATCTTTGAAAAATAATTTAGGCAACAATTAGTTTTAACAATTCTACAATATTTAAAATATATTCCGTTATATAAATCATGAAAAAAATATTTACCATTCTAATCTTGTCATTTATAGTGACAAGTAGTTATGCGCAAAAAAAATACACTATAAGTGGATATATTACCGATAAGAATAACGGAGAGAGTATAGTGGGGGCCAATATTTACTGTACAGCCTTGAATCTTGGTGTTACATCAAACACTTACGGTTTTTATAGCTTAACACTTCCCCAGGCTATATATGATATATCATTCACTTTTATTGGCTATCAGAACCAAGTAAAAAACTTTAATTTAAATTCAGCTGTAACTCATGATGTTGAATTCGAACTTTCATCAATTAATATTGAAGAAATCTTAGTAACTGGAGAAAAAAATATTGTTGAGAAAACACAAACATCAATGATTGAAGTTCCTATTGAACAGATAAGAACTATTCCTGCTCTTTTAGGAGAGGTGGATATTTTAAAAGCTATCCAGTTATTACCCGGAGTACAGTCAAGTGAAGGAAGTTCAGGTTTTTACGTCAGAGGTGGTGGCCCTGATCAGAATTTAATTTTACTTGATGGAGTGCCTGTTTATAATGCATCACATATTGGTGGTCTTTTTTCGGTTTTTAATGCTGATGCTATTAAGAATGTACGTCTAACAAAAGGAGGATTTCCGGCAAGGTTCGGGGGCCGGCTTTCTTCTGTACTGGAAATTGATATGAGAGAAGGGAATATGAAGGAATTTAAGGGTGATGCAACACTTGGTTTAATTTCTTCTAAATTAACTCTTGAAGGACCAATCTTTAAAGATAAAACATCCTTTATAGTTTCCGGAAGAAGAACTTATGCCGATTTGCTGGCTAAACCATTTATGCCAGCAAGTACTGATCTAACTTTGTATTTTTATGATCTTAATGCCAAGATTAATCATAAGATATCTAAGAATGATAGGCTTTACTTAAGTGCTTATATGGGTAATGATGCTTTTGGGGTAGATTTTGATGGTAGCCAAGAAGGAAAGGGAAAGGGGGAACAAGCTTCTGGTGACGGTACATTAAATTTTGGCTTAGGTTATGGGAATTTGACATCTACATTAAGATGGAATCATTTATTTTCTGATAAGCTTTTTAGTAATACAACATTAACCTATAGTAGATATTCCTTTAATACAAATTTTGGACTTACAGCAGATAATACAAACGAAAATACATCTATCAATTTTGATTATTTAGCAGGAATTGAAGACCTTGGAGGTAGAATAGATTTTGATTATATGCCAAATCCTAATCATGATATTAAATTTGGGACATCATATACTTACCATCATTTTTTTCCAGGAGAGGTAAATCAAAATATTAATATTCAGTCATCTGATACAAGTCGGAATTTTTCTTTAGATACGACACTTAACTTTTCTGGCAATACTAATGTTCATGAAATGTTTTTTTATGTGGAAGATAACGTGAAAATTACAAGTAGATTAAAGGCAAATATTGGTTTGCATATTGGTTATTATTCGTTAGCAAATAATAGCGCAACTAATAATATAGGGTTAGCGGATAAAATTAGTGATAAAAATAATATTAGCTTACAACCTAGAGTATCTGCAAGATATTTGCTGAATGAAAATTGGTCGTTAAAAGCATCATATGCTAAAATGGAACAAAATATTCATTTATTATCCAATTCCTCAGTTGGTTTTCCAAGTGACATTTGGGTACCAGCTATTGAAAATGTTCCGTCTCAAAAATCTAAGCAATGGGCAGGAAGTGTTAGTACTCTCTTATTTCAAGGCGCTTATGAATTAAGCTTAGAAGGTTATTATAAGACTATGGGTAATTTAATTACTTACAAGTCGGGGTACTCCAATTTGGAAAGCACTGAGGCTTGGGAAAATACTGTAGAGACAGGTGGAGAGGGAAAGGCTTATGGAATGGAAATCTTTTTGCAAAAAAAGAAAGGTAAAACTACGGGTTGGATTGGTTACTCTCTTTCTTGGGCTGATAGAAGATTTGATAATATTAATTTTGGGGAGTGGTATTCATATAAATATGATAGAAGGCATGATTTCTCGTTGGTAATATCACATAAGTTTAATAATAAATGGGATGTTGGAGCTACTTGGGTATATGGCACAGGAAATGCGATTACTTTCCCTCAAGGAGTTTATACTGGGTTGCCTCAAGTTAGCCCTTGGAATGGACAAGCTGTTGAATTTGTTGAATCATATGGTGATAGAAATTCAACACGATTACCCGCTTATCACAGGTTGGACTTTGGGATTAATAAACATAAAAAAAGAAAAAAATGGGATAGTACTCTATCTTTAGGAGCCTACAATGTGTACAATAGAAAAAATCCTTTCTTTGCTTATCTTGCTTATGAAGATAATCAAAGAGTTGCAAAACAAGTTTCACTTTTCCCTATAATTCCTTCAATTTCTTACCGAATACAATTTTAATTATGAAAAATATTATATATCCTATACTGCTATTTAGTTTGTTTATGCTTTCTTGTGACATGGAAACGGTAATTGATTTAGATATTCCCTCTCATGAACCGGTTTTAGTTTTAAATGGTATACTAGAAACTGATACTAATGTTAAAGTAGTTGTTTCTCATTCTGTAGGCGCTTTTTCTAATTCAATGCCTACATTTATTAATGATGCCAATGTTTTACTTTACAAGAATAATGAGCTGACAGGCATACCTTTATTGCCTGATTTATCAAACTTAGTTTATGTTAATTACATTGATAAAGGTAATGTTGATTCATTAGCCATGTATTATTATAAAAGTGATTATATTCCTGAAAAAGATGAAAATTATAGAATTGAGGTAAATCATTCGAGCTATCCTTCTGTATCAGCAGAAACTTATATTCCTAATGATATTACGCTATACAATATTGATATAGACACAACTTCTAATAAAGAAAAAATTGGGTTTACTTTTAGCTTTGATGATAATGCAAGTCAGCAGAATTATTACCGATTAAAATTATTTTCTTCCTGCACTAAAATATTTGAAAATGAGTATGGTGATGATGAGGAATTGAATTTTCGTGGAGCTACTAATTTTATGTCAAATGACCCTTCATTCCCAAGCGAAATTGGTTGGTCTTTAGTTGATGGCTATACTTTTGAAGGAAATTATGTAGTATTTACTGATGCCTTATTTAATGGACAGCAAAAAACTATTACATTAGATATTTTTTCTGGAAAGATAGTAGGATATGAGACTGACGACGGCACTAACTTTGTTGAGTATGCTGATTGTGATACCATTATCATTCAATTCTCTACTTTTAGTGATGATACTTATAGTTACTATAATTCATTAGGAGATCATAGTGAAAAAGGCGAGTTGAATATATTTGGAGGTGAGGTTATACCCGTATATACTAATGTTGAAAATGGTTTGGGCGTACTAATATCAACTAATGCTCAGCAAATTTATTTAAAACCATAAAAAATCCCACTCGTTTGAGTGGGGTTTATTGGTGGGCCTTGCTGTCCGTATTTTGAACTTTTTTTAAAAATTAATAAGTAAATTTGCATTATGAAAAAACTATTATTAGCATTCTCAATATTTTTGTCATGTATTATTTGTAATTCTCAAACATGGGAAAAATCTTTTACCCCTGGGGATTTTGATCTTAATGGGCAATACTTAGGCGGGTCAGAGGTAATGCAATTAGTTAGTCATAAAAAGAAGTTATATGCATCTATTGGTTATTGGCAGGATGCAACCAATATTTGGTATGGGGGCAGTAATTCTAATATAGGATGGGGGCAAATCATTCGAAAAGATAATTCAATTGGAAATTGGCAAGAAGATTTTAAATTTGGAGCAAATTATTTAAGACCAGAAATATTAAAACAGATAATTTTCACTAAAGATGCACAAGGAAACCTATTAACTTCACACGATACCTTGTTAATAGCAGCAGGATACTCACCTAATTATATTTCTAGTGTAGTGTCGGCAAAAGCCTTTGTTAGAAATGACAACAATGGCGTATGGGAAGAAAGTTCAATTTTTCAAGGTGGATTGCCTGCCGGTGAAAATTACTCTATACGTGATATTCAAGTTTATACTGATCAAATAACTGGAATTGAACAGATCTATGTCTCGGTAGGGACTCACGGAATCTTTACAGGAACATATAATCCAAATATTACAGGGAATATTGATTGGAATTCTACACCTGAAATCGGTCCATTAAGTATTCGATCTTTAGGAATTGCACAAGCCAACAATGGATTATATTTTTCTTCAGGCAATAAACTTTATAAAAGAGAAGATGGAGTAAATTTTTCATATTCTGTTATTCATGATTTTAGTGACTTAAGTACAAGTATTAACTCTGCAGTTGGTGGAATTAGAGGTTTAACTACTATCTCAAATCCAAATGGAAATAATGAAGCCCTTTTGTTAATGTGGTGTCCTGATGGCCAATCAAAAGGAACAATCTACCGCCTTGAGCCAAATGGAAATGGAGGGTTTGACCGTTACTATGAAACTAAAATTTCATTATTAGTTGAAAATTATTTATCCGGAAGTAGTGTTAGTTATCTTCTAGGAGCATATAATGAATTTTATGAATATACGGATCCGATAACTAATGACACCTATCACATTATTGGATTTGAATCATCTATTTCATCAGGAGTACATCCAACCTGGAATGGATATTATTCAGGAGCTTTATTTGCTAAACGTGATAATAACATGCAGTACACTCTTGAAGAAGTAAATGGTGCTATTGGATTGAATGATACAGCTCTTGTAGCTATAAGATGTTATGTGAAATCTCCTTTCTATAGTGATGAATCAATCTATTTTGGAGGGTTTGATCCAAATAGTAATATCTCTACAAATATGGCTTGGATTTACAAAAAAAATTATCAAAATACTTCTGTAAACGAATTGCCAAAAACAAAAGAATTGCTTAAGGTAATAGACATCTTAGGCAGACAAACAAAAGAAATAAAAAACTCTCTTTTATTCTATATCTATGATGATGGATCAGTAGAGAAGAAAATAATTCTTGAATAAATAAAAACCCACTCAAATGAGTGGGTTTATTTTTGGTGGGCCTTACGGTCCTAAGTTCGAACTTTTTTAGAAGATTTTTACGCTTAGATATTTAAAAGTCGATTCCCAGATGTACTCCAAACATATAGTGAATACCTTCTTGCTCTATGCCTATGTCAATTTGAGGCCCAATATGTAATTCTCCAATAGGTATTTCATATGCTAATTCAACATGTTGTGCAAACTGATATTCAGTTTCTTCTTCATGTCCATCATCATGCCCTTCATTATGTTCTTCTTCTGATACTCTAAGAATACCTGCTGCATAAGCTATTGTGATTCCAAAATCAAAACGATATAAACTAATTAGTGACAATGAATGATGGGCATGATCATCTAGTATCGTTTCAAATGAGATTCCTGCTCCAAGTTTATTATTTAATCCAATCCCTTTTATGTAATGAGAGTGAATTCCTATTGCATTCTCATGTTTAGGGATAAAACCTATACCTATAGCGAATTCATTCTCATGTGCATGCTCTTCATGTGAATGATTATCATCATGATTGTGCTGAGAAAAAGAAATTAAAGGAGATATTAAAAATATTAAAATTATTTTTTTCATTTTTCAAAAGTATTATTTTTTTCATAATTATAAATAAAAACCCACTCAATTAAGTGGGTTTCTTTTTGGTGGGCCTTACGGTCCTTATTTCGAACTTCTTTGAGAAACTATGCTTAGCATAATACTTTATTTTTAAAGTATTATTTTTGTTTCATGAAAAAGTTTTTATTCTTATTTATTCCAATTTTAATTGTTTCCTGTGAGAAATTTGAAGAAAATGATTCATATATGTTTCTTCCAAATCCAGATGCTATTCATGGTTGTATGGACCCAATAGCTTGTAATTATGATCCAGAAGCAAATTTTAGTGCTCAAAATCATAATGGTGCCTATGGTTGTGATTATTCATGTCTTGGGTGTAATGATCCTGCTGCCTGTAATTATAATTATAATAATGTTGTTAGTAATAATGATGGCTGTCTTTATCTTTCTAATTGTAATAAAACCTATGTCCCAGATAATACCTTTGAAGCATATCTTGAAAATGAACAATTTAGTCTTGGAAACCCTTTTAATACAAGAGGAGATTTCATTAGTAATAATAATTATGTTTTTACTGAATTATTAGATCAAGAGTCCTTAGTTGTTGCTCCATGGTATCCTACAACATCTGGAATTTCTGATCTTACAGGTATAGAAGATTTTAGCTCATTAAAATTATTAACCATTAGTGGCTCTTCAATAAGTAATCTTGATTTAAAGAATGGATTAAATCATATTTTAACAAGTCTAGGTATATCAGATTGCCCTAATCTTAGTTGTGTTAAGGTTGATAATAGTACTTGGTCTACTAATAATTGGATAAATGTTGATTCTCAAATTTATTTTAGTGAAGATTGTCAAGAATAATTCCTTATTATTATAATTAATTAAAAAATAAAAACCCACTCATTTGAGTGGGTTTCTTTTTGGTGGGCCTCTCGGTCCTTATTTCGAACTTTTTCCACAGGTATATTGCTCTGAATATATAGGTCTATTGCTAGATATGAAAATTGTCATAAGTTTTTTTAATTCGTAAGATTTTATTTAAAAAGATATTGTAAGTTGTAAGTGAATACATATATTTGTAATGTTAAAATCGATTTAAACACTTAACACAAAATAATAATCTTGAAAAAAACTATTTACGTTTTAACTGTTGTATTATTTGTCTCTTTGCTAACTAACGCTCAAACTAATATGGGAGATGTAAATAATGATGGGAATTTGAATATACTTATATTAGGTACTACTGAATCAATTAATAATAATTCTGAAGAATTTACTCCTTATCAGATTGCAATAGAGTTACAAAATATTTTGTTGGATGATACTAATATAACATTAGGTTTAAATGTAGTTGCTGAAGATATATATAGATCCAAAAATGTTAGTACTGGTATTGCAAACCAGATTACTTCAAATCTTGATTATTATTGTCATTCTTTATTTCAATATTATTTTTGGCCTGATGATAGAATTCAGAGGATGAAATATTTGATGGGTGATAGTATTTTTAATTGGGATTATGTTGTTATTGGCTCTGATCCTTATATGTTGTCTAATATGCCTGGTTTCTATTCTTTAGGGGTTAATAAAATTGCGAAAAAAATTACTGATGGTGGAGCTATTCCACTTCTTTTAATGACATGGCCTAAAGACTCTATTAATATTGATCATTTTGAGGAGTTTACTTATCGAACAGTTGATGGTGCTAAAGTCTTTATAGAAAATATTCCAGCTGGTTTAGCTTGGAATTCTCTGCCAAATAATAAGAAAGATATTGCAGTTTTTCATCCTTCTCCAAATGGAGCTTATTTAAGTGCTGCTTCAATTTATTCTCATATTTTTAATAGAAGTGCTTCTTTTTCTAATTATGTATATGATGATACAATTGCAGATATTTCAAATTCTATTATTGTGAATGCACAATCATCAATACACTACTCAGGTAATAGGTCATTTATTTCTCCATTTAAAAGTTGTGAAATTAATGATTCAATACTTATCTATAATCACGGAGGAAGCAGTACTGAAAATGGAATCCAGAATGGTTTAAATTGGGTTGTTACTGAAGCTCAAAAGATTTTACAATTTAGTACTAATCCTCCAATACATTTTAATTATGGTAGATCAAGTATGGGTTCAACTCATCTATATGTTGTAGACTCTTCAATGTTTGATTTTTCATTTGGATATCCTTTGCAGGATGACCTGAGCACAGGTTTAATTAGTATGCAGTATGGAATAGATCAACGAGTAAATAATAATGATGTAGAAACAGACTTGGGAGTTGCTATAAAGATGATTAATAATTCTGAATTACCTTTTGCACGAAATGTGCCATTGCGTTCAATTATTTCTCAAATGATAGAAGAAATACCAGGAGTTGATATATTTCGTACATTTCCTGTATTGGATCCATGGCATTTAAGTACTGATGTTAATAAAGCAATCGCAGCTTATATGTATACTATGCTTACTGGTGATTGCGCATTAGAAGGGACATTGCCTCCTGCAGATTCTGTTGAATGGCGTACAATGATGTCTCATAGGATTGGCTACACAACTGCTTGGAATTTGATGCATATACAAGCAATAAATCCATGCTATGATTCAGTTTTAACAATATCTAATGATTCGACGTGGAATTGTTATCAGTCAGCAGGATGTCAATTGGCAGGAAGCAATCCTTCTAATGCTGGTCAATTTACTAGTTTATCAGATTGTCAATCTTCTTGCAGTCCAGCTTCAATTAATACGATTGATGGAACAAAAAGTAAGATATTAATTAAAGTAGTTGATATTTTAGGAAGGGAAACGTCTGTAAATAGTAATCAAACCTTATTCTTTATTTATGAAAATGGCACAGTGGAGAAGATAATAGTTATTGAGTAAACAAAAACCCACCTAAATAAGTGGGTTTCTTTTTGGTGGGCCTCTCGGTCCTAAGTTCAAACTTTTTTAGCAAATTATTGTGTAATTTAGCTGAATGAAAACACTACTTTTTCTTTAAAATATAATATAAGATGAAAATTTTTAGACCTTTTAAAATTAATTTAGTTTTAATATTTTTTTTGTTTTTTTCGTCGAATTCATTCGCCCAAACCTATAATATAGGGCATACAAGTACTGTCCTTTATGACAATACTAGAATTAGGGATGTTAATACTGAAATTTATTATCCTGCTGATAGTAATGGAGATGATGTGTCTATTTCAATTGGTAACTTTCCAGTATTAGTTTTTGGACATGGTTTTTTAATAAGTTGGGAAGCATATGAGAACTTCTGGATTTCTTTAGTTTCAGAGGGTTATATATTGTGTTTTCCAACAACTGAGATGGGGTTTACCCCAAATCATCAGATTTTTGCAGATGATTTAAGATTTATTTCATCTCAAATGCAGATAGAGTCTCAGAACAGTTCGTCTATATTTTATAATTCTGTATTACCTAAAACTGGAATAATGGGTCATTCTATGGGCGGCGGTGCTAGTTTTCTTGCTACAGAAAATAATCCAAACATTATTACATTAATTAATTTTGCTGCCGCTGAAACTAGTCCTTCAGCAATATCGGCAGCAAGTAATATCACTATACCTTCACTTATATTCTCTGGAGAGGATGACTGTGTTTCACCACCAATAAGTAATCAAAATATTATGTTTGATAGTCTAAACTCTATATGTAAAACACAAATTAACATTATAAATGGTGGGCATTGCTACTTCGCTAATGAAAATATGCTATGTAGTTTTGGAGAATCTTCTTGTAACCCAAACTTAAATATTACAAGAAACGAGCAACAAAGTGTAACAAATGATTTTTTAAAAATTTGGCTTAATTTTTATCTTAAATCAGATCAAAATTCTTTTTCTATTTTTAACGACTCTTTACAATCTTCCAATAGAATCACTTATTCTCAATTTTGTAATAGTACAGCAACAGAGGAAAAATCCTTTGATAAAGAACTTATTAGAATAATAGATATATTAGCAAGAGAAACAAAAGAAAAGAAGAACGAACCTCTCTTTTACATCTATGATGATGGAACAGTTGAGAAAAAAATAATTATTGAATAAATAAAAACCCACTCAATTGAGTGGGTTTATTTTTGGTGGCCTCTCGGTCCTAAGTTCGAACTTCTTTAATAACTTTATTTATTTGAATATGTAAGGTTGTTACTAGATTGTAGTATTGTTATATTCTTGTTGAACTTGTAAGATGTTATTCGAATATATATTGAAAGTTGCAAGAAAGTACATATTTTTGCAGTATTAAATCGATTTAATAAATTAAAAAAATAACTAAAATTAATCTAAAAAGTAAAATTATGAAAAAATTATTATTAACAGCCGTAACAGCTTGTGCAATTTTGTTTGCTCAGGCACAATCACCTTGCGATTCATTAACTGTTTCTGGCTCACAAAATCAATTAACACTCACATCTGTAGGGATTATTGATTTTTGGGAAACAACCGCTCCAGATGGAACAATATTAGGGCAGGATAGCTTATGGAATATGCATAGTGTATACAACAATTCATCTTCAGGTATACCTTACGATACAATCACTACTTGTCTTTATACAATGAATACAGTTTGTTGCGTGGTTTATATTTGGAATGGAAGTAGTTGGTCAGTTCCAGGAAACCCTGTCCCTTCGTGGGATTGTAGTCCAAATATGATTGGATGTTTTGATCCAGGTACTGGTACTGGACAGTATACTTCATTATCTGCTTGCCAGACTGCTTGTTCGTTTACTGCTTCATGGGACTGTGCTCCAGCAACTGGATGTTATGATCCGGGAACAGGTACTGGTCAATATACTACACTAGCTGCTTGCCAGGCTGTTTGTAGCAATACTACATCTGTTTATTGTGACTCAATGATTGTGAATGGATCGCAGACCCAATGTGTATTTGAGATTATTGGATTAAATATACCAGTTGACTATTGGATATCTACTGCAAATGATGGTACAGTTTTGGGTGAAGATAGTATGAGTACTTATCATATGGTATATAATAATCCTGGAACCTCAATGATGCCTTATGATACAATTAATGTTTGTATTACTTATGCAGATGCTATTGGATATTATACATGTTGTGTAACTTGGGTTTGGGATGCAGCTTCAGGTATGTGGGCTAAGATGGGTGGTGTAACTTCAGTAGCTGA
>Ga0307994_1001609_pt1 | contig 13352 bp, 16 predicted proteins | sample EllFjometagen261_FD_203171 | JGI IMG/M metagenome (GOLD analysis project Ga0307994, IMG submission 203171) | Marine microbial communities from Ellis Fjord, Antarctic Ocean - #261 | ecosystem: Environmental > Aquatic > Marine > Unclassified | place: Southern Ocean | collected 2014-11-02 | reverse complement strand
GACGCAAATCAGAACGAAATAAACAAAGTAGTACGTTTTACATCTAGAAAGAATAGAGAAACTCAAAGATGTTGCGCATAATCCAACAAAAGAATGAAATGCGGTATAAAGGGACAGAAAAAAAAAAGAAACATGTCAGCTGCATCCCTTACCAAAAAAATGACCATCAACAACCCCAAAATGAGCCGTAGAGAACGTCGCAACCAAAAAGAAGTCACTGCACTCCAAGAAAAAGATACGCCAATTTTACCAGCCACAACTTTCAAACGCATTGTCATTCAAGAAGCTGCCAATCACTCAAGCCATCGTTTACGCTTTAATGCGGACGCTGTCAAAGCTCTCCAGGTCGCAGCTGAAAGTGAAATTACCACTATTTTCACTGGTTCTGCGGTTATCGCTGGTATCGCAAAGCGTGATACTGTGACTGTTGAAGATATGCGCAATTTCCAAGTACTGCGTAGTATTTAAATTGTGACAAAATTGTGAGTAGACCTATATAAATATAAATATAAATATAAATTAACACAAATAAAACAACATGTCTATTCTTAATTGTTTAACTAGATTAACTATCATCAATCATACTGGCCTCCCAGCAACTTTTGTATTTTCTCCTGAAACATCAATGAGGCTACAACCCATCGATTCAGCACATGTCAATGGTACAGTTGAATCGAATGCAGAAACAGTTCTTCAATGGGTGCAAGAATTTTGGCAGTTAATATCTTATGGTCCAACGTTCAATAAATTAGAATGGATCCTTGCGCCAAACTCAGAAGAAACGGTCAGGTTTCAAACCACAGGACCCATGAAATTTGAAATCAATTGGGACGATCCCTCTGTATCTTGGGAAGAACATAAGCCAGGGACATGGTCGATCGATATGTCAAAAATAACCGCAGTCACTATGCATTTGCGCGGAGATGTTGGAGAGTATGTACAACAACGTACAGCAGGAAAACCCGCCACCGTGAAATCTGTTCAATTGCAACATTTCCTTGAAATTGCATGCGACGAAGAAATACCGTTTCGAATTCTAGAACAACAAGTCTCCAAAATGTATTGGAGACCCGATATTAACCTCAAAAGTATTGTATCAGCTTAAGATTTTGTAAAATTTAACAACCATTCTTCTTTTGTACACACCTCTGTAAAAGTCGAATCAAATTTTCGTCCTTTAGCAGAACGTTTGCAGGTTTTCCACGAATCACGTGCACGTTCTGTTGAAAATTCGATTTTTAACGTGTCGTCTTGCATCCAACACTTGACCTCGCGTGTCCATCCATGGTACAAATATATCTTATGTTCATCCATCTCACCCAACGCATACATAAAAACTCGATGTTTAAAACGTCCCATATGATGGTCAATATCATCAGCATGTTCAAGAGTAGAATACAATGGTTCTTTGATCCAATAATTTTCTGTATCGCGTGCATACATAAACCAAGTTTGACCCATTTTTTTATAAATACACAGTTCTATTTAAGTACCTCCAAATCTATTTAAAAATGGACTTTGGATTAATATTTATATTCGTGTGGGCATTATGGCACTTATTCATTGTAACTGTTCGAGACGCTGGAGGAGGCATTTTTTACGGCATATCCACCGCAAATGTGATTGGGCAATACGCCAAACAATACAATACGCCACACGAACATATTTTGCTATGGGAAGCCCAACAACAAGTTCAGAGTTTTACCTGGACTTTACAACCATACACCATCTCCTCCAGACCCATATCAGGAGACCACATTCACATGGCCATCTCCATATGGATAGGAAAACAACAAAGACAAGCGGAACACGACCGTCCCATCACACAAAATATACCCTATGAAACCAAAGAAAATATTTGCCAATATCCAGGTAACATTGCCTACACCAAAGTATGGCCACACGTTGGTGTACATACTCATTGCGACGGACTCATTCACGTACACCCATGGTCTGCACCCCAAGCCATTCGACAAGAAGGACGCGACGTACAATTAGGACTATGGTTTGACCAAGTCGGCATTCAATACAGACCAAACTCATTTGAATTTTATAACGGAACGCGTCACGACAACAATGCCACACACAAATGGAGGATCGCAGAATATCCCTGCTACAACCAGTCCAACTACAATTTATACGAAGACCATTTCGATAAGATATGGTTGGGACACGCCTACGCCTCCTACGTCATGTGGTACAGCTCGTCCGAGAAGCCTCCACATGCCATCGATACACATATCAACAGTTTAAAGAAAGCAGACGCGACTGGCTTTGACGGAAAACCTTATCCACATAATTGTTAATTTACCATATAAAGGCCATCGTCCACAAAAAAATAATGAAAGACTGGAACCCATCCAATCCCAATGAAAAAAAGCGAAGTTTTCATACGTTGTTTCGCCCGTTTTTTCGTGAATACGATGTTCAAGTTGGGAAATGGACACAAGAATTAGAGGCCAGTATAAAAGATTTTTTAAAAAGACGTATTGACCACGATTTAACCGAGGACCAATGGAAATCCTTAGTTCGTCGTTTTAAAAGTCAATATAAAGAATATTTTGAACTCAAAGCTACTTTTAACAGTGGCAACGATGGATGGCTGGTTGGAGATTCCATCGTCGGTAAAAGAGTAACTTGTGAGTTCACCCTGGGAACATACAAAGGTATAATTACTAGTCACTCCAAGACAATTTTGCACTCAATATTTAGAAAAATTCAACCATCAACCTATACAATTAGATTTGATGATGGTGAAATTGCTCAGTATAATATATTCCGTATTGGGGATCAATATGACAGAGTGGGAACGAGACGATTAACTATCTCCCCCTTAACGTTTGAACCTGAACCTGAACCGTGCAATGACCCACACCAAAAAATGTGTACCGTGTGTATGATACAATGTGTGAACACTGTCTTGGTGCCATGTGGACACGCTTGCATGTGTAAGGGGTGTGCCAACAGGGTTTTTGAAGGACGTGTGAAGTGTCCCATATGTCAACAGCGTATTCAAGTTATTCAACGCATGTATTATTCGGGTTATGATAATAATGAAGAAATTGACAGACTAAAGTCGGAAATTGACAAACTAAAGTCGGACCTTGCTTAAGACAGAGATTACAAATTGAGTCATATGTCGAATTGCGTTTCAAACTCTTGCTTTTTTTCGGAAATGCCTTTTGTCTCTCCTTCCCATCCCCATTGGACTTCTGTGGAACTTATTTCTTTCAGCGGATATCCCAATATTTTAATTTGTTTAGCTGGTACAAGTGTGATGTTGGGTTCTTTGCGTGCGTTCATAGCAACTTTTATTCCAAGTAAAAGTGTCAATCCGAGTAAGGCTAACGATACTACATATTGTTCAAATAAGATTGCAATTACCAATCCTATAAACAAAATTACAGATAGAATAACTATAAATATATTCATATAATGTCACGTTTTTATTATTAAATACTGTTTTTTGGACGTTTCACAACGGTTGGACAGTTTGCGAGCACAACGTGCACTCATAAAACTGACATAGGTCGCTACACTAAGCAGAATGGACGGGATAATATACGGTGTTTCAGAACACCATGACTTATCCAAGTGCATGGAATAACGAGAAGCAACCACACACGTATCATTGGTAGTCTTGAACACTTCTAAACAATTGTAACATGACAAATGCAATGTAACAACAGAACAAAGACCGACGATCAAAAAAACGAGATTACAAACTCCAATCGTTGTTTGGAGCCCACCAAAGTAATTGAGATATTGTTCCCTGCTTGTACAGTAATAACCAATCGTCGGCACACACAACCCAAAAAACACGAAATAGCCAACAAACCAGACCCATAAATTCATTGAATTATAATGAATGACCAACAAGTACAATGTTTGTGCTTGGTATATCGCGGTACTATACGCCAACCATCGATACATATTTAAAGTTGGTTCGTCTGACATATTGTTATTGTATGTGTCGATTCAACTTTAAATAGTAACCGTTTGCGAACATACACTGTAGTCAAAATGATCCATGAGAACATGAACCATATGTTTAAAAAAACAACGCTCAGACTTAGCGATAACGGAATAAAAAGTTGAATTGACCACATCAACGTTACTATAATTGTCAATATCGACAGGACAAACAACATTTTTACAATTTGAGGTTATCTAATACAACAAATACCAACAATCTTGGATTTTTATTTGAAGAATAATTTTAGACAAAAAACGAAAATCCTATTTTAAACTTAAAGATCATATTTACTTTCATTCTATTTTTATTAAAATGATTTCTTGCATTGTCGGGAAATTATCCAAAACAAAACAGCAATTCGAACTTGATTTACGAAAACATGGTTTTCAAGTTCGTAAGAGTATAACAAAGACCACCACACACCTTATTGTACCAGATATGACCAATATCGACAAGCATAATAAAAAGATTATTCAAGCTCGCGAGTTTGGTCTCGATATTGTAGACGAAGCATGGTGCGTTGCTCGCTTTACAAGCGCTTCGGCATGTATTCCGTTTAGTCCAATGCTTGCAAAGAACTACAAAGACCAAAAAATTGATGGTTGGTGGTGTTCTGAGAAGTTGGATGGATTACGTGCAGTGTGGGACGGTCATCAATTTTGGTCTCGCAGTGGTAATCCGTTTGATGTGCCTGATGAATTTACGACCGAATTTCCCAATGTAGTTCTTGATGGCGAACTCTTTTGTGGCCGCGGGAATTTCAACGTGGCGTCAGGAATTGTTCGAACGCAGGGAGGCACATACGATGATTGGAAAATCACTGTGAATTTCGACGTGTTTGATGCACCTGAAATAGATGGCGATTTCGAGACACGCTATGCGTTTTTGAAAACTTTATCTGGGAAAAAACACATGACTATTTGTGAGCAGACGCAAATTTCAAATGCCGACGAATTACAGCAAAGATTGGACGAAATTGTCAGTCTGGATGGTGAAGGATTAATGTTGCGAAAACCAGGAAGCATGTATGAATCAAAACGTTCTTCTACTCTATTAAAAGTAAAAAAAATGCATGACGACGAATGTGTTGTGATAGGCCATGAGGGTGGTAGAGGAAAATATACAGGCATGTGTGGTGCACTGGTATGTGAATATAAAGGCAAAATGTTCAAAGTTGGCAGTGGTCTGACTGATGCTGACCGAAAGAATCCACCGAAAATGGGCGCCACAATTACCTTTGGTTATTTTGAAATTACGAAGAATGGTGTACCACGCCATCCAACATTTAAACGTGTTCGAAGATCTTAATCATTTTTATTTAGTTTATAATCCGAACCACCCCATTTTATAGTATTTGTATTTTGTAACGCTTTAAATCTGATGTACACGCCGATAAATTCACGAAATATCCATAACACATAATGCTGAACCATATTAACAATAAAGAAATATATACCTCTGGGTTTATCAGAAATGCGCCCCCAGTCGAAAAAATAATTATTATTCGCATTGTCTTGCCATTTTTTGGGTAACCCAACCGCACGATCCAGTAACATAAATGTCAATGCGTCAACTATAAACCATGCAAAAGGATGCACAAGTGCAATTTTTGGTGACACTACACGGTGGTAACAAGACAAAAAGATTAAACACATCCACGAAAACAAGTGACTGTCAATAACCAGCTCAAATGGTGTTGCACGAGAGGTCATTTCTGTTTGCATTCTTAGCCTAGCCCATCGAACACGTCTATCGATATAATTTGATATGTTGAATGCACCAAGATTTTGTAAACCTGTGTATTTGGACATGGCGACTTCATACCCTTGTTTGTCAAATGCTATTCCCATGTGTGAATCTTCCGCCAAGTGATTTGCAAACACATTGAGACCTCCAATCGTTTCTAAATGTGGTTTTGAAATCATATTACTCATTCCATTTACGCATGAACACAATAAATTATTAATGACGGTATATGGTCGACCATGTGCAGTGGCAAAGTACCATCTTACTAACATGGAACCTAAAGATATTGCGCCTGTTGATGATTCAACCGTTGGTCCTGAAACTCCCCATGGAATTTGATGCACAAGTCGCGCTCCATCAACACATTTATCGACCATATCTTGAATAGCACAATCCGATGCAACAATATTTGCGTCTGTGATCCAAATTAAATCGTATTTGACTAGTTTATATCCAGTTGCCATATTTTGTAATTTAGGGTTCTTGCCACATTCTTCCGTACCAATTGATATAACTACCGCTACATTGGGAAATGCTTTTTGTAGTTTTTTCACGATTTCCAAAGCTGGATCATTCTTTTCTGCCACACAAAATATTAATTCAAATAATGGATATTCTAACAAAAAATAACTGTTCAAATTTTCTTCAAGCGTTGGTAACATACCCTTCAATGGTTTTAATATCGAGACACCAGAATTGGAATAATATTTCCTTTCAAGTCGTGCATCGACACCCGAATATTTAGCGCGTTGTGTATCTTTCCATGTACAAAAAAGATGTGATATCTGAAACCCCCAAGCTATGAAAACACACAATAGACAATTCCATTTAAACAACATACAAGCCAATAATAATAAAATAATTGTAACGTAATAAGTTTTGATATCCATATATATTTTGTGCACAGATATTTATACTATTTTTTTCATTATTGCCTATTTAAACTTTGTTTTGAGAGTCAAAGATGTTGTTATTGATACTGTTTTTTACTTTTTGTTATGGAGATATTATATATAAACTGGAATCAACGAAAACTTGCAGCTCAGCGATGTCAGGTTCGCCCATCACGGACAAAGCAATTTGTCAAACACAAGCACAACAATTAGGAATGGACGATACAATCGCAAGTACCATCGCAATGTCAGCCGTCTTTCCAGGTGGTTGTACATACAAAGATAATGAATTATACATCTTTGACTCTCGAAACACAAATCAATGTTCTGAGACCTATCAATGTATTTGTAAATATGAGGCACCTGTGTGTACACAAGGTACAAACGAACAAGATTGTATATGCGGGGGTGAAATATGTACAAATGACAAAGGATTGGTTTGTTCTGGTTCAACATGTTCACACCCACAGGATTGTACCATAAACACAGCAAATGCACAACTATGCAAATGCGGATTGACAGATTGTACCAAATACACTGGATTATTCTGTGACGGAACAACTTGTCAACACGCACAAATATGTCCAAATACCAAGGGATTACTGCCGAATGACGTAATATGTATGTGTGGTTCGGTAGATTGTGTTAGCGAATATTGTGTCGCCGCAAGTAGTACATGTCATGCACCATGCTCCGCGGGAAAGTACGTTTCAGATCATTTCGTGTGTGAAAATTGCGATGTTGTGGGATACTACTGTCCAGCTGGAGCCACGCAATCCGCAACTTCGTTTTCTTGCCCCACAGGAACTTATTCAGAAACAACTCGTAAAGCGTCAGAACTAGAATGTAAGAAATGTACGAAAGGTCGATATTCTGATAAAACAGCAGTTTCAGATTCGAACGAATGCAATGTATGTAGTTCGAACATGTATCAAGACGAAGAGGGAAAGAGCAAATGTAAGGGATGTCCCGATGAAAAGATCATTGTGGATACGATCACTGAAAGTAAACACGATAGCGTTGATGATTGCGTTATTAATATTCCAACCTGTTCGTCTACACAATACCTTCAAAATAATGTTTGTACCATTTGTATTGAAGGAAACATGTGTGATGGTACAACAATATCAACATGTCCAGCTGGTCATTATTGTACAGGAGATGGGAAAAAAACACCATGTCCAGCAGGTAAATATGGCGAATCGTTAGCGTCAACCACCATAGACACATGCATAGAGTGTGACATAGGAACATTTCAAACAATAGCTGGTCAAACATATTGTGACCGTTCATGTCAGATTGGTTCATATGGGAACAAAAAGGGTGCAAATACATTAGAAAACGCATGTGTTAGTTGTCCACTGGGAAATATGTGCCCTACGATGGGAATGAAACAACCCAACAAATGTCCCTTGGGTACATTTCAAAATACAAAAGGTTCATACGAATGTTCACAATGTCCTCAAAATACATTCAGTGACAAATTCGAATCCCTCACATGTAAAAAATGTGAAAACCTACTACAAACAACTGGAATTGGGTCAACGTCGGAATCTCAATGTTTAGAAACGGAACAACAATGCCCTGGTGCACAAAGACCCATTCAAAACATTTGTAAAGATTGTAGCCCCGGATTTTATTCAAATGGAAAAGGTACTAAATGCATTCTTTGTCCCGTTGGATATTCACAACCAGAACCCAAACAAAATAGTTGCAACGTCTGTAAAGAATGTCATATGTTCGGAACTGCAGAAAAAAGCAACCAGTTTAATTTTATATCGAACATGACCAAGTATGACAACTCACCTGCCAAAGTTCAATATGAATTGATCAACGTCATTGTATACATAACATTGAGCATATTAGTCATTATAGTTGTATGTATACACAGGTGTTGTCCATACAATTTGAAAAATTTAGACTTGTTTTTTTCAGGAGAACATCCCATCGAAGATACACATGCTCGAAGAGTCTTAGAAACGAGACTTGGAGCCGCGTTAAGTCTCAGCATACCTCTCATAATCGCAGGGATAGCAGTATTCGTCTTCACAGACGACAACACGTCAGTAACATCGTCCTTAGTACCCGTCGGTACCATAGATGTTGACAACAACTTTAATTATTTACATTTTGAATATCGTTCGTTCTATGCAAATGAAATTGATACTTGTGCTGATATTACCATAGACACAGTCATGGAATGCGAGTCTTCCATCGAAACATTGAAAAATAATTGCTTGGTAAATATCACGTGTTTTGTACAAAAAGAGTTTTCTGGAAATAATTTTATCAATATGGAAATACCTGACAATCAACAATGGGCACTACTAACATCCTATCCTACCATGTGGATGTACTCGCAAAAAAAAATAAACACAGTTATCAAATCAGACACGCCCTTACAAGGAACACGGTTTAATATTATCACATTCGGGATAACGCGTTCAATATATACAGACGTCCCCACGAAAACATCAAACTATGGTGTCAACATGAATTTTAGAGACATTGAATACGCTCAAAACGACGAACACAACGGATTTCATTATTTGTCAATCAAATTATCAACATCGGAAAATATATTCTCTTTTATTTCAGATATAAAACTTAATTTTATAACTCAATTATCCACCGTATTGACACTATTGATTTCAGTTTTAAGTTCGATGAAAATAATAAAATTAGGTCTTGAAAAAATAATTGATGGTTGTTACACACAATGTTGCAGCAAAATACCGAAAGATGTACAAAGACGGAAAGAAATATTGGACGAAGAAAACAAAAACAAATGCACAATTGAAAACAAATGCACAGTTGAAAACGAACTGAATCAAATTCATACGGACGAACACGGGCAAAAATATTATTACAACAAAGAAACAAAAAGAAGCGAATGGGTACTATAAAATACTATAAAAAGGTAACTAATAAATAACAATGTATACCAAAAGAACACAAAGATTTACAAACAATAATTGTACATGGTCATTCTACATTTCATTGGCAGCACATATAATAAGTGCTTCTCTCATTATTTACTTATTTGTTAAACCAGAACCAACGTACACACAAAGACAATTAGCGAATTCACCTAAATGGTGGACTTACGAATCTTCTTCAGAGACTTTGCATATACATGCGACCAATGTGCATATTGGCAAAACGGTGCATACTGACAACCAAAAATCAAAAAGGAGACGCCTGATGCATTCTTCAGGAGCAAAACTGTTCGTCAACGGAATTGTGCAATCTGAGTCTGTTGACATACTTTCACAAATTTTATATCACGGAACACCATTACAAAATACTTTACAAGGACCAAAAGGCGATAAGGGTGACACTGGTTTAAAAGGTGACGTTGGGGTCAAGGGTGACACTGGTTTACAAGGTGACATTGGTTTAAAAGGTGACACTGGACCAAAAGGCGATGATGGTGACGTTGGGGTCAAGGGTGACGCTGGTTTACAAGGTGACATTGGTTTAAAAGGTGACACTGGACCAAAAGGCGATGATGGTGACGTTGGGGTCAAGGGTGACACTGGTTTACAAGGTGACATTGGTTTAAAAGGTGACACTGGACCAAAAGGCGATGATGGTGACGCTGGGGTCAAGGGTGACACTGGTTTACAAGGTGACATTGGTTTAAAAGGTGACACTGGACCAAAAGGCGACGATGGTGACACTGGAAAGAGCGGTGAAAATGAGTGGTGGGTGTATGAAAGTGGTGAATTGCGTGTAAATGCAAGTGAATTGCGTGTAAATGCAAGTAATATATATTTTTCAAATCTGCATACGGATGGTGATATTATTGCGCATGGTAAAATAGTTACAGATAAAAATTTTATTATTGCGCATGGTAAAATAGTTACAGATAAAAATTTTCATCTAGGACATAATGATTAATTTATTTTTTCTCGAATGGTTTTACTTCTACATAGTCTTCCAAGTGGTCTGCTTTATTATTCTCAATAGCAGACTGATTAATGAAAGCGATAGCAGGGTGTTGGGGTTTATATTCCTCAATTTCTTCTTGTTCTTGAGTGAAAAACTGTTCGGGTTCGTCGATGGACATATTTGATTTTCTGTTAAGGGTAGACATATTTTATGGTGGTATGTGGTGTTATATTTATAGGGTCTTTTTACTGTTCGGAGTATAAAGTAAACTACATACGATTTAAATGGCTGACAAACAATTGGAATTGTCTGATGAACAACGAGAAGAAGTACGTCAAATGCTTTCTAAATTTGGCAACAAAAAGACAAAACAAAAAGAAACAAAGGACCAACAACAACAGGATATTGCTGAAATAGATCCCGATCCTTTGGAACTTTCGCCGCCTGGTTCTACTATTGAATGGACAGATTTGACTCCCAAAACTCGCCGATACTCGTTTGTACGAGAAACAAGAGCTAGGTTCGTGCCGTATATTTTGGACAGAGTTCTTGTATCTGTTGAAAATTTGAATGTTTTGATTAAAAAAATCGGCATGGATGTTACATCTCAAAATAATATGCTTACGGTTTGTTCAATTACCCAAGCGGACCCTGTTCGCGTATTTCACCTTCAAACGTGTGAAAAAGACGATCAACTTGTAATTGAAGCTATACGATATATTGTTTAGTCGTTCTTTTGGGTCTTGGCCATATGTATATTGCCGAAATAAAATGAATAATAGAAACGGCGATGATAGATATGGCGGCAAATACCCACCCGATTGGTTTGTTGTATTGTGCATACCAATATGGCAATTTACCTGAAATGGAACGACCACCTATTCCAACGTATGTGATGAGAAATAGATTATATATTATTGTATATGTGATGGGTTTCCATATTGAATGTAGTGAAATATGTTTGGTTTGTGATAGGATTGCAATGACGTTGAGTCCGTGTGTGACGATGATAAAAAATATGTTTTTTGGTATTTTGTTGTTCATATAAACGGGCGCGATGACTGTCCAGAAACCTACAAAGACAAGGATGGATGGTGCAAATATCGTTTCGAATATATGTTTTTGAATTTGTTGTATCCTTTTGTTTTTGATTGCAAATAATAAGAAAAAGATGGTTTCTAAAATGAATGTCCACATTGTGTAATAAATAAGTATGTATGCTTTTTCTGCCCATGCGTCAAACATGAGTACAATTGAGAATAAAATAAACCATAATACTCTTTGCATGTGTATCAAAAATATATTGTTTAAATAGTTATAAAGTGACATATGTCCACCTGGTGTCTTCTACAAATGCACGTAACGATGTATATGCACCATTCATTAATTTTTCGATTAATGGTGGTAATTCGTTTTGAACGAATGTTGTAAATTTTTCGGGTGGTACTCTGGGCACTTTTGAATTTAAGAAGAATGACTTTGTCTTTGGTTCTTGGTACAGTGCGAAGAACAACAGTGCGTGTTTGGCAATTCTATCGTCACTTTCTTTTATTTTTTGTAGCATATTTTGGAGTCTTACTGAATGTTCCGTATAATCTACCATGATGTTGCCAATGATTTTGTTGCAAACATCGTCTAAGGTGGTGGCGTCTGTATTTAGTAGAATATGATACATTAAGTCCTTTTTTTGACGATTTATTTCAATTTCGTGGTGTTCTTTATATTGTGTCGTCATTTAATTCTATTTTTGAATGTGAAAGTATGATCGTTAAACTAAAATAGGATTTTCTGTTTATGAGTATAAATCTTCTTTACTTTGCTTGACTTGAGCTTGATCTTGATCTTGATATGCAAAACTTTGAATCCTTTGTGTCCGTATTTGGTTTTTTCGTGAAAAGTCATTTTAATAGTTTTTATGTTGATAAAATCGATCAATCAATACGGGAAAATATTATAGACGAAGATACAAGAGACATGATCAACAATGTGACAGAATTCCATACGATGCGACATCAATTGTGTACTAAAATATTTGAGTATTTGAAAAATGCCGAACTTTTGAATACTTTGGTTTCTGCAAGGGGGTTGGAGCAATTTGATGTCGTTCCGAACAATTCGATATGTTGCATTTGTGGTGTCAAACTCAATGCACGTAGTGGTATTCTATTATATGTCAATAGTAGTGAGGTAACATGTATAACTGTGCATAAGCGATACAAGCAAATTTTGTATAATTTTTGGTATTTGGTGCATTTTGCGGACGAGATTATGGTTGATATAAGAAGTTGGTTGAAAAATGACCTGTATACCAAAAATATCTCTTCTGTGATCGAAAAAATAATTGATCATCAAGATCAATTATTTATTAAACAGGGATATGTAAAATTGAAAAATATAAACGAATACATCCAATCTGAAATGCCTCGGTTACCTATAAATCATGGTATTTCAACAGTAGAATGAAATGGATAATCGGTTGGCCTTTCTTAATTTTATCCTTGTTTTTTCCGGAACCGTATCGGGAACAATCACTCGCTGTACAAACAATTATTTGTACACTTTTTAAACAAATGTATACTTTTCAACTACTGACATTTATATTTGTCTTGTCTTATTTTGTTGAATCAAAAATACATAATATACTATCTGTACAATTATTACACCATCTCATCATTCTTTGTACGGTCATTGTTCAATACATTGAACCAAAATATCAATATTTTTGTTGGTGTTTAGTTGGTTGGTCTACACGATGGCTTGGGTCTGTGAATATGTTCGTCCAACCCTTTAGAACATTAATTAAATGTATTATACTGTTGTTCGTGTTGAAAGGTAAATGGCGA
>Ga0307994_1001604_pt1 | contig 13368 bp, 7 predicted proteins | sample EllFjometagen261_FD_203171 | JGI IMG/M metagenome (GOLD analysis project Ga0307994, IMG submission 203171) | Marine microbial communities from Ellis Fjord, Antarctic Ocean - #261 | ecosystem: Environmental > Aquatic > Marine > Unclassified | place: Southern Ocean | collected 2014-11-02 | reverse complement strand
TGATATTGGCAAAGTCAGTGGTAAGATTAAAGCACAACTTGCTTAGGCTTTTATTAAAAGGCAAACCACGTGGCGTCACGAATACCGCAATCATTTATTGATGACCTTCTCGACCGCACCGACATTGTCGACCTAGTGGACGGGCACGTAAAACTCAAAAAAACAGGCCGCAACTATTCAGCATGCTGCCCTTTTCACAAAGAAAAGACACCCTCTTTTAGTGTTGCCCCAGATAAGCAGTTTTACTATTGCTTTGGCTGCGGCGCTGGCGGCAACGCCATTGGTTTTTTGATGCAGCTAGCAAACCTTAACTTTCCTGAAGCGGTAGAAGAGCTGGCGGGTAAAGCTGGCCTCACTGTTCCTAAGGACGATAGCATTACCAGTAAAGCGGCATCTGCAGCCAGCCAAGCTAAAACCCAAGCTCGCAATCAAGCCTACGACCTATTAAACCGCGCTAGTCAATTTTATCAGAGCCAGTTACGTCGTCATCCAGAAAGACAGAAGGCCGTAACTTACCTTAAAGGACGAGGTTTGAGTGGCCAGATAGCGCAGCGGTTTGGCGTAGGGTACGCCCCCACTGGTTGGCAAAATTTAATGCACGAATTAGCACCAGAAAAGGAGCAAGAACAAGCACTTATAGATGCTGGCATGCTAGTAGAGAAAGAAGAAAATAAACGCCGCTATGACCGTTTCCGTGATCGCATTATGTTCCCTATCAAAGATTATAAAGGCCGCATTATTGCCTTTGGGGGCCGAGTTTTGGGAGACGACAAGCCCAAGTACCTGAACTCACCAGAAACTGTAGTTTTCCATAAACAAAAAGAACTTTATGGCCTCTACGAAGCCCGCCAACATGAACGTAACCTTAAGCGCATTATGGTGGTTGAAGGCTACATGGACGTAGTTGCCCTAGCACAACATAATATTAATTATGCCGTAGCCACCCTTGGCACCAGCACCAGCACCTTTCACTTAGAGCGTATCTTTAAACTAGTGAGCGAAGTGGTATTTTGTTTTGACGGTGATGCCGCTGGTTTAAAAGCTGCAGACCGTGCTATGCATACCTGCCTATCCTTTATGGAAGATGGACGACAAGCGCGCTTTTTATTATTACCAGATGGAGAAGACCCCGATTCATTAGTGCGCCAAGAAGGCAACGAAAAACTGACTGCCCGTATCACCGAGGCCACACCGCTGAGTGATTTTTTGTTTCAACGCTTGGGCCAAGATCTAGACCCACATAATCTAGAGCATCGCGCAAAACTAGCCACCGATGCTAGCCCATTAATCGAAACCATCCCCAAAGGAATTATGCGCAGCATGATGCAGGCTCGATTAAGCAAAATAACGGGCTTAGATAAAGACACTTTAGCAGAACTAAGCGCTCTGAAAGCGCCTTCCACAGTGCCTATTTCTGATGTTAATACTAAAACTCAGGCCAGCCCCCAAAAAAAACCGGCACCGACAATACCTCCTGGGTCTCCACAAATTACTACTCACAATAGCGCTGATGATTATTCCGATTACCGTATGGCGGATATTAACTCAGATACAGTGGAAGATTCCCACCACTGGCACCATGAACACTATCAATCCTCTTCTACTACCGAGCACTCTCAACCATCAAGACAACATTTTAGTGCCACCCTACCAAAAGTTCAAAATCCTGCCCAAGCGGCCATTAGGATAATCTTACGACACCCAGAAACTGTTGAACATATCCATGAAATCCCTGCCCACTTAGCCGAATTAAAGATGCAAGATGCCAGGGTGCTCCTGCAACTACTGGGTGCGGTACAAGCTATGAGTAAGTTACTGAAACGCTGGCCAAATCCAGCAGAGTTGCACATTGAGTGTGCCTCGTGGGACGCTTGGCCCATGTTGCGCCAGTTAGCAGCCATGGAGTCTTTACTACCCCAGGGCGACTACCCCCAGCAATTAGAAGAAGCCATTAATCGTTTGCTGGGGCACCATTTTGAAGAACGTTTTAACCAACTACTGCACTTAGTATCTCTACCTAATGCCGACGCTACCACCAAACAACAACTAAAAGATCTTATAAAGGAAAAAGAAGGGTTGCAAAAGCGGCTAAAAAGTCCACAATAGGAATCCAAAGGACCTTATTATGGTTCACGGCTATCGGGCGGCATGCTAGGCATCGCAAAAACAGACCCGTAAAGGCTATCGTCTCGTGCAGACTTCAAAAAGCACAATTCATCAGCTAATTCCTTATCATTTGTGGAAGAATTTTTGTTTGTCTACTATAATGGAGCGCTGAATTTCTCAATATCCGTTCACTTACCTATAGGGTTGCCATGGCCGCCAACGAAAAGCAACAGTCTCGCTTAAAACAACTGATCATAAAAGGTCGTGAGCAGGGCTTTTTAACTTACGCAGAAGTTAACGATCACCTGCCACAAAACATTGCCGACCCAGATCAAGTCGAAGACATTATTGGCATGATTAACGACATGGGTATCACCGTATCTGAGCAAGCGCCTGATGCAGAAACCCTACTCATGACAGACGGCGACTCTACTGATGATGCTGCTGCTGAAGAAGCTGCAGCAGCATTAGCTGCTGTAGAAAATGAGGCAGGCCGAACCACTGACCCCGTGCGTATGTACATGCGTGAAATGGGGACTGTAGAACTTCTCACCCGTGAAGGCGAGATTGTCATTGCTAAACGCATTGAAGAAGGGCTGCGCGATGTCATGAGCGCTTTGGCTCATTATCCAGATAGCGTGATTACTATTATTGATGCCTACAAGCGCATCTTTACCGAAGAAGGCCGCTTAAGTGACCTCTTTAGTGGTTATATCGATCCAGATGGCGAACCTAATCCGTCACCAATCAACCCAACCACTGTGGTAAAGAGCGACAATGACGAGGAAGAGGAAGAAACAGATAATGGACCAGACCCCATTGAAACAGCTGAGCGTTTTGCTGAGCTTGAAGAGCAACTTGTAACTGCCCTTCTCGCTGTTGAACAACATGGCCGCGAAAGCGTGCAAGCTAAAGAAGCCTATGCTCACCTTGGTTTCCTGTTTTCACCACTAAAACTTGTGCCTAAACATTTTGAATCTGTCGCTAAATACCCACGTGGTGCATTGGCTCGTATTCGTGCGCAAGAAAAAATCATCACTGTTATCTGTAATCGCAAAGCAAAAATGCCGCGTGATGTGTTTTTATCAGAGTTTCCTGGCAACGAAACTAACGTTGGTTGGGCAGATGAACTTATTGCCAGTGGTGCAGACTATGCACCAGCCATACGCCGAAATGCTGTAGACCTTCGCCGTGCACAACGCAAATTGTCTATGGTTGTTGATGAAGCAGGCATTAGTCTGAGCGAAATTAAAGACATCAACCGCCGCATGACCATGGGCGAGGCTCGTGCACGTCGTGCTAAAAAAGAAATGGTAGAAGCTAACCTACGTTTAGTGATCTCCATTGCCAAGAAGTACACTAACCGTGGACTTCAGTTCTTGGATCTTATTCAAGAAGGCAACATAGGTTTGATGAAAGCAGTTGATAAATTTGAATACCGCCGTGGGTATAAGTTCTCTACTTACGCCACATGGTGGATTCGACAGGCGATCACCCGGTCTATTGCAGATCAGGCCCGTACTATCCGTATTCCAGTGCATATGATTGAGACCATTAACAAGCTCAACCGTATCTCTCGTCAAATGCTTCAGGAAATGGGCCGCGAGCCTACGCCAGAAGAGCTAGGTGAGCGTATGGAAATGCCAGAAGACAAGATTCGTAAGGTGCTTAAAATTGCTAAAGAGCCTATTTCTATGGAAACTCCCATCGGTGATGATGAAGATTCCAGTTTGGGTGATTTTATCGAAGACAGCTCTATGGATTCTCCTATTGACTCCGCTACTGGCGAAGGCCTGCGGGAAGCCACAAGAGATGTATTAGCAGGCCTTACCCCCCGCGAAGCTAAAGTGTTGCGGATGCGTTTTGGTATCGAAATGAACACAGACCATACTTTAGAAGAAGTGGGCAAACAGTTTGACGTGACTCGTGAACGTATTCGTCAAATTGAAGCCAAAGCATTACGTAAATTGCGCCATCCAATGCGCTCTGACCACTTGCGTAGCTTCATCGAAGACTAGGCTTCGTTACATAGGCTGAGCTACCTGCTAGGCGTTTATCGCTTTGCAGCTGACTCAGCCTCTTTTTATTCTCCCTAAGGTTGCCAAACAACTGGCTGACACCAAAACCTTACCCGCTGATAATCCTGTATTATTTCAGTTAAATTCGCTATATTGCCCTGAGCACCTCACCTATTTTGATGCTTGGTTTCACGCTTATGTCGTACCTCCTATTTAGATCCAGTAATGCCGTCGGCATTATGTGTGCCATTGGCGCAAGCGTGTGCTTTTCCAGTACCGACGTCACCATTAAGTTTCTTAGTGACGCCTATGCATTGCATCAAATTGTACTACTGCGCTCAGGTATTGGCATTGGGGTCATTTTAATGATGTTGATGGCAAGCACTAATGGCTTACAGAATTTAAAAACCAAACGCCTCATGCGGCACCTCGTAAGAGGTGGTTGTGTAGTAATGGCTAATATGTTGTTTTTTCTTGGTTTAGCTGCTATGCCACTAGCCGACGCAGTGGCATTATTCTTTATTAGCCCAAGCATCATCACCTTATTTTCTATCATATTCTTAAAAGAATACGTGGGCCCACACCGGTGGTTTGCTATCGGTTTAGGCTTTGTAGGAGTATTGATTATGGTACAACCTGGCAGCAACCAATTTATATTGGCTTCATTATTGCCTATTGGTGCTGCCTTTTGTTATGCCGGTTTACACACACTCACTCGGACTATGCGCGATACAGAATCAGCCTCTACTATGACCTTTTATATTCAAGTAGCCTTTGTAATCGTGAGCACCATTATGTGGATAGGCGTGGGGGACGGCCGCTTTAATAATGAAAGCAGCCCCTCTTTAAACTTTCTTTTAAGGCCCTGGGGGCCTTGGCAGTACGATGACTTCAAGCTATTTATTCTACTAGGCGTTGGCAGTACTTTAGGTGGCTACCTTATTAGCCAAGCATACCGGCATGCCGAAGCCGCTCTAGCCGCTCCATTTGAATATATTTCATTACCGTTAGCGATGCTATTTGGGCTGGTAGTGTTTGATGAGTGGCCTAATAATATCACTCTAATAGGCAGCAGCTTTATCTTAGCGTCTGGTCTTTACACTTTATACCGAGAAACCCTCCACCCACATAAACCACAAATGGCACGTCCCCATCAGCGCTAACTATATATAATATGTTAAAAAGTATTACCCTAAGATTTGAGCTTGTTACGTGAACTGGCCCAAGGGTCCAGAGGTGCCGCACCAGCTTGTTTTACAGAGGCTTGAGCATTGGTTTTAGGCTGCGGCTTCCAAGGTGACTTAGATTCTGGTTTAGCTGTGGATTTTTCCCAAGGCTTGTCATTTGAGCGAGAGCTGGGCCTAGCACCATCACGCTTGGCGCCACTGCGCCCAGCCATCTGATCATATTCGCTAGCTCGCTTTTCACGTTCTTCGTTCAAACGTTGTGCATCTTCCAAACTTAGCTCACATGGCTCACCTGGGCTTTGATCTTCAGGAATAATACGATCACGAGGAGCCAACTCAAACTGATCACTGGACACTTTGGGGAAGTTCTTAAACTTATACAAATAAAAAGCTTCAACCTTCTCACGGGCCCATTGGGTTTTCTTTAAAAACTTAACACTGGATTCAACACTAGGGTTTGTTTTAAAGCTATGAATATACAAATAAGCGTGAAGAATTTCAAAGCCATAGTGATCAACAATTTCCGTGAGCATCGACTTCAAGTTTAATCCATGCAGAGGGTTGTTTTGGTAATTAATTTCGTCGGACATGCTTAATTGCACCTAATATGATTCATTACGCAGATTATACCTCATTGCACACGCCTATGGACAAACCCCTATTGAGTCTATTGTTTAGTGCAATAAGAGAATGAGAAATAGACCTTACAATACCTTGCATATTGTTCGTGCAATTAGATATATTGCCAGTAACGACCTAACGGCTAACAATGTAGGAGTTCCATGGGCAAAGTACTTAGCCAGCAACAAATTAACGCCTATAACAAAGAAGGTTTCATTTCGCCTATTGATGTAATGTCTGAAGACGAGGCTTTGGCCTACGCACATTGCTTGCAGACCGCAGAGGCTAAATACCCATCACACTTAACTGGTGTAAACCGCAACAATGGCCACCTTTGTTTTAAGTTTCTTGATGAATTGGCCTACCATCCAAGGGTCCTAGATGCAGTAGAAGATCTACTAGGCACTCATTTTTCCTTATGGGGTAGCGTACTATTTATCAAAGAACCCAACTCAAACCATTTTGTTAGCTGGCACCAAGATGCAACTTATATGGGCATCACACCACGTCACTTTGTTACGCCATGGATCGCCCTCACCCATAGCGACCGCCATACAGGCTGTATGAGCATGATTCCAGGTAGCCACCTAAATGACATCCAACCCCACAAAGACACCTATGGTGAAGACAACATCTTAACCAGAGGGCAAGAGGTGAGCAATGTTGATGCTGACCAAGCTGTGGATTTAATCCTAAAACCAGGCCAAATGTCGCTGCATCACGCTATGACAATTCACGGTTCAAAACCCAACCTAAGCCAGCATCAACACCGTATAGGCTTTGCCTTACAATCATTTATGCCTAAAGGCTCACAGCAAAATATTGGACAAAATTACTGGTCGCCAGTGCGCGGTGACTGCGCACAAAAAGGACACAGCTATTTAACTCGCCCCCAAACTGATATGGACACTAACGACACGAATGAACGAGACAAAGCTAACCAAAACTTTTCAGACATCCTCTACCATGGCGCAAAAATAAAAAGAGACTATTAAAACAGCAATTTAGGTGCATAGAATCTTGCCCTACACCACCAGCACGGGTATCATGCGTGCTCCCATACGGGCCTGTGGCGCAGCGGTTAGCGCAGAGGACTCATAATCCTTTGGTCGTCAGTTCAAATCTGACCAGGCCCACCATATGCGAAGGGTTAGCAGGTAAGTACTTGCTAACCCTTATTTTTTGGTCTACCCATGGTCTACTTCAGGCCAATATTTTCAGTATTTAATGCACTCGTTAAGTTGCATAGTAAAGTTACGTAATATCCCATCCCGTCATTTGTATCTATATATACCCTGATACCCTACTGGCTTTCTATCTGAATTAGATCTACCTACTACATGGCAGGCGTTTACTTGTGGCTGAAACCTTATGTGGGGAGCTTATCACTGGCTGACAAGACTACTGTAGATAGCGCAATCCAGCGCAGTGGGAGCTGGTCAATGTCATGGGTCTATTGCTTGATTATGTACCTGAGCCAAGGGTGTTAGCACAATACTCGACAATCAGAGCGGTGCTGTTTTGTAAGACTTACAGATCTTGATTTTGACGTAGATTCCAAGGCTTACAAAACCGCAGTGCAACCGTGCGACACACAGGCCTAGCTAGTGGCACTGGCATATTTTCGCAAGGAGCTGCTGCTACTTCTCAGCAGATATCGTGATCACGCTTATTAGGTCCTTGAGATGCTTGAAGTATAAGGTCTAGCAGATGGAGACAGACACATTGTGTTAACACTGCTGGTAATAATGGCACAGTTAAAAATACCCGTCGGATCGGGTCGAGCAATAGGCCGGTTTAGAGGTCCAGTCTAAATACGGCCTAGGTTTAACTAACTTACTTCATTAAAAGCTTACACCTCCTTGGGTTTTTGGCCATCTTTGTCGGTGTTTGATGGTGCTTTGTCTTCATTCCAAACTGTCACCAACCCTTGTCCAGCCTTGCCTGCTCCAGCTACTATTGATGCGCGGATAGACGCAAAACTTAGCATTGAGGCCTTATCGTTCAACTGCTCATCAGTTAGCTCTGAATTGAGCACACCTAGTACGAACGTACCTGTTGCCTTGCCTACATCCTTAGCTGTTGGTACAACTCCTGTTATGAATGAGCTACCTAGTGTGGCTACATCAGCTACTAGCTCGACAGAGGCAGCCGTTAGCCCTAAGGGCAGGTTCACGCTCTGCTTTACGATGGTTTTGAGGTTAGTGTTAATTGATTTACTCATAGTATATTTCCTTTTGTAATGGGTCCCATATGCCCCAGAATAGGGCGGGGCACCTCGTATATAGACATGAACATATCTATATACCGGACCTGTACCAATTTTTTAAATATCCTATAAAATTTTCAGCTATTTTTTATTCTGAGGCGTAGATTGACCACATCAAACCACAAGTAAAACAACTTAAGAGACGTTAAACTATCGAGAAAATAAGAGGGTCATACAGCCTTTAGGACGCTTGCAAAGCGTTGGATTCAACCCGCTACAGTTGCTAGGGAACAGTTCTTTGTTGTATAAATGATTTTGTAATACACTGAATGGGGTTAACTAACAACTAACTATGAGATGTGATCTAAGTGAATGAGAATTTAAACTGTACGCAGCTAGCTCTAGAAAATAAACGCCTCCGTGAAGAGTTACGTCGTGTTACTCAATCCAATAACGAACTCCTAGCCCATAAGCAGCAACTTGATGCCATCATGGATAACGCACCGATAGAAGTGAACTTGAAGGATCGAGAAGGTCGCTATATTAGAGTCAGCAAAGTATTTGAGACATCATTTGGCGTCAAAAATGAAAACCTCGTGGGGTTGTTTCCCGCCACTGTTCACGGTCCAGAGATGGCTGCTGCTGCTCGAGAACATGATCTATCTGTTCTAAACTTGGGGAAAGTCGAGAGGCGCGAATTGATAAGCGACTCGAATACAAAAGGTCAGCGAATCACCCTGTCAACAACAAAGTTTCCAATATTCAATAGTGACGGAGAGATTAGTGGCTTAGGAACAATTGATATCGACATCACTCAACGTATACTAGACATTGAACAGCTGCTGAAAAGCAACGACCTCTTTCGCCAGACGGAACAATTCAGCAAAGTGGGTCATTGGGAGTGGGATGAATTAGCAAGCCGGTATATTACCTGCTCGGAAGAGTATGCCAGGATCCTTGGTGTGCCCTTTGAGCAGTTGATTGAGTCAATAAATAGCATAGAAAAATTTTATGGATCTATTTACGAAGAGGATTACGAACGATATAAGCAGGTCTATGAGGAAGCTGTTGAGAACAAACAAGGATGGGACATTGAGTACCGTAGCTATGATAAAGCAGGTGATTTACTTCACCTACATGAAATAGGCGAAACTGTGTTAGACGATCATGGCGTGCTGATTAAAACGGTAGGAATTATCCAAGACATCACCAAAATGAAGCTGGTTCAAGATGACTTGAAACAAAGTCAGGCTCTTTTTCAGCAAGCGGAAGCCATCGGCAATTTAGGATACTGGTGCTGGGATCGCAAGGAGGATAAATTATCCACCTGTTCGGTTCAGTATGCAAATATCTACGATATGACTGTAGCCGAAGCAGTTGGTTATTTCATTAGTACTGAAGCAACAATGGCTTTAATTCACCCCGACGACAAGGCGAACTTCAAACAAGCCGCCTATGATTTTAATCAGAAAAACAAAGAGTTCGATGTTGAATTTAGGGTCACTACCCACTCCGGAAATGTTCGCTATCTCCATTTACTTAGTAAGTTTGGGCTTGATAATGATAGAGCGCCTTCATTATCATTCGGAGTCGTTCAGGATATAACCAAGCGCAAGCAGACCGAACAGGACCTGGTAGATGGTAAGCGGCGCATGGATGAAATTATCTGGGCTACCAACGTTGGCACATGGGAATGGAATACCCAGACAGGAGAGGCAGAGTTCAACGACCGGTGGGCTGATATTGTTGGCTATACCCTAGAGGAGCTATCGCCCATCACCACAGACGTATGGAGGAAATTGTGCCACCCCAATGACTTGAAGGGATCGGATGAATTACTGAAAAGGCACATCTCCGGTGAACTTGAATATTATGATAGTAAATTTCGTATGCGCCATAAAAATGATGACTGGATTTGGGTTCATGGTAGTGGGAAAGTGGTTGAATGGACTAAAGATCACAAGCCTTTGCGGATCTCTGGAATTCATTTGGACATCACAAAGAAAAAACGGGCAGAAGCCGAGTTGCAACAAAGCCAGGATCTCTTTAAGCAGGCGGAATCCATGGGCAACATGGGGCACTTTCACTGGGATCTCGAGAACGACAAATTAATATCGTGCTCAGAGCAGTTTGCACGAATATATGGTATGACCGTTCGCGAAACTCTTGATCGTTTCGTTAGCGTTGAAGCGCTAATAGATTTAATTCACCCAGATGACAAAGAGCTCTTCAGACAAACCACAAAAGTAGATAACGAGACACATAAAAGAAAGTATATTTCATATAAGGTCATCATCTTGGGAAAGACTTGCCATCTTCATGTGCGCAGGGAGGTTACGGTTGACGAGAATGGATTACCGTCACAGGTATTTGGAATTGTTCAGGACATCACCGTCGAGAAAAATAAGGAGAACGCTCTACTCCAGTCGATCGAAACGGTCAAAGAGGCACAATCTGAATTAAAATTTCAAAACCACGTGCTAGATGAGCGCACCAAGGAATTATTCATAACCAACAAAGAGCTTGCCTTTCAAAACCAAGAAAAAAGTAAGCGGGCGGATGAGTTAATCCTTGTTAACGAGGAAAAAGACCTTATCCGCTTAGAAGCGGACAAGACCAAGTCTGAATTCATCTCCACCGTGAGCCATGAGTTGCGTACGCCGTTGACCTCGATCAAAGGCGCCCTTGGGCTTATGAAAGCGGGAGTATTTGACAAAAACCCTGAAAAAATTCCTCCTATTCTAAACATCGCTTATAAAAATGCAGAACGATTGAACCATCTTATAGACGATATTCTAGACATCGAAAGTCTAAATTTAGGCAAGATGAGGTTCCATATGGCTATGACGGATCTATCAGCTGTGGTTAAAGAAGCAACTTCATCCAACGAGACCTATGGGAGCCCATATGGTGTTACCTTCGTCTGTTCCGGCATTGAAAAGCCGCTGTTTGTTAATGGCGACTACCATCGACTGATACAGGTTATAGCTAATCTACTATCCAATGCGGCCAAGTTCTCGCCACCAAATGGGCAGGTTGATGTGTCTCTTGCCCGCCATGAGGGAAGTCTAAGAATCTCTATAAGAAACGACGGCGAACATATTCCAGAATCTGCACGAGATACGCTCTTCGATATTTTTACTCAAGTCGACTCTTCAGACGTGCGTCAGAAAGGTGGCTCTGGCTTAGGTTTAAGCATTGCAAAGATGATTATCAAAGCCCATGATGGCTATATTGATTTTATCAGCGAAGTAGATAGTGGAACTACATTCTACGTTGCCCTTCCGGAGTTAGAGTTATCTGAAGTGATCCAGTAGATCTGGCCAAAGAATAAGAGTCAAGTGGGTAGTTTATGACTAAGCTGTTCTATGCTCTTAACAACTTACCATTGTAATCTGATCAATACCGGATGAGTCTCAGGAGTTACACAAAATATAACATTTGCTTAAGACCCAAGTACTACGGATCACGCTCCTACCCAACCAAGACTTCCCTAGTTCTAAGCTTAAAGAATCATTATAGACGCCAACAGTTTAGACAATACACTAACTGCTTTTGATTGTAAGTGTAGTCTCTATAGTGCTGGCGAAGCTAGTTGTGGTAAGGCTTTCAGGGATTTATGATCTAGGATGTCTAATACACAGTGTATACACTGTACTCATTTAGATGGAAATTCAAGTATTCTAGCTGTAGACATTGGTAACACTTCGATCCATATCTCACCACATTCACTGTAGGCAGTGTACTTTATCAAAAAACGGGTGGCTCAGAGAGTCACAGACAGTGTCTCAAGGCATGTTATATGCAAGCTAATAGTATGGATACAAAACACTTCAGAGGCTATGGTCCGTCGAGTCTGCAAACTTTATTTTTGTAGCCGTTGTCCCGCCAAAAGTCATCATTTCCCGTCGTTGTGATCGTTACCCGCGACAAATACGGCAGCACTACTCATAACTTTATTTGAGACACCAGAAGTTGTTAGCTCCACTCCAAAACAGCCCAAAGGACCCACACCCTATCAAACTGGGAAGCGGTAAGTTTGGAAAACAGGCGGCGCGAGCGAAGGGAATTAGCCACTGTAACGGTGTGTTATGCCCCCTATGCGGCGTGGTTGCTATGTCTCCCTAAATTACCAAACTAACCAATATTACCAATATATGTGTTTACCAGTTTCCCAGTGTGCCCCCTACATGACTTATTTCCTGCCAAATGGAAATGGGCTTTTGAGCGGGTAGTAGACTTTGGCATTTTTGGCCTCGGCTACGCACTTCCAACGGTGTCCTTCCCGATAATTATCGCCACTCCAACGGTCTAGAGTCTTAATTACGTTCCTCCTAGACTCGCCTGTGTCATCTGTTATTAATTTAACCAATTCAGTTTTAGTTACGCCACCTTTAGGAATGAAACCAAGCATGATGTTGACCACAACACGATCCAACTCAATGGCCTTGTTGAGCGCCGCTTCTGCAGCCAAATCACCCCCTACAGCACTGTTTACTCTTGAGATGCTGTCAATCAACTGTTCGTAGGAATCTGCCCCCATATCATATCTGAAACTCACAGCCAGCTTAACGTCACCCCTTGCTTTGATATTGCGGAACTCTACCAGTTTTTGGCCGCTAGCCTCTCCTCCTTCGATGACATATGCACAGTCTGCGTCATCCACAATATCTGCAGTTCCGGTATAGATACTTTTTCCCTCGTGGTCCTTGTGTTTGTTGGTGTGAGCTAGACAAATTAGCGTGCCTCCGGATGACACAAACATACGAGCGGTCTTTCCAAATTCACTAGCAGCCTTCTTTTCCATTAGGTCTGTGAACTTCTTGAGAGTATCCAAGATGATCACGGCGCCACTGGCCTGCTTCTGCTCAACAAGTGCCGACATTAGTGGTAATACCTCCATGGTGTTGAAGCCGTTAATGCCTGGCACTAGCATCTTGTAGCCAAGCTCTTTAGCGAGTTCAGCTTTTTCTACGGCTCCTTTGAAGGCGTCATCTGCATTGATGTAGAAAACGCGTTCTGGGTTTAAGTCACCAGATTGGATTTGCTCACGTAATAACCACAGCGTTAATAGCGTCTTACCAGTATTGGGGGATGCATAGAACACGCTCCACTGTCCTAGTATTGCTAAGTCTTTAAGTACGTATACATCATCAAGCATCTGCTTACGCAACTCGCCGATTATGCCCGTTATTGAGAAAGACCTCAGCTTATCCATCGGCGATAA
>Ga0307994_1001601_pt1 | contig 13378 bp, 5 predicted proteins | sample EllFjometagen261_FD_203171 | JGI IMG/M metagenome (GOLD analysis project Ga0307994, IMG submission 203171) | Marine microbial communities from Ellis Fjord, Antarctic Ocean - #261 | ecosystem: Environmental > Aquatic > Marine > Unclassified | place: Southern Ocean | collected 2014-11-02 | reverse complement strand
GATACGCTCGTCTTCTAATAACATTCCAACCTGTTCGTTTGATTGGCGGTCTGTTCTTCGTAGCTGTGACATGATGATTCCTCTCTGTGTAAATCGCTCTGATGATCTCTTTAGAACGATTTACCGAATTGTGTGGCAATCTAAAGTTTTTAAATCTTAGGCCGTTATATTAAGCCTTGTTTATTTCTAACTATCCTTAAGCAAAGTAAATGCCACATTTAACCTAGCCCAGATACTTTCTATTAACTAGACTTAAATACCTTCTTAATTACGAACGTAATACTTAACATAGGTCACGGTTTATTAAACTGATAAAAACCCTTAAACACCTTTGTTTAGGTGCTTTCTAACCATTTAATGAAATACGTTGCCAAACACTAAAAACATTGCACACAGAATAATACGCCAACAAAATTACCCAAATTTAAAAACATATTCATCAGTCGATACATAAAAAACCTTAAAACTGTCACAATTTTGCCACGCTTGGAGGTCATTTAATTGGCAACCAATACGCATCAATTATCACTTAAAAGGGGAATATGAAACTTGGCAGGCCTGCCAATAACAAGGGAGACATTTAGTCTCTGACAAGCGCCATGCCAAGAACGTAACAAGCTCAAAGACAATTATCTAAGCCTGAGTCAAAAAAATGACTTCTATCCATTAAGGCAACCCTTATAGTAAATAAGAAATCATTTTAAATACGCTAAGTGAGGATTAACTCCAACCATAATCGGCAAAACGTCGTGTTCATTTTTTTGACAATCGTGACACATACTTAAGAACTAAACTAAAAAATGAAAATCCATCTTGTTTTTTAATCACCTTGAGTTTATTTATATTAAACAATACATATCAATAACTTAACGACCATTAAGCGCAAAATAAATCCAATTCAGAATCAGCAAAAACCCAAACTTAGTAATTTTATGGCACGCTCCCTGCTGTACGGCAATCAAGTTAAATACTTAAATATTTTTTCTGGCATTTTTTGCCACCTACTGAAGGACATTGCCATGACTACAAACAATCCTCTCACTCAGGCAACCGCACCTCTACTAAAAGAGTACAAGCGTAGCCAAGAAGATGAACAAAATTTGTCAGAAAACCCACGTAAAACAATATTACTACTGTTGCAAGGTGCGGTTGATAAAGGAAACTTAGCTAAAATTTGCCAGCAAAGTAATGCATTGGTTGAAAAAGGGTTTCACTTAGGTCGAATGACCACTATTTTAGATGCACTTCGTGACCGTTTAGCCTTTACTGAAGAGACGCCACTGGCATTCGATTTAGAAGAGTTGTATCGCTATGCGGATCAATGCATTCAAGAATCGGTCTTTGAAAAAGAGACCTTTTATTTAGACAGCGCCATTGAAATCCTTACTGAGCTTCGCGACGCTTGGGTAGAAATGATGGAGCAAACGGGTCAATTGTCTTAAACCAAAGCAATTAATCCAGCAGGCCTGTTCATATAAAAGAGGTCTAAAGCGCAGATTAAGCCTTGAGTAGCTTAAAACCGCTCTAAAAAAACCATTGCCAACTCACTAAAGACCAGCTAATAAGCTGGTTTTTTTCGTCCCTCATTAAACATATCCGTATCAAAGCGTACTGTATGCACTAATATCAAATTTCGTTAACTAATGAGATTTATGAATATGATGTTTTTTAAGTGGTTGCTCCTAACTTTTACAAGCATGCTTTTAATTTCTTGCCAAAGCCAGCCTATCAAATCGGAAAATTCCGCATCTTCCAATGAAATTTATTACGCATACCTAAATGGTGGTGAGTCCAAAACCGCTGTTATTCTCTGTCATGGCAAAGGCAAATACCCTACCTGGAAAGTCGTCGACCCTCTTAGAAAAGCGATTCACAGTGAACTAGGTTTTCACACCCTCTCCTTGCAAATGCCTAAAGACGATGTCCGATGGGATGATTACGCCAATTTTTTTCCTGAAGCGCATGCCAATATTGCCAAAGCAATCCAAGTTCTAAAGACTGAAAAAGGCGTTGAAACTGTTTATTTGATGGGACACAGTATGGGAAGCCGAATGGCAAGCTCATTTAAGCCAGAAGCTCACAATACTCAAATTAATGGCTTAATCATTGCCGGTTGCCGTAATAATGGCGGTGAACCACTCTCGTGCATTGCCAATGTTAAAAACCGAGCCTTACCTATTTTAGATATTTGGGGCGAAGGTGATGTAAAAGACGATCAATCAGCCAGCGAAAGAAAAACATTGCAATCACCTCACTACCAACAAGTACAAATATCAGGGGCTAACCATAAGTTCGATGGCTATGATTTTGAATTGAATGGTGCAGTCATTCAATGGCTAAAGGCTCAAAGCCTGGGAAATTAAAGCTTTTGTTTCATAGACTTAAATAAAAAATGTCGTGCCTACAAATATATTAGCACTCACTTGCAATGAGTGCTAAAAATCTGTTATATTGGCTGTATAACAAATAAGCTTAATTAGGAGACGCGTATGAAATCTCTATTAAACAAAACGGATATTAAAGCCAACATGACCGACATTTTGCCGGCAACAAGAATACTCGCGCATGAACTTACTCCAGGTCAAAACCTGGAAACGTATTTGCGCACGGTGCAAACTATACAAAAGCTCACAGCAGAAGAAGAACATAAGCTGGCCGAACAGCTTTATTACAACGAAGACGTGAAGGCGGCTCGCCAGTTAATTTTATCTTCGCTACGTTACGTTATACCGGTTGCTCGCTCTTACAACGGTTACGGCCTACCCCTTGGTGATATTATTCAAGAGGGTAATATCGGTTTAATGAAGGCAGTAAAACGTTTTAACCCAGAAGAAAACGTGCGTCTTATGACCTTTGCGGTTCACTGGATTCGTGCTGAAATCAATGAATACATTATCAAAAATTGGCGCATTGTTAAAACAGCCACAACCAAAGCACAACGCAAATTGTTTTTTAAACTACGTAGCACTAAAAAGTCACTTGAATGGTTTAGCGATAAAGATGCGGACCAAGTTGCAGAAGCGTTAGGTGTCACTCGAAAAGACGTCCTTGAGATGGAAACACGTCTTTACGGTAAAGACATTCCGATTGACCCCACCGCTGACGACGATGACAACACGACGTTTCCGATCTTAATTAGCCATGACGCTGACCCTGAAACAGCCCTAGCCAAACAGAGTCATGCGGATTACGAACATAAACGCATGCAAACCGCCATTGCTACATTAGATGACAGAAGCCGAGATATTCTTCAGAAACGTTGGTTAACAGAAGATAAAGTCGGTTTAAAAGAGTTGTCTGCTGAATACGGTGTTTCAATGGAGCGAATTCGTCAGGTTGAAAAACAGGCGTTAGGGAAATTAAAAAACCTACTAATCGCTTAAAATCTCTCAGTCTCACACACTTAATGGCCTGTTATTTTGACAGGCCTTTTTTTTGTAAAAAAATTAAACCCGACCAAAAAATCGATTTACAAAATACCTCGCTTATTTTAAACCCGCAAACCAACCCCGATTACGCCCTGCTTTGGCCTTAACAGTTATAGGCACAAACTACTTCCTCAGAAACAGAAAAAACCCTAAAGAGTTGTTGGAGTCTTTTAAATTGAAATGCTAAGAATGCTAATATAAATACCATTAAAAACCCTTTTTAACAGGATCAAGGAGAACCCACCTTGACGATGGAGATGGCATGCTAGAAAAAACCGAACAATCTAATTCCGTTTCAAAAAACAGTTCACCAATTAGTGGATTAGGCCAAAACACCAAATCACTAACCCCACAAGACCTTATTACGCAAATGCCTGTTCTTAACGCTGGGAGTATAGAGGCTAAGCGCGGTGAGATAAAAGCCTACTTTAATACGACTTACGATACGTATGAAGCACTTTTTGAAACCTTAAAAGATGACGCTGTATTCTATGAAAGACCATGCGATTTACGTCACCCGTTAATCTTTTATTTTGGACACACTGCCACCTTTTTTACCAACAAACTCGCATTAGCCAAACTTCTTCCACAACGCATTAATCCTAAAATAGAATCGACATGCGCCATTGGCGTAGATGAAATGTCTTGGGATGATCTTAATGATGCCCACTATGAATGGCCAAGTGTTGAGGAAGTTCGACTATATAGAACGAAAGTTCGTCAATCGATTAACGACCTCATTGATTCAGTAGCGTTTGTTTTTCCCATTGATTGGCAAAGCCCAATGTGGCCAATACTCATGGGCATTGAGCACGAGCGCATTCATATTGAAACATCATCGGTATTGATTAGACAGTTACCTATTGAATTGGTCAAATCTCACCCACTTTTTCCAGTTTGTCCAGATCACAACGTAGCACCAGAAAACACACTGCATACCGTACCAGCTGGAAAAATTGACATTGATCATCAAGATCCTGTTGAAACCTATGGTTGGGACAATGAATACGGTCAACACTCAGCGGATGTTTCGGAATTTAAGGCGGCCAGTTTTTTGGTTAGCAATCAAGAATATTTAAAATTTGTAGAAGCAGATGGCTACCAAAACTCAGAATACTGGGATGAAGAAGGGGATGCTTGGCGTGAATTTACCGATGTAAAGCACCCTACTTTTTGGGTAAAAAAGGACCAGAGCTGGTTGCTTCGTTGCATGGCAGAAGAGATAGCGATGCCTTGGAACTGGCCTGTAGAAGTCAACTGCCTTGAAGCCCAAGCCTTTTGCAACTGGAAATCAAAGCAAGCAGGCCTGTCCATTCGACTGCCAAGTGAAGATGAATACCTTCGCTTAAGAGCGCACTCGCACGCACTCAATTTTACGGATCAAGCTAATGTTAATTTACAACAGTTTGCCTCGTCTACACCGGTTAATCTGAATCAAACAGGTGATTTCTTTGATGTTATTGGTAACGTCTGGCAGTGGACACAAACGCCAATCTATCCATTTGAAGGATTTAAAGTGCACCCTTTGTACGATGATTTTACGATGCCAACTTTTGATAACCGTCACAATGTAATGAAAGGTGGTAGCTGGATATCAACCGGAAATGAAATTAACGGGCATTCTCGTTATGCGTTCCGGAGACACTTTTTTCAACATGCGGGGTTTAGATACATCGAATCAGATGAAGCTGTCGTAACCGAATATTCTACTTATGAAACAGACACGTCGGTATCTCAATATTGTGAGTTCCATTTTGGTGACCGTTATTTTAACGTTGAAAATTTTGCTAAAGCCTATGCCCAAAAGGCAATTCAAGAAATTAAAAATGACGCTGATTATAAAGAACGCGATGATCTTAAAGTACTTGAAATTGGTTGTTCTGTAGGCCGAGCTAGCTTTGAATTGGCCACTCATTTTAAAAATGTAGTCGGCTTGGACTTTTCAGCTCGTTTCATTCAGACAGCAAACCAGGTTAAAGAAAACGGTTCAATACGTTATAGCATCCCAATTGAAGGAGAAATTATGACCTTCAAAGAACAGACATTGCAATCTTTTGGCTTAAACCACGTAGTTGATCGTTGTGAATTCTTTCAACAAGATGCCACTAATCTAAAACCAAACTTTACCGGTTATCACATGGTAGTAGCAGCGAATCTTATTGATCGTCTATACGACCCCGTTAAATTTTTAGGAATGATCCATCAGAGAATGAATACTGGTGGATTATTAATGCTGACATCCCCTTATACATGGTTGGAAGAGTTTACTGAAAAACAGCGTTGGCTAGGCGGATTTAAAGATGCTGAAACCGGTGAAAATATAACAACTTTAGAAGGTTTACATGTCATTTTAGACAAAGAATTTATTAGAATTGGTAAGCCAACCGATATTCCTTTTGTTATTAGAGAAACCGCTCGTAAGTATCAACACAGTCTTGCTGAAGTGACTGTATGGAAGAAGAGAAGTTAGTGAAGTTTAAAATCGATAAATCGATCAATAGGGAAGGAACCGATTCAGAAAAATATGAATTAAGAGAGCAATTGTTTGGTTCAAAAAAGGTATTGCCTATGTGGGTAGCCGACATGGATCTGCCTACGCCTGACTTTATTATAGAAGCCCTTAAAAATCGATTAGAACACCCTATACTTGGTTACAACAAAACACCAGAACGTGTCTATCAATCCATTATAGATTGGCAGGCCCAGCATGGTTACACTATAACCAAATCTGAAATTGTCTTTACACACAATGTGGCAAATGGTTTTCATTTGGCTATTCAGGCCTATACAAACAAACATGACGCCATATTAGTTCAACCTCCAATCTACCCACCTTTTTTAAGTGCACCCATATTCAACAACAGAAAAGTAATTGAAGCACCGCTTAAATTAGAACAAAACCGCTATGAAGTAGATTTTAAAGAGCTAGAAGACATGATAATTAAGAATAACGTTAAGTTGTTTTTATTTTGCAACCCTCAGAACCCATCAGGACGTGTGTGGACTAAATCAGAGTTATTAAAAATAGCCGATATATGTATCAGAAATAACGTACTTATTGTTTCTGATGAAATACATTCAGATTTAGTCTATAAACCAAATAAACACATACCCATTGCATCCCTATCTACAGAAATTGCAGATAGAACCATTACCCTTAATTCTCCAGGAAAAACCTTCAACTTAGGTGGCTTGCAAATTGGTTATGCGTTGGTAGCAAACACACAACTTAAACAACGTTATTTAAGTGTAACCAAAAGTATCTCCATAACAGAGTTAAACACGATGGCTTTGGTTGCATTAGAAGCAGGCTACACTCAACAAGGGCAAGAGTGGAAAGCGCAACTGCTTACACATTTCACGTCTAATATAAATAAATTAGAAACCTTTATCAGCATATATTTACCGAAGGTAAAAATAATGCGTCCGGAAGCTTCCTATTTGGTTTGGATAGATTTTAGGGAACTGGTTGATACTCAAACTGAACTTAACGAGTGGCTTATTCATAAAGCTTATCTTGGATTAAACAATGGCGAAAGTTTTGGTGGCGAGAGCCTGTCAGGAAAGGGTTTTATGCGAATGAACCTAGCAGTATCCTCAAGCGTCATGGATCAAGCCATAGCGCAGCTTAAAGAAGCCATTCCGGCTTTAGATAAGTAAGCAGGCTGTTGATATTCAACGTATTTAGAAATAGATAGTTAAACAAGAATTGAGCAACAAACAGCCAAAATTGTTAGCAAATTCATCTATTCACTAAATCACAGGCAAAAAAAACCCGTAAGCTTGTGGCTATACGGGTTTTAGGATATAAAGCTTGGCAATGACCTACTCTCACATGGGAACTCCCACACTACCATCGGCGCTAAGACGTTTCACTTCTGAGTTCGGAATGGGATCAGGTGGTTCCATCTTGCTATTGTCACCAAGCAATTTGGTGCTGAGCGCTGACGTTAATCAACGACTCAAAGTTCGGTTTGAAATAGATCTTTCAGATTTTTCGAATTAGGTTTTTAGTATAAATTTTGAATACTCAATCAATACACACAACAGACTCTTATTAATTTTCATTAAGAAGTCACTTTTGAGTTGTATAGTTAAGCCTCACGGGTAATTAGTACAAGTTAGCTTCAAACATTACTGCTCTTCCACACCTTGCCTATCAACGTCATAGTCTCTAACGGCCCTTCAGAAGACTTAAAGTCTAGGGAAATCTAATCTTGGGACTGGTTTCCCGCTTAGATGCTTTCAGCGGTTATCCATTCCGAACGTAGCTACCGGGCAATGCTATTGGCATAACAACCCGAACACCAGCGGTTCGTCCACTCCGGTCCTCTCGTACTAGGAGCAGCCTCCCTCAAATTTCCAACGCCCACGGCAGATAGGGACCGAACTGTCTCACGACGTTCTAAACCCAGCTCGCGTACCACTTTAAATGGCGAACAGCCATACCCTTGGGACCGACTTCAGCCCCAGGATGTGATGAGCCGACATCGAGGTGCCAAACACCGCCGTCGATATGAACTCTTGGGCGGTATCAGCCTGTTATCCCCGGAGTACCTTTTATCCGTTGAGCGATGGCCCTTCCACACAGAACCACCGGATCACTAGAACCTACTTTCGTACCTGCTCGACGTGTCAGTCTCGCAGTCAATCACCCTTATACTCTTGCGCTCATTGCACGATGTCCGACCGTGCTGAGGGTAACTTCGCGCTCCTCCGTTACTCTTTAGGAGGAGACCGCCCCAGTCAAACTACCCACCATACACTGTCCCTGACCAGGATTCACTGGCCTAGGTTAGAACCTCAATAATATCAGGGTGGTATTTCAAGATTGGCTCCACTCTAACTAGCGTTAAAGTTTCATAGCCTCCCACCTATCCTACACAGATAGTATCAAAGTCCAGTGCAAAGCTGTAGTAAAGGTTCACGGGGTCTTTCCGTCTAGCCGCGGGTACGCAGCATCTTAACTGCGATTTCAATTTCGCTGAGTCTCTGGTGGAGACAGTGTGGCCATCATTACGCCATTCGTGCAGGTCGGAACTTACCCGACAAGGAATTTCGCTACCTTAGGACCGTTATAGTTACGGCCGCCGTTTACCGGGGCTTCGATCAAGAGCTTCGTCCGAAGACTAACCCCATCAATTAACCTTCCGGCACCGGGCAGGCGTCACACCGTATACGTCATCTTTCGATTTTGCACAGTGCTGTGTTTTTAGTAAACAGTTGCAGCCACCTGGTCTCTGCAACCCCCACTAGCTTAGAGAGTAAATCTCCTCACCTGCAGGGGCATACCTTCTCCCGAAGTTACGGTATCATTTTGCCTAGTTCCTTCACCAGAGTTCTCTCAAGCGCCTTGGAATTCTCATCCTGACCACCTGTGTTGGTTTGGGGTACGATTCTTTATTACCTGAAGCTTAGAAGCTTTTCTTGGAAGCATGGCATCAATCACTTCGTCCAAAAGAGGACTCGTCATCACATCTCAGCATTAACAAGAACCCGGATTTACCTAAGTTCTCTGCCTACTTGCTTAAACTTGGACAACCATCGCCAAGCTGATCTAGCCTACTCCGTCCCTCCATCGCAGTAATAAAAAGTGCAGGAATATTAACCTGCTTCCCATCGACTACGCCTCTCGGCCTCGTCTTAGGGGTCGACTAACCCTACGTCGATTAACGTTGCGTAGGAAACCTTGGTCTTTCGGCGAGGGAGCTTTTCACTCCCTTTATCGCTACTCATGTCAGCATTCGCACTCGTGATACCTCCAGGACACTTTACAATGCCCCTTCGCAGGCTTACACGACGCTCCTCTACCATGCACTATGTGCATCCGCATCTTCGGTATATTACTTAGCCCCGTTAAATCTTCGGCGCAGGCCGACTCGATCAGTGAGCTATTACGCTTTCTTTAAAGGGTGGCTGCTTCTAAGCCAACCTCCTGACTGTCTGAGCCTTCCCACATCCTTTCCCACTGAGTAATATTTAGGGACCTTAGATGGCGGTCTGGGTTGTTTCCCTCTTGACAACGGACGTTAGCACCCGCTGTCTGTCTCCCATGATTGCACTTCTAGGTATTCGGAGTTTGCAATGGGCTGCTAATCCTTGACGGACCGCTAGACCATAACAGTGCTCTACCCCCTAGAGTGATACATGAGGCACTACCTAAATAGTTTTCGAGGAGAACCAGCTATCTCCGGGCTTGATTAGCCTTTCACTCCGATCCACAGCTCATCCCAGCATTTTTCAACATACCTGGGTTCGGTCCTCCAGTACCTGTTACGGCACCTTCAACCTGGCCATGGATAGATCGCCCGGTTTCGGGTCTACACCATGCAACTAATCGCCCATTTAAGACTCGGTTTCCCTACGGCTCCCCTATTCGGTTAACCTCGCTACATAATGTAAGTCGCTGACCCATTATACAAAAGGTACGCAGTCACAGAACAAGTCTGCTCCTACTGCTTGTACGTACACGGTTTCAGGTTCTATTTCACTCCCCTTCAGGGGTTCTTTTCGCCTTTCCCTCACGGTACTGGTTCACTATCGGTCGGTAGAGAGTATTTAGCCTTGGAGGGTGGTCCCCCCATGTTCAGTCAGAATTTCACGTGTTCCGACCTACTCGAATAAGACATAATAAGATTTCGCATACAGGACTATCACCTTGTATCGTCGCACTTTCCAGAGCTTTCTGCTATCTTAATATGCCGTTTAGGGCTGGTCCCCGTTCGCTCGCCGCTACTAGGGGAATCTCGGTTGATTTCTTTTCCTCCGGGTACTTAGATGTTTCAGTTCTCCGGGTTAGCTTCCCCACAAGGGGGATATCCATAAAGGATGGGTTTTCCCATTCGGAAATCCAGGGATCAAAGCTTGTTTACTAGCTCATCCTGGCTTATCGCAAGTTACTACGTCCTTCGTCGCCTTCTACCGCCTAGGCATCCACCGTGTACGCTTAGTCACTTAACTATACAACTCAAAAATAACCTTCTGCCTTTTGATTAGAAAGTCTAATGAGTGTACATAACTAAAAGTATATCGCTGTCATGTGTATTGCTTGAGTATTCTCAATTTATACATTTTTTACCTTTTACATACAGCAAGTCATCCTAAGATGACTCACCGTAGATTTTCTCTTCCCCCACTGGAAGAGTGGGGGAAATAACTTAATTACATGTCGCAGTAATTAAGTTGAGAGATCTATTCCAAATTTTTAAAGAACTTCAGTTTTATTGACTTGTTAAACAAGTCAGCTGAGAAGCGGAATCATATCATCCATTTTCTTCTCAGACAATAAGAACCGCTAATATATTCTTAGTTAGTAATAAAACGTTTAAAAAACATTCTACTATCAACCAAAACCACATTAGCGGTTGTTATTGGTGGGTCTGGGTGGATTTGAACCACCGACCTCACCCTTATCAGGGGTGCGCTCTAACCAACTGAGCTACAGACCCAAATATATTTGGGGCAGTAACTCCCCAAATTGAATTTGGTGGAGCTATGCGGGATCGAACCGCAGACCTCCTGCGTGCAAGGCAGGCGCTCTCCCAGCTGAGCTATAGCCCCAGTTTCTATCTTGGTAATTCAGAAATAATTTATGTGAAAACTCACAAAAGCTCGTAATCTATTTTTGTCTTAAAGGAGGTGATCCAGCCGCAGGTTCCCCTACGGCTACCTTGTTACGACTTCACCCCAGTCATGAACCACAAAGTGGTGAGCGTCCTCCCGAAGGTTAGACTACCCACTTCTTTTGCAGCCCACTCCCATGGTGTGACGGGCGGTGTGTACAAGGCCCGGGAACGTATTCACCGCGGCATTCTGATCCACGATTACTAGCGATTCCGACTTCACGGAGTCGAGTTGCAGACTCCGATCCGGACTACGAAGGGTTTTTTGAGATTCGCGCACTGTTGCCAGTTGGCAGCTCTTTGTACCCCCCATTGTAGCACGTGTGTAGCCCATCCCATAAGGGCCATGATGACTTGACGTCGTCCCCGCCTTCCTCCGGTTTATCACCGGCAGTCTCATTAGAGTTCTCAACTAAATGGTAGCAACTAATGATAAGGGTTGCGCTCGTTGCGGGACTTAACCCAACATCTCACGACACGAGCTGACGACAGCCATGCAGCACCTGTGTTAGAGTTCCCGAAGGCACGAATCCATCTCTGGAAACTTCTCTACATGTCAAGGGATGGTAAGGTTCTTCGCGTTGCATCGAATTAAACCACATGCTCCACCGCTTGTGCGGGCCCCCGTCAATTCCTTTGAGTTTTAATCTTGCGACCGTACTCCCCAGGCGGTCAACTTATCGCGTTAGCTTCGTTACTAATTCTTTTAATAGAACCAACAACTAGTTGACATCGTTTACGGCGTGGACTACCGGGGTATCTAATCCCGTTCGCTACCCACGCTTTCGCACCTCAGCGTCAGTTTTAGTCCAGGAAGGCGCCTTCGCCACTGATGTTCCTCCAGATATCTACGCATTTCACTGCTACACCTGGAATTCCCCTTCCCTCTACTAAACTCTAGACTAGCAGTATCAGATGCAGTTCCTAGGTTGAGCCCAGGGCTTTCACAACTGACTTACTAATCCGCCTACGCGCGCTTTACGCCCAGTAATTCCGAATAACGCTTGCACCCTCTGTATTACCGCGGCTGCTGGCACAGAGTTAGCCGGTGCTTCTTCTAAAGGTAACGTCAAATAATATAGGTATTAACTATACTATCTTCCTCCCAATTGAAAGTGCTTTACAACCCTCAGGCCTTCTTCACACACGCGGTATGGCTGCATCAAGCTTTCGCTCATTGTGCAATATTCCCCACTGCTGCCTCCCGTAGGAGTCTGGGCCGTGTCTCAGTCCCAGTGTGGCTGATCATCCTCTCAAACCAGCTAAAGATCGTCGCCTTGGTAAGCCATTACCTTACCAACTAGCTAATCTTGCCTAGGCTCATCCTATAGCGACACCTTTCAAGAAGAGGGCGCCTTTAATCCGTAGATCACATTCGGTATTAGCATACGTTTCCATATGTTGTCCCCAACTATAGGGTAGATTCCTAGGTATTACTCACCCGTCCGCCACTCGACGCCTAAAAGAGCAAGCTCTTTTATCGTTTCCGTCCGACTTGCATGTGTTAAGCCTACCGCCAGCGTTCATTCTGAGCCAGGATCAAACTCTTCAGTTTAATCTTGCTTGATATATTTATAACGACCATCTCTGGTCTAACACTCGGAATTGACAAGATTTTGCATGGAAGAATTGCTTCTACCTGTTACATAAATTTTGTCGTTTCGAGATTTTTTATTAGGTTACTCACTTAAGGAGTTTCCACATAAATTATCTCTGAATTACCTGATTTTTAAAGAACTTAGGTCTCTTCGAGAAGGGAAACGACTAAGTCGTTTTCTTTCTCGGTAAGCCGTCTATTATAGGTTAGTTCGGAAGAAGTTGTCAATATTTATTTCAAACTTTTTTCAAACCGTTTTCGTTAACTCGTTCCGAAGATCTTATTAACGAAGCCCTATAATAAGCGGCTGTTCCGCCGTTGAAGCGCTTCTTAAAGTGCTTGTCCGTTGGAACGAGGCGTATTTTATACAATCACAGATTCTATGCAACCTTTATTTGCATCTTTTTTCACTTTTATCGTTCTTTTATTCATTTCGACCAAAACACCCGTTTTACCACCAACTTACACAGGCTTTATCCACAGACTTACTCACATTACGGTTCTAAACTCCCTTTTAACAATCGGTAATGAACAAAACATAAATACAAAAAAACGCCGTTATGCTTCGCATAACGGCGTTTTTATTTATTAAACTGACTCAAACCTTTAACGTTACCCATGCGGTGTTTGTCAAAGAAGTTGTCCGATTGTTTAAGCTGCTACTGTCTCCATTTCAGGTAACTCCTTCTGAGCTTTGTTCGGGTTAAGCGATACTTCATTATCATATTCCC
>Ga0307994_1001598_pt1 | contig 13395 bp, 19 predicted proteins | sample EllFjometagen261_FD_203171 | JGI IMG/M metagenome (GOLD analysis project Ga0307994, IMG submission 203171) | Marine microbial communities from Ellis Fjord, Antarctic Ocean - #261 | ecosystem: Environmental > Aquatic > Marine > Unclassified | place: Southern Ocean | collected 2014-11-02 | reverse complement strand
ATACTAATAAGCCTAAGATGGACGTGAACGGCTTTAACTTTAATAATTAAAGGAAAATCAAATGAAGGTTAAGTTAATAGGATATACACAAGGCAGTCAAGATTCAACACAAGAAGGCCTTGATAATGTTGAAGACATGATTGCGTTCTGTGCAAGAGTATCTAACCCTACTAATCAGATAAACACTGAGACTACTACTAAACTGCTTAAGTACTTGGCAACTCATAAACATTGGTCTCCATTTGAGATGGCTTCTGCTACTATGGAAATTGAAACTACTCGTGATATTGCACGTCAAATGCTTCGTCATAGGTCATTCGCCTTTCAAGAGTTTAGCCAACGATATGCAGATCCTAGTGCTATGGGATACCCGTTCGCTTTAAGAGAAGCTCGATTGCAAGACACTAGTAACCGTCAGAACTCAGTTGAAGTAGATGATGAGCTTTTAGAACAACGATGGATTCAACAACAGAAGACCGTAATTGATGCTGCATCGTCTGCATATAGATGGGCAATAGATAATGGTATTGCTAAGGAACAAGCGCGGTGTGTTATGCCTGAAGGTAATACAATATCGCGTCTCTATATGCAAGGTTCTATTCGTTCTTGGATTCACTTCGTTGAGCTGCGTTCCTCTAATGGAACTCAAAAAGAACATATGGAAGTAGCGCGGGCAATAGGCGAAGCTATTGTTAAGATCTTCCCAACGGCAAAGGAGTTCATATCTAATGAGTAATTTAATATCTACCTTTTATACTGAAAACAGTAGAGGAAGAGTAGAAGTGCATTATGAAAGTCATGGTGTACTATCTCATAAGTTTTATTCGCAAGAAGATTTACTTATGTTCACAGATACCTTAACGACTAAGAGTGTGACAGAAGCAGAAGAGCTAGCTGAAGATTGGGTATTAGGAATAAAAGAAATTCCTTGTTAGTATAAATAGTATAAGCTTAGACTAAATTGATCTAATAAACATGAAAATAACTGTTTACATCTCCTTACTATAGTGATATAATAATACTATAAATTGATGAGGAAAACATAACTTGCCGTCATGAAACGTTAACTATATTGTAAAAAGGAGAATAATGGAATATTTAGAAGAAATACTTATTATGGCATTATTTGGAATCTCATTGTGGGTTACCACAAATAAGGCCTTTGATGAAGGTGTAGTTGAAGGATCAGAGCTAACCTTAGCTATTTTAGAAGATAAAAAAATTATCGTTATTGATTCTAAAGGTACGGTTAAAGGTGGTACTGGTCAATCACCAAGATAAACTTGAAGTAAGGAAATAAATTATGTTAATAGTAAATACTGATACTCAAGACTGGCCTGCAGGTTGCCAAACTTCTGCTATGGTAGAAAAGATCACGATGTTGTTTCACCAAGGTCATTCTTTTGATAGGATATGTGAGATTAGTCGTGCAGATATAGCTTTAGTTGAAAGGGTTACAAATAACTTACAGACTTTAAACGAAATCTCACATCATTGAACACCATACAGATTAAGGGTGGTACTAGGTCTCAGAAGAGGCTTGTACTAGACATAGTTAATTGGTATCTTAAGAAAATGTTACCACGTGTGCGAACACTTGATATAACTATACGTCTTACTCAGTGTCAAGAAGATTCAGATGCGATGGGTTATTGTTTAGAGTTAGAAGACAATAGAACATTTGACATTGAAATTGATAAGAACATGAGAATGTTTGACACCGTAACAACGTTATGTCATGAGCTTACGCACCTTAAGCAGTACTATCGTAAAGAAATGGTCCATAAGAACCATGGAAGAATACAGTGGAAAAAGACAATGTATGGTATATACACTAAGTATAGTGAACAGCCATGGGAAAGAGAAGCATTTAGAATGGAGAAGCAGCTAGCACTAGAATGTTTTACAGAGATACTATGAAAAGAAAGGCAATTAAAAATAAAGTTCTTCACGCTGTCCGGACACCGGTCTTCAAAAGCCGTGTCTATAAAGACAGAAAGAAAGAAATGTATAAGACAGGTAAATACTTGGAAGAATAGTATTGATACACCCTTTTAAAACTCGCTATACGCGGGTTTTCTTTTTTGTATAAATAGTCTTAATACTACGCATATAGGCTATTTAATGATTACTTTTAAAGGATTTCTTGCCGAGAACATGGATAAAATTAGAGCTATCAAAGCAGCAGATTTAAATAAGTTTAATAAAGCTTTAGCTCCTTATGTCTACGCGTTGAAAGGCCGTCCTACTCAAAAAACAACAACAGTAGTTGTTAAATCTGCTGGCTCAGATCGTAAAAATGTTAAGGCAGAGATTGAAGCTAAGCTTAAGAAAGCAAGGCTTGATAGCATAGCTATTCCTGGTTCTAGCTCAGTAGGATCTACTGGCGCAACTGATATTATGTTTGGTGCGCATAAGATTCGTATTATATACAAACCCACATCTGGTGGTATGAACGAAACTACTCTTAATGCTACTATTACAGAACTTGCTCCAGCGCTTGCGTATATGAGCGGTAAAAAGAAGTTTCGTAATGCTTCTGAGTTTCAACAGTTCCTCATGACTGCAAAAGATAACGGTGTGTATGTAAACGATAAAGATGCTAAGGCAGGTAAAGCTTACGTTGAAATATTCCCTACATCGTCTAAGTATGCTGAAAAGATGGATAACGCCATGGCGGTATTAAACTATCTTTGGGAAGAGCACGCTAAGTCTTCTATTAAGCAAGTATACTGGGGATATAGAGCTAAACCAAAAGGAGTTATGCCAAGCCATAAAGGTGACCTGTTTATAGAATATACATCTGGTTCTATGTTAGGCGTATCTCTTAAAGCTGGTGGTGCAAAGACATCTGAGCCTCAGCTCAACACATATGTGAATAAAGTCTTTGATGACTTTGGCTATTCATCTAAGAAAGAAGTTCTTAAGAAAAAGGTTTATGACGAAATTCATTCTAAAATAGATCTTCCAATTAATTGGACGTCACGGTCTGAGAAGATTACATCTATCTCTAAGATAGAATCTCTTAAGGAAAAAGACCCAAATAGATATAATGCACTATACGACAATATGCTAGATGTAGTTCGCAACGGTCTTATTGATACGTTCAACACTTCTAAAGATGATACTATACAATATATTAAGAAGATGGTTATTAAGAAAGACGAGCAGGTTCCTCTCGTCGTGGTTAAAGCAATTGGAAAAAAGTTTAAGTTTGTAACCGACGAAGATGCTATAGAAACGTTTATACCTAAAGTTACTAAGATTAACGCATATAAGTCTACTTCATCTAAACAAGATTGGTTTGTAGATCTTATCGCTGGTCGAGAAACAATTACAATGAAAATGTCAGTAAGAACAAATAAAGTTCCACCTGATAATAAAATAGCTCAAGATTTTAACCTTGCTGTTAAGTTCAACGGAATCAAATAATGATTAATTTCAAATCACACCTTGTAACAGAGGCCACGTCAGGCAAGAATACCCACATGACTCATATTGAGGATCGTGTGATCTATGGTGGAGTATCTGGTGCGCGTGAAGCAATACAAGCATTAAGATCTATGCGTGACATGTTAGCAGGTAGTTCTAAAAGTACAACAGATGTAACGGTTAAATGGGATGGAGCTCCAGCGGTATTTGCTGGCATTGATCCTTCTGATGGTAAATTCTTTGTTGCGAAGAAAGGCATCTTTAATAAGAACCCTAAGGTATATAAGTCCCATGCAGATATTGATGAAGATACTTCTGGAGACTTAGCAACTAAACTTAAGGTCTCATATGATGAACTAAGTAAAATAGGTATCACCGGAGTTATACAAGGTGACTTAATGTTCACGTCAGATGATCTCAATACTGAGACTATTGACGGTGTTAAGTATTTTACTTTCCATCCTAACACTATTGTGTATGCAGTGCGTGCTGATTCTCCGGAAGCCAAAACTTTACGTAAAGCTAAAATGGGTATTGTTGTCCACACTTCTTACACCGGCAAAACGTTTGAAACTATGCGTGCCTCCTTTAATGTTAAAGCTTCTTCGTTTAAGAAGACGCCATCAGTGTGGTTGCAGGATGCTAACCTCAGAGATCTATCTGGAACTGCTACACTTACAAAAAAAGATACAGACGAAGTTACCCTGGCTCTTAGTAATGCTGGCAAGATCTTTAGTAAGATTAAAGGAACTGCACTCAATGATCTTTCTAAAAACGAAGAATTGTCAGGACTCATAGAAACATATAATAACTCGTTCACAAGACGAGGAGAATTAGTCACAAACACAACTAAGCATGTTGCAGGACTCATCAGATGGATCGAAGATCGGTTTGAAAGAGAAGCCGCGAAATTAAAGACACCTGTTGCTAAAGATCGCAAATTTGCTAAGAGAGATGACATACTTAAGTTCTTCTCTGTAGGTAACAAAGCTAACCTTAAAGCTATCTTTGATTTGCAGAATGCTATCGTAGTAGCGAAATTAGTTATTATAAATAAGCTTAATAAAGTAAATAGTATTGATACCTTTATTAAAACTAAATCAGGATTTAAAGTAACAGGCGTTGAAGGTTTTGTTGCTATCGATAAGTTAAAGGGTGGAGCAGTTAAATTGGTTGATCGCTTGGAGTTCAGCTATAACAATTTCTCCTCTGATGTTATTAAAGGCTGGGAAAAATAATCTCACTCCTAATGGGAAAAGAAAAATGCAAGAAAATACAGACAAGATTAAAGCTGAATATAAAGAGCTTAAAAAATCTAAGACAGCAGTTATTGATGAAGCTTATATTAGAGCAGTAGACTTTCAGAAGGCAGCCAAGGAAGTTGGCAAGCTTAAATCTGGTCTAGATCAAAATGCAATCAATCAAATATCTAAGCTACTAAATTCGATGTTTAAAAATTCATCTTTACAGATACGTGATAATGCTGTTCTAGCTATCAATAAGTTAAAGAGTAAAGTACAAAGAGACACACGTGTTTCCATCGATAAAATCCTTACCGCGAACAACTTGCTAAAGGGTGGAAATATTACAGTAGAATCCACGGATATGCAAGAAGCTTTGAACGTACAACAACGTATGAAGCTTAAGCAATCAATGCGCCGCAACAAAGCTAAGATTGCTATGGGTCGTAAGCGTGCTGCACGTAAGCTAGCCTCACCTGAAAAACTTCAAAAGCGTGCTGAAAAAGCTGCACGTACCGCAATGGTTAAGAAGATCTTAAAAGACAAAGATAAGTCTGATCTATCGTATGCCGCACGTAAAGGCATTGAAGATCGTTTGGCTAAGAAGAAAGGTCAGATCAAAACAATGGCCAAGAAGCTACTTAAGACCGTACGGCTTAAAGACAGAGCAAAACTTCAGAAGAAGCCTGGAGCATAATTCTATGTCATTTAAGTCTTTCGGTGAATATGTCACAGAAGCTACTAAAGAAATAACCGTTGCATGGGGCCGTTATAATGCCCCTACTATCGGCCATGAAAAATTATTTACTGCCGTACAAAAGGTAGCGCGTAATAGTGCGTACCGAATTTATTCCTCTCAGACACATCAGAATCAAAAAGATAAAGATGGCTATTATAAAGATCCGCTTGATTATAAGACAAAGGTAAAATATCTACGTAAGATGTTCCCGCGTCACGCTCGTGCGATGATCTATGACAAAAATATTAGAACCATGTTTGACTTAATGACAAAGCTTTATGATGAAGGCTTTAACAGAGTAAACTTGGTTGCAGGGTCTGATCGTGTTGCAGAATATGAATCAACTTTAAACAAGTACAATGGTGTTAAAGGCCGTCACGGTTTCTATAACTTTGAAGGCGGAGTAAACATTATTTCTGCTGGCGAAAGAGATCCTGATTCTGATGGTGCTTCTGGTATGTCTGCCTCTAAGTTGCGTGCATACGCATCAGCCAATGATCTTGCTGCTTTCTCTAAAGGTATTCCTAAAGGATTCAAAGACGGTCAAGCATTATTCAACGATGTTCGTAAAGGTATGGGACTTAAAGAATCTCACGATCACCGTCAACATCTTCAATTGCAAACAGTATCCGAAGAGCGTGAAGCATACATCCAAGGAGAGTTATTCGAAAAGGGTGATGCAGTAGCTATTAAAGAATCTGATGAAGTTGGTACTGTAGTAATGCTTGGTTCTAACTATGTCATCATTGAAATGACTGATGGTAAGAAACTACGTAAGTGGTTAGATGCTGTTGAAAAAGTAGAAGAAGCTTATAGTCATAAACAGTCGCCTAACGGTGTACCTAAAGAAGAATCTGATAAGAAGAAGAAAGGCTTCAAAGATTTTATTGAAGGTGACAAGAATTCATTGTGGGACAATATCCATAAGAAACGTAAACGCATTAAAAATGGATCTGGCGAGAAGATGAATAAGCCCGGTTCAAAAGATGCACCCACTGATCAAGATTTTAAGGACTCACAATAATGAAGATGACAGAAATACAAAAGATGTATCTCCGAGCTCGTGGGCGTTGGTCTAAGAATGCAGGTAAAGAAGAACAGAAGAAGAAAAATAAACAATTCGACGAGATTAGAAACGCTGAACGTGCAGGTGACTTTGGTACTGATAAGCTTACTAAGTCATATTGTGCTGATACCCCTGGCCAAACAAACGAAGCCAAGGGTGATATTAAAAAGGGTGATACTGTTCGTATTAAAAAGCAATACACAAACAGTTCAGCTGAAGCTAAAAGAGATTATATTGTAAAAGAGTTAAGAGGACCTAGAGTTCTTATTGCTCCAAAGGTATGGAATGGCGGTGGAGTTATTCCAACAGAATCCTTGAAAATCAATATGATTCAAAAGGCTGGAATGATTGAAGCATTTGAACCTCATATGATGTATGATCTTGATACTGGTAAAGCTTATAAAGCTGATAAAGAAGAAGATCATATTCGCATGAAGAAGTTAGGTTATTCTCATGAGAAACCTGATACAAATGAGGCACGAGGTGAAGACGCAAAGGGTCATAAGATTGCTACTGAGAAAGGTGCTGGTCTAACTCAAAAGGGTGTTGACGCTTATAATAAGAAGACAGGCGGTAACCTTAAGACCGCAGTAACAGGTAAAGTTAAAGCAGGAAGCAAGGATGCAGCTCGACGTAAATCGTTCTGTGCTCGTATGGGCGGAATGAAAGGCCCTATGAAAGATGAGAAAGGCAGACCAACCCGTAAGGCAATGTCATTAAAAAGGTGGAAATGTTAGATGGAGAAGAATGTTGAATGGGAAAAACGCCTAGATCGTATTGAGGAAAAGATGGATAAGATGAGCGAAGTCTTAGTATCTTTGGCACGCTTCGAAGAAAAGATGGACGCGTATAACGAATACAGAGAACGCTCATGGGAACGAATGAATAAGTTCTCAGAGAAGCTTGATGCAATTGAAAAGAAGTGCGATGATAATGCTCGTACTGTACATACTATAAATAAATTATTCTGGGTAGCAATAGTTGCTGCCGGGAGTGCAGTATCTGCTCATGTGTGGATGTAAATAAAAATCAGTGGCAGTAATGGCTTCTGCTCTAATTGAAAAACTAGTTATTTAGGAGAATACGGATGGATAATCCAATTGCAGAAGCATATGTAAAGATGCTTCAAGAACGAAAAGAAAAAGCAGCAAAAGATGCTAAGCTAGATGATGGCGATGGTATGGATCCTGTAGGTCAAGGTGATGCTGATATTGACAATGATGGCGATGTGGATTCATCTGATGAGTATCTACACAAACGTCGTAAGGCTATTAAGAAGTCTATTAAGAAAGAAGGTACAGAATCTTTAGATGAAGTACGTCAATTAAAAGACCCTAAGAAAGAAGTAATGATTGTTGATAAGAAAGGCAAGACAATGGTTATTGACAAGTCTAAGCAAGCTGCTTATCTTGCAAAAGGTTGGGGACTAGCTGAAGGTATTGAAATCGATGATGAAGAGGAATCTTCGGAAGTTGATGACCCTAAGGCAAAGAAGAAAGGCGAGAAGAAGACTGGTAGTACAGATCCTGCCGCAGCTAATGCACCATCACAAGATGATCGTGAAGCTGCAGCTGATGCCCCTGATCCTTCTCCAGATCCAGATGCAGAACCATCTGAGCCTAAAGAAAAGCCTGCACCAGCTCCAAAGAAAGCTCCACCTAAAGTAAAGAAAGAATCATTCGACTGGGATCAAATCTCAGAGATGACTGATGAAGAAGTAGATTCTTACATTGACACATTAGACGAATCACAGCTAAGTGATTTTGAATCAGAGATGAATGAAGCTGCTAACGCTGAAGGTGATGCTGAGCAACAAGATAAAGAGCAATTAGATTTCATTAGGAAGCATAGCGATAACGCACATATCGTTGATCGTCCTGATGCTGACAAACCTGCTGCAGCTGATGCAACTAAGGTTTCTAAGAAACGCCCTGGCGATAATGATAAAGGCGATAAGCAAGTTAAACGTTTAAAGGATGTACGAACATGAAAAAAGCCGGCTGGTTAAAAAACGGTATTGCAACGGAACATGGTATTGTAGATAGTAAAGGTACAATGCTTAAGCGTGGTAAGATGACAACTCATGCTATCCATGCATGGAATGGTATTAGTCCAGTAGTTGCTCCTGCCCCTGTCGTTGAAGAAGAAGAAGTTGATGTGGAAATTGAAGACCTCACAAAAGGCGAACTAGAAGAATTAGCTCGTACTTATGGTGTTGAGTTAGATAAGCGTGAATCAAAAGCATCACTTGTTGATTCTGTTAAAGCTTTGATAATGGGATAATCCATACAATATAAATAGTCCTATATCGTTAATTGTATAGGACTATTTAATGCAACTCTTTGATGAACTGAATAATGAGAATTTTCTGTTATATGCTTCTAAGCATTATGACAATAAACAATGTACGGAAGTAGAAGAGTTCTATGAGGACTTGAATCGCTTCAAATATTTAAAACGACTACTTCGAAGATACGAAAGTACCGGGGAATTACAAGAACGTTTGATATTGAACCATCTTATAGTACTCTTCAATGTGTTTAGTATAACTAATGCAAAGAAGATGGTATTCTTTAAAACAGATGTTGGATCGCTATCTACTTTAAAAACGTTTCTAGTATATTTGAACTATCTAAAAGAAGACGAATACGTTGAAATTCCTTTAGATACCCATATAATTAAAGTGTTAAGGAATCTATAATGGCATTAGTATCACGCGCAGCAGACCTCTATTACACGTACCGGTTTATCAAGGTATTAACTACACCTTGGAAAGAAACTGAGGCGTATGAATTAGGTTTGATAGATGAGAACGGCACTAGTATTAAGAAAGCTAAAACCTCAGATGAAAAAGACGCGTATACTATATTCTTTCGTTTGGCGTTTAACTTTAAAAGAATTCTAGAGAAACTACCATTTGGTAAGTCTCGCCTATCGTCATATGCTGCGGCATTATTCCTATTGCGCGAGCAAACAGGAATGACTGAAGAAGAGATAAAGGAAATCTTATCTAAGTTAGAAATAGATTTTACCCCAGATATTAAAGAGAATTTCTTCGTTCTTGACGAAGAATTACTTCCAGGCGTATATATACTACACCAAGATATTTTATCGCCTAAGACAGCAGAGCCAATTGCTAGAGCGGGTTCTAAGGTATCTGTAGCAGGTGGATGTCATGCTTCAGGTAGTATACTAGAAACTGCAATATATGAAGTCACTCACTTAGCAACTAAACAAACGGTCTTTGTGACCGCTGGAGACTTATACCGATGAACGAAGCAGAACAATGTAAAACCTCACTGAAGTCAATAAAGAAACGTATCAGTGAAGCTGCAAAAGTGATGGCTAAGAAAGGTGATTACGCATTTTCTAAATATCGAAATGGTGAAGTAGACGTTACATACAAAGGTAAGGTAATTGCTACTGGTGATTTTGATTCAGGTGCAGATGCTTGGTTCATGGATATTAAAGGTGTTAAAGGACAAAAGTCTTTTAATAGTCCTGGTGACGCTATCAAGTTCTTTATGAAGAGCAAGCTTACTGAAGTCGATGAAGATGCTCCTGTCAATGCAACAGGTGATGCTGTTGATATGACTCCGGGTAAAAGAATCCCTAAACCATTAAAGCGGTTTAAAGAACATTTAGAAGAAGCTTTAGGTGGAAGTGCTGTCAATCCTGAGTTCACAGCTCAACGTGCTGGCGAATGGGATAAACGTAAAGGTGCTAATGCACATTCCGATATTATGACAGATGATCTAGGTATATCTAAACGTGACATCGCATCAAAGCCATACACTGCGTACTATTGGGAAAATGCTAAGCGCATAGCAGCTGTTCCCACCTCGGACTTTCATTATAAAGCCTATTCTATAGATAAGAAGCACATTGAATATAAAGATAAAAGCTCTAGTCTTCCTTCTAAGGGTCCAAACGAGTTTGTTACAGTTATAATCTCAGCCAAGGTTCAAGTGCTTTGTGCAATTATTAAGACTAACGAAAGTGATTCTAGTTTTAGTCCTAGCGTCATGGTGTTTATTCCTGGACAAAAAAGATCTTTACCAATGAAATTCAAGCCTAATACCACTTCACAAGAAATCGTGAAGGCAATAGCTAAGAAGCATGGCGCAGCACTTACGGCGGCATACCGATGAAACGGTTTAAAGAACATTTAGAAGCTTTGCAAGAAGCTTTACCTAAAGGTGCTATCGCAGGATTTGATGGTGGTGATGACTACGGTGACATAGTGATATATAAAGACGGATCTGGTTTTTATGCTGATGGTGAAGAAAGTGATTTTAAAGTAAAGAATATGAAAGAACTCAAACAGAAACTAAAGTCTATTGGTATCAACCCAAGCAAGCCATACTTTGGCAAATTATAAGGAGCGGAAAATGAAAGATACATTTTTGTTATCAGGATTAAACCGGTGGAAAACATCGCAAAAAGCAAACTGCCGTTCGTATGCAGGCTTTTTAACACTAGAAGGATTATAATAGGAGCAAGCGTATGTTATCATTATTAGGAACTTTACTTGGCTTTGCTGGCTCTGCTGTTCCATCAATCTTAGGACACTTCAAAGAGAAACAAGTATCTAAAGATAATCTAGCTATTTTAGAAATGCAAGGCAAACTTGCACGTGACGGTGTAGAACTCAACCTTATGGAGTTTAGGGAAAAGGCAGCTGATGATGAGCATAAGCGCCTTATAGAACATGATATTGCAATTTCAAAAGATACGAGCTTCATGGGTCAAGTCCGTGCATCAGTTCGTCCACTTATTACATACCTATTCTTTGGCTTATTTGCTGCAGTTAAGATCTCAGCTCTTATGGTTGCCATGGATAATAGTGCTAACTTCGATGTTGCTATTAATCAGGTATGGGATGAAGAAACACAAGCAATCTTCGCTGCTATAATTTCATTCTGGTTTGGTTCGAGAGCACTCTCTAAAAAATAATGTAAATACATGTGTACATTCGTGCGCAACTAGTGTATAATAGACCTTATTAATGAGTTAAGCGGAGCTTCAATGAACAACAAAAATACTGTTACTAAACGTGACGGACGTCATGAGCACTTTGATCTAGAGAAGATCCACAAAGTGTTAGATTGGGCAACCAATGGTATCGCAGGTGTATCTATTTCTGAAATAGAATTGCGTGCTAATATACAATTATTCGATAGAATTCCTGCATACGATATACATGAACTATTGATTAAGTCAGCTGCTGAATTGATTTCAGAGTTGACACCTAATTATCAATACGTTGCTGCTAGATTAGTTAACTACAAAATACGTAAGGAAGTCTATGGTCAATTTGAACCATGGCCATTACTTAGGTTAGTTAAAGAGAACGTAAATCGTGGAGTGTATGACACTGCGATATTAGATAACTATACTGAAGAAGAAATTGAACTGCTTGGTTCTTATATCAAGCATGATCGCGATGATGAGTTTACTTATGTTGGCATGGAACAATTCCGTGGCAAATACTTAGTGCAAGATCGTCGTACAAAAACTGTGTATGAAAGCCCTCAAGTATTGTACATGCTTATTGCTGCAACACTATTTTCACAATATGCAACTGAAACTCGTATTAAGTGGGTTAAGGATTATTACGATGACATCTCTACGTTTGGCACATCTCTACCGACGCCTATTATGGCAGGTGTACGCACTTCTACGCGGCAGTTCTCGTCATGTGTTCTCATTGAGTCTGACGATACGTTGGAAAGCATTAACGCTACCGCAACGTCCGTTGTACGCTACATTTCTAAGAAAGCTGGCATCGGCATTAATGCTGGTAGAATCCGGGCTGTCGACAGCCGCGTCGGCGATGGTTCTATTGTACATACGGGCTTAATTCCGTTTCTTAAGTATTTCTCTTCTGCCGTCAAGTCATGTTCACAAGGTGGTGTTCGTGGTGGCGCAGCTACTGTATATCTTCCAATATGGCATCTTGAATTTGAAGACCTAGTAGTATTGAAGAACAATAAGGGTACTGAAGAGAATCGTGTACGTCAATTAGATTACGCGTTCCAGTTCAATAAGTTAATGTATGAGCGTCTATTAACCGGTGGTAACATTACATTGTTCTCACCCGCAGATGTTCCTGGCATGTATGATGCGTACTTCAATGATCAAGATAAGTTTCGTGAGCTCTATGAGAAAGCTGAACGTAGTACTAAGATTCGTAAGAAAGTCTTACCTGCTATGGAAGTATTCTCTCAGTTTGTAACCGAACGTAAGGACACTGGTCGAATCTATCTAATGAATGTGGATCATGCTAATGAGCACGGTTCTTTCTTACCAAAGAAGGCTACGATCTATCAGTCTAATCTATGCACTGAAATCAATCTACCTACTAAACCTTTGCGAAGTGCAGATGATAAAGAAGGTGAAATTAGTTTATGTACTCTTAGTGCTATTAACTGGGGCCAAATCAATGATCCAAAAGACTTTGAAAAGCCTTGCACTTTAGCAGTTCGTGCATTGGATGCATTGCTTGACTATCAAGAGTATCCTATTCCAGCTGCAGAAATATCTACAATGAATCGTAGACCATTAGGTGTAGGTATCATCAACTTAGCATACTTTCTTGCAAAGCGTGGGCTTACATACGGTTCTCCAGAATCTTTACTTGTGATTGATGAATATGCAGAAGCATGGTCATACTATTTGATTAAAGCATCCGTTGATATTGCAAAAGAAAAGGGTGCATGTTTAAAGTCTGATGAGACTAAGTACCATAGTGGAATCTTACCAATTGATACATATAAGCGTGATGTAGATGATTTAGTACCACATCAAGAACGTATGGATTGGGAAGGTTTACGCTGTGATCTTAAAACCTATGGTATTCGTAACTCTACTCTTATGGCTCTTATGCCCGCAGAAACATCTGCACAGATTAGTAA
>Ga0307994_1001596_pt1 | contig 13397 bp, 10 predicted proteins | sample EllFjometagen261_FD_203171 | JGI IMG/M metagenome (GOLD analysis project Ga0307994, IMG submission 203171) | Marine microbial communities from Ellis Fjord, Antarctic Ocean - #261 | ecosystem: Environmental > Aquatic > Marine > Unclassified | place: Southern Ocean | collected 2014-11-02 | reverse complement strand
CTCTTTGAACACCCTTGTTTATAAGCTCAACTGCTAATTTCAAAGATGGTTCTAGGTCATCTACCGATACACCTACAGGCACTATCACTAGATCACTTGCTTTCGCAATTTGTAATGCGTGAGTATCCGCGAATGCTTTGCCGTCAACTATGAGAACATCTGCGTTGTTTGCGGCCTTTAGAGCTGTTTTAGGGTCTGAATATAAAGCAACGTCCACTGGTGGGGTTGCACCTAATTCATTTCGGCGCTGCGCCCATTTAAAAAATGTTTGCTGTGAAATATCAAGGTCAGCAACATGAACTCCCCAACCATTAGCAGCAAATTCTACAGCTAAGGCACGTGCAAGGCTTGACTTGCCCACCCCGCCCTTTTGGTTTAGCAACGAAATTATCATTATATATCCTGGTGTCCTAGGGTTATTAACCTAAGCATTGTAGCCAACGCGAACAATATAAGCAATACAATTAGTGCATACAATATTAATACTAGTAACAATTATGGCAATAATAGCAGTGCAAACAATTCTCACAATATAATAAATGTAAGTGGTAATTGAGATACAAGTAGTATAAAAATTTCAATCAATGTGAGCAATAGAAATGGTGTAGACAATTTAGTCAATGCTATCAATCAAGACAATAAAATCAATTTGAATGGAGCTAACAATGATAAAAATATAAATATTGGAGTAAATATAAACAATTTAATCAATTTAAGTGGTGGTGCCAATACTAAAAGTGTGAGCATTGGGATTAATATAAGCAATGTAAATGGTGATAGCAGTTCTGATATTGCAACCATTGGAGTCAATTTAAACCATACAATCAATGCTAGTGGTGTTGGCAATGCCAAGAGTACAGGAATTGGCATCAATGCAAACGATGCTGGCAACGTAAGTAATGTTGACTTCTCCCACAGCTAAAGCAATGGGATTCTAAGAGCCACTACAGCTCAAAGACTAGAGCAGCGTTACGCTGCTACCATTCCCCCTAGAAATGCTGTTAATAACTCCACACAGGGGTAAGTGGGGCTTATAAAGGTATTACAAAACGCACAGCGTCCTTTGAGGAAAATATACGATATGACGGGGATGTTGTGTAAGAGTTTTAATCGCGTTTTGCACGTAGGGCAGTGGGAAGGGGCCAGGAGAGCTGAGAGGGCGCTTGCTTGGGTGTTAAGCGTTTCTTCGGGTTCTTCTATGCCCAAGTATTGTCGGCACTCGTACTGGCATTCTAATTCAATTGAGGGTGGCAGGCGGCTTATCACTACATTGAGAAAACTTCCAACTATCATGCTCAGTAATGCAGCACTGAATACCCATAGGGCTTTGCTGTTTTGGAATAGTTGGCTTAGTTGTTCTAAATGAGTGGTGATTAAGTCCATTGGCGGGTGCTTGCTATTGTTAAACGTGATCGAGTTAAGTGTAGTTGAAAAAAATAGGGGAGGGTAGCTAACACAAATAGAAAGGGCGACCCTAAAGCCGCCCTGCGTTCCTGTTTAGATTTTAGCCTTCTTAGATCGGCTTATACCTGGTTCACTAGAGGCGGTTGGCGTTGTAGACTCAACGGATGGAGCGGGTTCAAATACCTCCGTGTCGCCGTCTTCATCAAGGAAAGTCGCATTAGGGTATCGTGCCCTTATCCAAGTCACCGCACTTTTAGGGCCGAGATCATCCATCATGTGTAGGTGTTTACGTGCGACTAGCCTTGGGCCACCGCCGCCAGAACATTTTGTTGCAGAGCAAAACACAGACCTCAAAAAAGTAACTTCAGTACCTTCTGGGTATTTAAGGTAGAACTTAGTTGAAGGGTCATTGGTGGCTTTTTTTAGGCCGCTGCGATAAGCACCAGTGTCGTAAAAATCAACATTAGTTTCAAAAATGGCCTCTACCTTCCCATAATGATTCTCTTTAGAGCCACGGCGCACAGAATACACATGGTTAGCTGAGTTTAGTCTAAAATTATCTGGAGCAGAAAGAGTTAAGTAGGCTTCAGCACCTCTCAAAATCTGTCGGTCACTGGGCGTGTTGTCTGCCCACCAAAGAGGTGCGAGGGTTGTTACCATCGTGTATGCCACGAACAGAACCACAACTGCGGTAAGAGTCAATAAAAAGTTCCTGAGTACTATAAATTGTTCCATAGTGAGTCCTCCCGATATCAATACCTTATATTAACGTATATATATGAACAAATACACGTTATTAATCCACAAGCCTTAATTGCATTTAATAAAAGTTTTTCCTACTATTTGGTTGTGGCTTTTGCGACACCTGCTGCGGCTCCCCCTACGCCGGTAGTTAATTTACCGGCAATCATCACGGTTGAATTAGCCGTATCATCTTTAACTGCATCTCCTAGTGGGCGACCGCCCATGCGTTCAATAATAAAATCGGGTAGCTCATAGATCAAGTCAAAAGTACGGGTAGTTAATTTGTAGCTAATAAATACCGCAATCACTAAAACGGAAGCCATGCTAAAAAGGCTTAGAATACCTTCGTCAGCGAGACCGATAAGGTAAGGAAAAGCCATTCTCGCCCCTATATTTGCGACCGCCATAAGAAGCTTTGCGGCGTAGAAACCGAACACCATTAATAAGGGCCTTAATATAAGTTCAGCTAACATAATAAAGCCGTCCTTCACCTTGTCGTTGACCCAATCCTCGTTAGAGGCCGCTGCCGTAGACATCATCCAAATTGGAGCATAAACCATAGCCACAAACATCATAATCGCCCAGCTTTGCAAGGCAACAAGCCATTTAATCAATGGAATTGTTGGCAGGACGAATTGCAAAACAAGCCCAATAAGTAACCCCATAACTAAGAATGGGGTAAGGAAGCCAGCTAAAGCGCCTATAACACCGCTCGCGCCAGTGATATAACCGACAAATTCGCCCACAGGGTTAGATTCCGCCATGCTAGCGGCAATAATGAAAAGAAAAGCCACTTCCGCCGTGCTGACAATGGTTGTTCCAAGATTAACCATATTAATTATAATGTCATTATTTGTTGAGCTTGCAAAAGCACCCTCCATTGCAGTGAGTAAGAATTTAAAGGTGGCATTGATGGTGTTTTTAAACCAGCCTTGTTCACCGTTGACATCGGTTGCGTTGCGAAGTGCTGAAAAATTCATTTCCAATTGATCGTTAGGCCGGTTAGTAAGGTATATTTCCCTTAATCTACCCACCCTGTTAACTATTTCTTTGAAATTGGGTAAGTTTTGAATTGTGTTCATGTCTTTGTTTTCATCAATCCCTACTTTATCTTTAAAGATGCTAGGCAAGTCGCCCTTTTCTGCAATATGCTCTTGGACGGCATTAATGGCCATGTTTGTTTTTAACTGTATCCAATAGTAGCTGCCAAGAGCAGCAAAGCCCTGTGCATTTAGCGTTTCTTGCCATGTTCGTTTCGGTGCGGTTTTTTCACCGTCCATCCAGGTAGATAGTTTGGTGAATGATGAGGTCTCTGTTTTGGCAGAGTTCTTGGCTATTATTTTAGCTGCTACAGAGCCTTGATTGCGGATTTTTTGAGCATAGGTTAGGTCGATTGCTATGAGTGCGGCGGCGTATTTTGGGATTTCCGTAGGGAGTTGTTGCACGGTGGTGGAAATTTGATTTTGGATGGTTTCTATTTGCTGTGCTGTGGCGCTTGAATAGCGTAAGGCGGTCAATGACATTAGCTGTGACTGGTCTTTGTATAGCGGCGTTGTTACGGTTGACGAGATGTTATATATAGCGTTTTCTAGCGCTGCTTTATGAGCTCTCAACTGAGCTGTGTATATAGCCTCATCTGGTGAGGGTTTAGGGTTTGGATCAACAAAGAACTGATTACCGGCGCGGTTTAATCTGACCTTCCCGCTAAGTACGGAGGGAATGTTAATGGCCACGGTTCCGCAGGCAGTAGGCTCCGAGCGGCGAGGTGATCGAGGGTTTTTATTTTGGGTGTAAGGACGGCTCCAACCCCACTGATAAATCACCTTATCGCCATCAATGCGTAGGGTGAACGGAGTGGGGTCGCTATCATTGGCTACGCCACGGGTTTTGTCTAACGCGTAGTAGGCGTCTACTGCGGCTGAACACGTTTCATTAAGTGCAATAGCCCAAACAACATCTGAAATGCCGACCAACGTGGCGGGAGTAATGGCGCTACCGGTATTGTCACCGGCGACTGAGCCGCCCGACAGATAGTCTGTTGATAGGCGTACGGCTCTGTCAGCGGCGTATGCGCCAACCATCGTAGTCTCCTTCACTAATAGTTGAACAGGGCTGAATCCATTGGCAATCACAGGGGAGAGCATTGCGATAGCGATAGACGAGCGAATCGCAATCACGCCGCCAGATAGTTGGTTTCCCCCAGGCGTTCCTTTTGTGGTGGTCAGTGTGACAAATTGTAGCCCGTGCTTGCCTATAGCCACCAGCGCAAAGGCCAGTACCAACGTGTTAAGAATGCCTGATATGGCCCCGAATAAGGTGTTTTCAGGTGAGGTAATTGAAATGCCTCGCAGCACCCACTCAATGATGTACAGGCCTATGTTTTCGTTACTACCAATGTTTGCCCCTGACACACTAGAGGTTGTGATTGTATCCGATACGGAGGTGGTTGCAGGCAAGACTACCGAGTCTCCGAACTCATCTGCGGCATAGCTGGCAATAGAGAAAAGTGTCACGAAGAAAGCGATAGCGAGGGTTTTTAGCATGGTTTTATTCACCGAAGTTCACCTTTTCTAAATCGTTTTTTGCGCTTCGATAGATCGTGAAGTCGGCATAAGCGCGGAATGCAAAGACGGCGGTAATAACGATAAAGGTAATAAACTGCCTAAGCCCCGTACTTTCAGGGTCGGTCAATAACGAATAACCATAAATGCCACCCCAGCCTGCAAAGAATAGTGAAAAGAGGATATAGACCGTCATTGACGAGGTGGTTTTTTTGACGGCAAGGTGTAATTCTTCACGGTTGGCTGAAACTTCAAGTGTATTAAACTGATTGAATATGTTGGCCACGTCGCGCTTAATGATAGGAGCGAAGCGTTTTATAGGCTTTAGAGGGCTGGTTAAAGAACGCTTCCAGCTCTTAGCAGAGAAGATGAAATCAAACGACCTAAACAACATGCTTTCTTTTTTCTTGGGCGTATTGTCGCGTTGCTCTACTTCAGAGTTTTTAGTCATCGTGTTTAAATCCTCGTATTTTAGCCTATATTATTATACTATTATTGATATATATTAATCAAAGGTTTTAAACGCTATGGATTTATCAACTGAGGGTGTAAATGCACGGTGGCAAGCTCGTGGTGCGTCGATTAGTCAAGTGATTAGACGAATGGAAAACTGCCAAAATTGGACAGTGGACAGAGAATTGACACAATGGATGGAGTCCTTAGGTGATGCTATGAACTCACCAGAAGTGATCGAAAAAATGGCGAAGTTCCCCCACGAAACAGCCGAGTTTCTATCATGGATTAGTACCGGTAAAGCCGCCGCTATATTGGAAGCGTTAGACGAGGCTCAGTTTGGTACTGCAGCCAAGATCATTGAGTGCGCTAAAGACATGCCAGATAACCCAGCACAACGGGTCTTTGTTGAAGGTTTACAGGTCTTGTCTCAGATGCAATTATTATCCGATATTTTCTCGCCCGATAGAATGGCGTTAGTTGAAGTGGCTGTAAGAGCTGCTAGGAGTCGTGGCCGTGGTGAATAAGCCAGTACGTGTATTGTGTTTACTGGGCTTGCTTTTAGCATTACCTGGTATGGCAGCAGAAGATGATTGCGCGATTGATATAGTGATGAAAGATCAGCACGCTAAAACCAATTCGTATTCCAAAAATGCGATTGAGGCCACGGTGAAAGAGCGTGACATCGAAAAAGAAGCCTGCATCCCTGCGCTTGCGGCGCTCAGTGGTGGGTTAAACATTAAAACTGCTAATTTAGCGTCCTTATTTGGGGGTCTCGGTACAAAGATACGAGACATGGCCTGTGATGCTGCAAATAATGCGGTTAAAGGTGTTGCCAGCGCGTTGGGGGCTACATGGGAGGCTCCTTATGGTTTGGCTTCTATTGATGGTGGTTTAACGACTGATGGTGGCTCAGGGGTTAATAAGACAGAAAGTAATAAAACTGCCGACTATATTAACCGACAAATCCTAGGAGAAGCGGGTCAATCATTGAACGGGTTGCAGCGAGGACTTGACGCGGACGTGTCAGACCTTACAGGCATTAAGAATAAGCGGCTTAATAACAACTCAGGTTCATCGTCATCTAACTTTAGTGGAGGCAGTAATGCGTTGGATAATTTCTAAAGGCATATTGTGTGGGGCTATTTTGGTTTCTTTTGGGGCGGTGGCGCAGGTTCCCGTGACTGATAAGGGAACGAAAGAGGAGATCGTTAAAGTTGATAAACGGTTAGAAGTGATGGATGAACGTCTAGAAGTTCTTTTAGAGTTAACACAATTGCAGGTCAAAGTGATTAGTGAAAGTGGTCAAAGTAACTTGGAAATGCTTAAAAGTAATAGTAAGGCGTTGACCAATATTAACCAAGCCCTTGCAAATGTCATCGTGGGCACCGCTAAAGGGCAATCTCAGGCGGTGGAAATGCGCCGCAATGCCGATTTATATGATGAAAAAATGGGCGCTAAGCCTAGTTCTGTGTGTGGGGTATTGGATGCAACGATCGCCATTAGTAGCGGGGAGCAAAAGCAAGGTGAGACCTCTGCCAAAATGACGGAATTGGGGCAGGCGTACATTGAGCGCAGTCGCTACCTATCCCCAGACCAAACCTTAGAGGGTGATCGTGCAGTGCGGGTACTGGCGTTGCGAAAGCGTGAACAAGATATTGAGGCCGTAGTAGGCCCATTGTCTGTAATCAGCGACAAAGGATTGCCAATGAAAGGTGAGGCGAATGACGATGTGTGGGTGGTTCTCCATGCCAAAATGATGAACATGGCCATTCCTACCCCTGTACAGATAGACGATACAAGCGAAGACCTTAACCAGCCTATTTCAGAGATTATTCAAAACTCGGCCAAGCTGATTCAAATAGACCGGCAAGAAATGATTAATGATGTGATTAGCGAGAACGTGGCAAGCCGCACTAAAGTCTATGACGCGTCTTGGGTTAAGGGGATGGGCTTTGAAGGTGAAAACAATACCATTGGAATTCCTCAACGTGTGCTGGATGAAATAGACCAAGGCATTAGCGAAACGGATACCTTTAGGATTCTTAGTAACTACCGCTTAACTAACCCACAGTGGATGACGACCACAATGGGTAAGTCTAACGAAGTGGCGTTACTTCGGGATGCTAATTTAATTAACGCGCAGCAGCTCCAACTACTCCACCGCCTTTATGTGGAGTCAAAGCAAACCAATTTACTATTGGCGTATGTGTATGGCCACCAGATCGAAAAAAGTGGCGTACCCAATCCGTCTTCATCATTAGACGACCATTAAAACAGGAGAATGTAATGTCTAACCCAAACGAACCTACTCAAATTGTAAAACCCTTTAAGGCCACTAACCCCAATGGTGAACCGAGCGAGGACGCTCAAAGCGGTATCGTTGAAGTTGAACAAGCCTTACCACGGGTATCTTTAGTCTCTATAGCGATTAGCGACACGGCAGACGCTTCAATGGATGAAGACCTTGACGCAATCATGGGGGAGATTGAAAACGAAGAGAACCAGTTAGCGCAAGACACTGCTTTGTTAGATGAAGATGAAGAGGTGGACGAAGAGGAAAAAGAGAGAGTTAGACTGGCGCTTGAGGAAGAAATGGAACGCTTAGGTAATCAATTTACTCAGCCGAAGGTCGCCACAGTCATACCCCAAGATAGCGAACCTGAACCAATGAGTCCGCAGTTTTCCCCGCCAGCACAAGCCGAAAAGGGTGGCGGTACAAATGATGTTTTGGGTTTTGGTGCTATCGCCAAGACACTGGCTTCTATGGTCGGCTTTAAACAGCAAGACGCTCAAGTGGTTCGTCAACAGGCAGCGGCGCGATTTGAAGTCCAAAAAAAGCAATTGGACGATTTGATCTTTACCGCCAACAACCATAGCCAGAAACTTCGGGAAAGTAACACGGGTAAAATTGCTCAAGGGTTCCTCGACCAAGGTATTGAGCCACCGGTGGGTTCTATGAAAAGTGCGTACGCCCTTGATGAGGATGCTCAGTGGGCGTGGAAGAACTTACAAGGCTCAATGGGCCGTGTTGAGTCTCAAGTGGGCCAGTTACAACGTACAGCGGAAACAGCAGAATTTGAACCCAATAAAATTAAAGACGACTTAAAAATAGCAGTCGATAAATTAGGCAAGGACACGGGTGCTAATGTGCAAGGCTTAACGGACGAGAACGGTAATAGTTTGAGCGAGATGCTGGATAAATACACCACCCGCATTCAAGAAATGCTAACCCGCGTATTAGATATGTTACTCGAACTTGTTGGACGAAAGGCACCGGAGATGAGTCCGTAAACGCGGGATTAAGTCAAGCTAAGCACTACAAAATCAGTGATGAAAACAGGAGATCATGTGATATATCCGCAAGTTTGGGCCAAGAGCCAGCTATTTAGAGCGTTCCCTATTCTATTAAAGAAAGAGTGGGTCATGCACATTGAAGTGAATGACAAAAGCCTAGAGGATGACATTCTGGGCCTTGGATTACACTTAACCAAACGCAAACCCCACTCTTTTTCCGTAGGGCATCGTGGCTTGATGACACAAGACCAGTGGCGAGCCATTGATCGTGATTGTGATTTTGTTGAGTTTGACGAAAGCCAAGTGTTTTACGCAGACCAAAGCGATTACCGACTTTCTCCCGACTACGCCATCATCTTGTCGTATGCTTCTGGCGTGGCGCTTCATAATGAACCTTTGTGCGAGGAGCTTTGTCTAGGGCAGTCCTTTGATGATGTTTGGGACAGCTTGAGTGAGCAGAATATCACCAAGGACAATGCCGCCGTATGGCAAGGCTTTGTAAGCGCGTATTGTCAGACCCAAGGTGCGTCCGAAGAGTCCATTGACCTTGTTCAAGGCATTTGGAAAAAAACGTGTGACGCACGTGGTTGGAGCGCAGCGTTTGAAATACCTAAGCGACCTCCAGTAGAAGAGGACGTAGCCAATAGTCCGGTCGAACCAGAAGAAGATATTTACGTGGCGTTAGCCGGTTCCGAAGTATTTTACACGGTTGATGGAAGTGAAAAGCGAGGCCGCTTGTCTCGGTCATTATTACATGGCGCACCAACCGCATTTTTGGTCAATCCTGAACCTCATTGGGTTGGGGGTATTCCTATCTCCCACCATATCGAAGTGCCCCGCGACCAGGTATCGTTATCGCCCGCGATTACGCAGCCGGTGATTGAGCATTTTTCCCACCCGCTTACTTTTGAGCATTCGGTTGAAGAGTTAGGCTCAGATCATTGGAACCCCGATGGCGGGTTAAACCTTCTCATTGGCAATGGCCTTAATCAAATGTTAGAGGATGACGATTTTAAGGCTGATGCACTTTTATTGGTTAGAGCGAATGAGTATGCCCAGCAACAACTTAAAGGTCATTTTGGGACGGATGAATTTGCAATGATTATTCAGCCAGACGGCTGGAGTGTTGGAACAGTCAACAGGTCTAAGCATGTTGGGACAATTGCCACATTAAATAAGCGAACTGAAGCAGGGCTTTTCCCTGTACCGACTTACACAGACGCGATTGCCCAGACGATTAGTGTTTGTGTTCCAATTTTACAACGTAACGTGGGTGTACTAGAAAAGTATGAGGGGCATGGACTGAGTGGGGGTGCGTTAATACTCAAAAGTCGCCGTGTCACTGATGGGCTTACCTTGTTACAGGTAGGTCAAGACCTCGCCTTGAATTTGATAGATTTAGAAAATAAAGAGCAGGTTAGAAATTATATATCCCGCTCAGCGATTAGCGACCAAATGACCTTTATTGGCAAGGTTGGGGCGACTAACACAGACGTTGAATTGCACTTGTACCAAACGCTCACAGGTCGTGTTATTGGGTGTGAAGGTGTACCTAAAGAAGACGTGCGGTCAATCTCAATGCCAGATCACTTGCTTGATCGTGTGTCTACTATGACCATGATATCCGGTGCGACAGCCGTTGAAGTGGTAGAGCTTCATTTAGGTTCGGTGAATTTTAACGCGCCAGACCGCGCCGAGGCATTGCATTTAGCGAGTGTTATGGACGAGTCACGTCCTATCGTGAGCGTAGGCAATACGGGAGTAGATACCCGCCAAATATTGTCAGATTACATCGCCATTAAATTGGCCAGCTTTAAGCCGTTTGTGGATGCAAGGGAATCATGGCTTGAAGCGACAGGCAAACGCTATGTTGATTTACTCAATGACGATTTAGCGGTGGGCGTTGTCACGGTGGCTGGTAATACGAGGTCTATCCGAAAGGTAGTGACTACAGCGATGCTTTGGAGAGACTACAACGGCGACCGCGAGAAAGCGTATCAATTTGTGGGTGCTGATTTAAAGCAGACAAAAGGAATGCGGTCAGGGTCAGTGCTAGTGCTAGACCGTATGGAAGCGTTAGAGCCTCACGTGAGTAAAACCGTGTATTCACAAATCACAGCGTTTCAGGCCGCAGCCTCGGTTGCTGCATCCGTTTTGCTCGATACCGATGCAACAAACGGACGACAGGATACAGGGTCAGTCAGTGGCATGGCTAAGAAGGATTTCTTTAAGCTGGATAGAGCGAATATGGCCGCATCTATTGGTAAAAGTGACCCAAGCAGTTGGGGTAAGCTAATGTCTAAGTCTAGTATTTGGCCCAAGCCTAAACTTGAGACCCTACATAAAACAGCAGTGAACGCAGAAGCGGCGTATGTTGCTCTTTTATTGAGAAGTGCATTGCCGACAACCTTTGCGAATGTTACTGGCGATGCAGAAGCGGTCGCGGAGTACATACAAGTGGTTAGAGAAGCGCGTGACATGGTTCTCCAAAAAGGGACTATAGATGCGGCAATCACCTGCGCGAACGAATACCTTGATAAACTGGGCGCGGTGAATGAGGCCGGAGGTTGGTTGGAATCAGAGGGAGTATTACGAACCCTTCGGGCAAAGTGGACACGAACGGCTAGACGGCCACTCTTTGAGCTGCGTAGGGCACATGCGTGGAATGAAACCCTTATAGAAGACCGTTTTCTTAGTCAAAATTTCCCATGGGAGTTCGCTCAAACCGCAACGAAAGAGTCAGCAATGATAGCGCGTAGAAGTTTGGCAGACATCCCAGCATTGAGTCACATAGAACGTGTTGGCCCAGCGTGGCGTGAAGGTAACAATACAGAAGCCACCAGCTTGTTAGGCGATCAAGGGGTCAGTGAAAAAGACTTGATTATGACCTTTGGATTTTCTGGCGTTGAGTATGGCAATTGGACGAATCAAAAAGAACGAGAGGCGTATATGGTTCACACCTATGACGCTTTTTCTGACCTTGCAGATATTACGGGCCTACCCAAGGCCGCATTGTCGCTAGGCGGGCAGTTGGGGTTAACCTATGGCTCACGAGGGCATGGCGGTAAAGGGGCAGCACTGGCGCATTTTGAGCCCTCAAACATGGCGATAGCCTTAACGAAGATGAAAGGGGCCGGTTCTTTAGGCCATGAATACTTTCACGCGCTGTCTAATTATTTCTTTCAACAGTTTTCAGCAGGTTCAAGGCATGGCGACATTGCAGAGGTGACGGCGCAATTGCTCACCCGTGATAAGTTTGATGGTGAGTTTTTGATTGCCAATGCCGGTGGTATGCGTACAGAAACACTAAGTAACTTCGCTAAACTGTATTGGGTAATGACCCACCAGCCAAAAGACGACGATTGGACGGGGTTTGATAGTAATGCACAGGACTTACGCACAATCTTGGTAGAGCCTGCTAAGTGGGTTAGCGATAGTAAGAAGCAAGATCAAACAGACCAGAGAAAACAAGATTATTGGTCTTCGCCATGTGAGCTGTTTGCCAGAGGGATGGAGTCGTGGGTAATTTCGGCACTAGAGGCTGAAAACCGTAAGAATGATTATTTAGTGCGTGACGGCCGGATTAGTTCGGACACAGGCCAAGCGTTTTCTGTCTACCCACACGATCAGCAAGTTAAGCACCTTGGTGGCGCGGTAAGCGAGTTTTTCGGTGCCCTAAAGTGGGAATCACAAATCGTAAATCACCCTATTGGTGAGGATATGGTGCTGCCTATCATGTATTCACGATGGGGCGATTGCCTTAGAGTGCCTACGGAAACTCTTGCAGAGCAGGCGCTACATGAGGTCAAGGTCATGTTGGGCGACCACGTTCAAGTAGGGTTTGAAGACACGTTGTTGGACTTGAAGGGCCGTGAAGTCTCAGGCCAGTGGGTGCCTGTATTAAGAGCCATTGAATTATCCAATGAACTGGCTACCCTTGGTACGGTCAGGCATGAGCTATTTCACGCAGGCCGTCACCTTCTAATGACAAAAGAAGAAGTGGACATACTTAACAAGGCATACGTGCCTGGTGAACCAGCCATGAATGAATTGTGTGAGGTATTAGCTCAGCAAGGCAAGAAGTCACTCATTCAGGTTGTGCGTAACTCACAAGAGGAGGCTCAAGCCTATGCGTTTCAGCTATATTGCCAAGGTGATCTTACTATAAATGAGGGCTCTCCTGATAAGTCAGTGTTTGAGCGCATTATGGAGTTTTTAAAGGAAATTTTCGCGGTGGTATCAGGGTATGGAGTGGACACCCCAGAAAAAATATTTACCTCCTTGCAAGACGGTGGTTTATTAAGGCGTGCTGATAATTGGGAGTTGCCAGGGATTAGTCAATCGACTGAGTTAAGCCATGCGGCCTTATAAGTTTAGTAACCAAGACAACAGGGGTTAATGTATGAAATATGTAAATCACAAAGCAATGGTAATGATCGGTATGTTGATGGTTAGCCCATTGGTTCAGTCTGATGCGTGTGGTGCCGTGCTTTGCTTGGCAGAGAGTGGGCCCGTTGTTTCTGAGTGTAAATCGTACAGAGCGCCATTTTTTAAAATTAAGGTTTGGAAGTTTGTTACGAGAACAAATTCAAAAGGAGAAAGTAGAACAGTTAAAGTGTTAGACGTGCCTGGTACAATTAGTTCACGCAAGAGCTACCTGTCAAATTGTGACGGGGGCCAAAGCGTTGTAGGCCGTATTATTGGAAGGTATGGGGCTATTCTAGTAGACCCAGGAAATTAGACTAACCGAATAATGAGGCTGTTTAACTTGCTCCCTTTGGTAGGTTCAGTCTGGGGTCAGTACATGATACGTGTAAAAAGTAGGCATACGATCATCGAGGTGAATCCGTCTAGTCTAAAGTGATTCATGATCTATAGTTATTAGACCTCTATTGTTCTTTGCCCAGTTGTGTGAATAGCACAGATAAATGAGCCATT
>Ga0307994_1001593_pt1 | contig 13409 bp, 12 predicted proteins | sample EllFjometagen261_FD_203171 | JGI IMG/M metagenome (GOLD analysis project Ga0307994, IMG submission 203171) | Marine microbial communities from Ellis Fjord, Antarctic Ocean - #261 | ecosystem: Environmental > Aquatic > Marine > Unclassified | place: Southern Ocean | collected 2014-11-02 | reverse complement strand
AGCCTAAGTAACCCGTGTTGTTCATAGTAATTAACAGGCACTTACTGTAAGCTACGATAAAATTTAAATCCATGGCAAATTCTAAGTATCTAACGTGCAACTCCTTTGAGCTGTAAAGAGGGCACTAATCGTAATTCTTTGCCATATCAGCAAAGAGAATACCTATTTATGAGTTTTGAGTCCCTCGGTTTATCATCCCTAATTTTAAAAGCAGTTGAAGAGAAAGGCTACAGCGAACCGTCTCCAATTCAAGCGCAAGCGATTCCTGCGATTTTGGACGGAAAGGACGTGATGGCCGCCGCACAAACCGGAACGGGTAAAACAGCCGGTTTTACTTTGCCACTGATTCATCGTTTGTCTAAAGGCAATTTGGCCAAACCAAATCAGGCGCGTGCTTTGATTTTAACGCCAACCCGCGAGTTAGCGGCACAGGTTCACCAAAGTGTTGAAGACTACAGTAAACACTTGGCGCTAAAGTCGGTGGTGGTGTTTGGTGGTGTAAAAATTAACCCTCAAATGATGAAGCTTCGCAAAGGTGCCGATGTGCTGGTTGCGACCCCAGGTCGTTTGTTAGATTTATACAACCAAAACGCGGTGCGTTTCGATAATTTAGAAGTCCTGATTTTAGATGAAGCCGACCGCATGCTAGACATGGGCTTTATTCGCGATCTTAAAAAAATCATGGCGTTCTTGCCTAAAAATCGTCAGAACCTACTGTTCTCAGCGACGTTTTCCCCGGAGATTCGTCAGTTAGCCAAAGGCTTAGTGAATAATGCGGTGGAAATTTCTGTTGCGCCTGCAAACACCACGGCGGCAAAAGTAGAGCAGTTTATTTACCCAGTTGATAAAAACAAAAAACCAGCGTTGTTAACCCATTTGATTTCAACCAATCAATGGGAACAAGTATTGGTGTTTACTAAAACCAAGCACGGCGCAAATAAATTAACCAAGTACTTAGAGCAGTACGGCATTAAAGCCGCGGCCATTCATGGTAATAAAAGCCAAGGCGCCAGAACTCGAGCGTTAGCCGAGTTTAAAGCCGGTGAAGTCCGTGCGCTAGTAGCCACCGATATTGCGGCACGTGGTCTGGATATTGAACAGCTACCTCACGTGGTGAACTATGAACTGCCGAATGTACCTGAAGATTATGTTCACCGTATAGGTCGAACGGGTCGTGCTGGAGCCAGTGGTGAAGCGATTTCATTGGTCAGCTCAGACGAAGCGTTATTATTGTTTGATATTGAGCGTGTTATTGGTAATGTTTTAAGACGTGAAGAGCTTGAAGAGTTTAAGCCGGTTCACCCTTTAGCGGAGTCACGTTTAGGCAAAGCCCCAAGAGCTAAAAAGCCTAAAAAACCACGCAGCGAGCATCATGACGGTCAACGCTCTGGTGAAGTAAAGCAAGGCCACAGCCATAATGCTGGCGGTAAACCAAATGCCGGTGGTCAAAACCGTTCAAGAAATAACAATGGTGGTAACAGTGGAAACCGTGGTCGTTCTGGTGGTAAGCCAGGCGGTTCATAGGCTGAGTATTTAGCTTGGTTAGACGGTTCTCTTAGCTAGAGTCCGTGACTTAAGTTTTAAAGTCGTTATGATCTTTATATAAAAAAGCAGGCCTGAATACTCTATTCAGGCCTGCTTTTTTTATAGCCTTTAGGTGTTAATCGTTATTTGTGAACTTAGCTCAGTCCATTGTTAAAAATGACGCTGATTCTCTTGGCTTAATTTAATAATTACCGGCGACAATACCAGCAGGGCGATTAAGTTGGGAACCGCCATTAAGACATTTAAAATATCCGCTAAAATCAAAACGGTATTAAAGTAGTCAGAGAGTGCCGCACCTGCAAACACCGCTAATACCCATAAAATCCGATAGCCCATAATTACTTTCACCCCAGCCACATACTCCGCACAACGCTCACCGTAATAGCTCCAGCCCACTAAGGTAGTGAATGCAAAAATAGCTAAACTAACGGCGACCAAAACAGCCCCAAAGTCTGAATCTAACCCTGTTGAAAAAGCCAGTGCCGTAAGCGGTGATCCTGTTTCGCCACTCTGCCAAACACCCGTTACCATAATCACCAGTGCCGTCATGGTGCATAAAATAATGGTATCAATAAACGTGCCGAGCATTGCAATGTGTCCCTGTTCAACGGGGTTTTTGGTTTTAGCGGCGGCATGCGCAATGGGCGCGGTACCCAAGCCCGCTTCGTTAGAGAACACCCCACGTGCGACACCAAATTGAATGGCAAGGATAATGCTGGCACCTGCAAAACCACCGGCTGCGGCGCTGCCAGTAAAGGCACTTTCTACAATGGTAATCAATGCATTGGGAAGTTCATCTGCAAACATAATCAAGATATAGAGCGCAAACCCAATGTAAAGAATAGCCATAATCGGTACTAGCGCTGTGGCGGTGTGTGCAATGCGTTTGATGCCACCAAATAACACCAATCCAACTAACACCATTAATACAAGACCGGTGATTTGGTTATCAAATCCAAACGCGGTTTCCATAGCACCAGCAACGGCGTTAGCTTGCACCATATTACCAATGCCAAAGGCGGCAATGGTGCCAAACAGGGCAAAGGCAAACGCAAGGGGTTTCCACTTTTCGCCCATGCCGTTTTTAATGTAATACATGGGCCCACCGACATGACGACCGTCTTCGTCTACTTCGCGGTATTTAACCGCCAGCACCGCTTCACCGTATTTGGTTGCCATGCCGACTAATGCGGTCATCCACATCCAAAAAATGGCCCCCGGGCCACCAATAAACAAGGCGGCGGCTACCCCTGCAATGTTTCCGGTGCCAACGGTTGCGGCCATGGCTGTCATGAGGGCACTAAACGGGCTAATATCGCCTTCTTCTTTTGATTTTCTTCCTTTCCATAAAAGGCTGAACGCATAAAACAAGTTTCGCATGGGCAGGAAACGTAATCGAATCGTCAGGTAAAGCCCGGTTCCAAGAAGTAGGGCGAGCATAACTGGCCCCCAAGCCCAACTACTGGCAGTAGATAAAATTTGATTAATGTTTTCCATGAAGGCGTCCTTTGATTTGAAACAGTTAGGGCGAATAGTTAGGCTAAAAATTAGGCTGGGGGCTATCTGGTGCAAGCGGCATTGCTTGAATTTAGGTTGTATGTGTTTGAATCATGCTTTTTAAGATTTTAGTTTTCAATGGCGATTATCCCATTAGCAATCAATGCGTGATGACGAATTTGTTTGTGCTTGGATTAAGTGCCTTTATTTATTTGTCATGTTCGCTGAATAATGATTGTATGAATGGGGTTCAAAAAACAGTCAATATTTAAAAAATTTTAACGACTTATCTTCTTATCTTTTGAAATTCTCAACTTCTCAATGTTGCTTTCAAACGGTTTGGGGTCTCAATGTAAGCAAAAACATCCATAATAGATAAACAGACAATATCCGAATTCAATAAAGTCTCGGTGCAAACCCCTTCGGCTTGAATAAGTGCGACACCTAGTCGACTTTGTTTTAGTAACTCTCTATCGTTAAAGCCATTGCCAACGCTCAGTGTGTTTTGTGCGCCAAGATGGTGTAAATAATCGGTTTTACTCTTGAACTGAGTGGACGTAGACAGGTTGATGATGTGACAGCGTGTGCCGGCTAACTCTTTTTCTACCGTGCCATAGGTGTCAGCGGTAATAACATGAAAATCTACTGCATTCGCTAGGCGATTGATTTTATCTTTAACGCCCTCTATTAGCTTACCGTCTTCGGCAATCGTGCCGTTGTAGTCAAAAATGATATGGTTAATTTCAAGCGTATCACGACCGGGTATGTCAATAATCAAAATGGTGTTTCCTTGCTTTGGCGTTAGGTTTGTTAAGTGCGAATGGTGTGTTTTTAAACCTTTCAACACGCCATTAAGTATAAAGACAATTTAGCCAACTTTGGCTTTAAAGAGTATGATACTCCCAAAATTTTAGTGCTGAATAAAACCAAACTGAGAGGGGTTAAAAATGCAAACGATTGAAACACTAGAGCAGTTGGAGGAACTCAAGCAGTCAGAAGAGGCCTTATTGATTTTGTTTGGAGGCAAAAACTGCAATGTTTGCCATGTGATTAAACCGCAGGTTATCGTGTTGATAGAAGAGCAGTATCCAAAAATTAAAATGGTGTATGTAGATTGTCACGAAACCACCGATGTGTGTTCTCAGAATGGCGTGTTGAGCCTGCCGACGTTACAGGTGTTTTTTACCGGCCAACGCTTTATTGAAGAGGTGAGAACCTTCAGCTTACACAAAGTGATGCAGGATATAAAACGACCATACTCTATGATATTTGACGACTAAATTTTACGTTTAACCACGAAGTCACGAAGGCACGAAGATAAAAGAGGGTATCGTTCGTTATTAAGGCGTCATTTTTTATTAGTGTTCAATGGCTGTAACCGTTAACTAATATTGAAAGTAGCGCACATAACCATTCTTTATGAAATTCTTTTAAAACTTCGTGCCTTCGTGTCTTCGTGGTTCAAAAGATTAACGTTTGCCGTCACCGCCCGCTTTAATGAGTAGGGTATCTAGCCAAGAAGTAGGTAAGAGGCGTTTTAAATACGCAAACAAAATGGTGGGTACGGTTACACGATAACGTATTTTAGCGTGTTCATTTTGCAACGCATGAATCACGCATTTGCTCACTGCCTCTGGCCCTAAGGTAAATGGAGCGCTTGGCCCAACCGTTTCTAAACGGTCAACCATCGCTTGATAGCTTTTTTGATGAACGCTGCCTTCCATCGTTATCCAGCGGTTAAATTGTTGAAAAGCATTTTTTCTAAAGTCAGAAGTAATCGGCCCAGGTTGTATTAAGCTTACTTGTATGTTGTCTTTTTTAACCTCAATTCGTAAGGTATCCGCAAAGCCTTCAATGGCAAATTTACTGGCATTGTAAGCCCCTCGATATTGCATGGCGGCAAACCCTAAGATAGAGCTGTTATAAATTATTTTACCGTAACCTTGCAGGCGCATTAATTTAATGACTTTATTGGTGAGTTCTTGGGTGCCAAATACATTTGTTTGAAACTGAAATTCCATCGCCTCACGACTTAAATCTTCCACCGCGCCAGGCAAACCAAATGCGCCATTATTAAAAAGTGCATCAATTTTGCCATCGGTTTCTATCTTAATTTGCTCGAGCGCAAAGTCGATGCACTCGCTGCAGGCTAAATCCAACTGAAAACAGGTTAACCCCTTGTCGTTTAAGCGGGTTACATCGTCTTGATCACGACAGGTTGCAATAACGGTGTAACCCATATCATGCAAGGCATGGGCGGTATGGTAGCCAATGCCCGTTGAACAGCCGGTTATTAATATGGTACTAGGTGGCAAGAGTTGACGTTTCATCGCTTAGAAATCTCTTTTTAAGTTGGGGGTTTAAGTCTTAACAAGCATTTAGATTACACCAATCACTGATTTATAGAAACTCTGTTTTACACGGCATAACTATTGCTTAAGAATTTGCAATGTCAAAAACATGAAGAAGTGATTAATAATGATGATTAAATCGAACGCTGCAATCGCAACAGGCCTGCTGACTTTATCTGCCGTGTTTTTAGGTTTGCCGGGTTGCAATGGCGCAAACAGTGCAGATGGTTCTAATGACCCCGTTAGTTTGGCCGAGCCAACGGCCGATTTAAGTGTGGTCTCTTCGACTAGTAATGCCGATGCGCAAGGTTATTATGAGGAGCTGACGACGTTAAAGGTTGAAGGTATCGCGGTTGGTTCAATGGGTTCAACCATCAGTTGCGTGCTCTCGTTTGATTATAAGTCTTCAACAGCAGCGGATTTTGTAAACAAACAAACCATTTATAGCTGTCAAGATTATGACTTTAATTTGGTCTATGGTCCCGGAGTTTACCGTTTTAAATTAACCGCAACGGATGGCAACGCCTTGGTCGCAGAGGATCAAATGTTTGCCATCGCAACGGAATCCACCGTTGAAATCTATTCTGATTCGGACCCTCTCGCGTTAGTTGAGATTGTTGGTGCGTCCACAACGCCTGATGTAAATGGGTATTATTTTGATGACACTACTTTAACGATTGAGGCTATCGCTGAGGGATCTCTGCAATCTGATGTTACTTGTTCCATTGAATTTAGTCACAATACCGGTACGGAAACCGCTTTTACCGTTTTACAAACAGTACCGGGTTGCGGGGTGAAAGACTTCAATCTTTATAATGGAACGGGAACCTATCAAGTTAAATTAATTGCAACAGACGGCAATACAAAGGTTGCCCAAGACCAAAAGTTTGTTATTGCGATTCCAACCGAGTTGGCAAACAGTGTTTATTTAAATGCCGAGTTTGAGTTTACGGTTTCCACAGATCCAAATAGTTTGTTTGATGTTTTCTTGGATGCGAGAAACTCTGCGGAGGGTGAAGGTGGGGATATTCAAACCGTTACATGGGATGTCTTTCTAAAAGAAGAAGATGGCATGACTGATGTGGCTGTTGAAGTGGTAACGGGTAATTCACTGACAACCACGGTCACTGTTGATAGAGATGGTATTTATGTCGCCAGATTGACTTTAACGGATGCTTCCCTGCAAACCGCCGTTACCGAGAAAATGTTTAAAGTCGGTGGAACGGGCGATGCGTTAGTTGCCGATTTTGCGGTTACGATTCCAACGACGGCACCGGTTAATATTGAAGTGGATGCGTCTGCCAGCACCATTCCAGGCACCATTGACCACTATGAGTGGGAGGTGCGATCGTTTGCGGACACGGGCATATTGATTTATCAACTTTCAACCGAGTCGGCGACCACTGTCTTGCCCATTGCTTCGGCAGGTAACTACTTTATTCGTTTAACGGTGATTGACACAAGTGGCAATGAACATGAAATTACCCGAGTTGTTACCGTCTCATAAGTTTGTTTTAGGCCAATCATTATTACCTGTTAATTTTTTTACAATGTAAGCAGGCCTGCTTACATTGCTTAACTTCAATGCTTATTAAGCGACTTTTTAAGTCGCTTTTTTCTTATCTTGTTTTTCTGTCTTTACGGTATCAAATTACCGCTTATTTCTTTATAATATCGCGTTTGGTCTCTACTATTTAGTAGGAAAGTTCGAGGAAAGTTCGGTGTCAATTTTTAAGCGTTACCTTATTGCAGGACTTTTAGTTTGGTTGCCCTTGGGTGTGACCATTGCCGCACTGATTTTTTTGGTGAATTTTTTCGATAAAAGTTTGTACTTATTACCCGTTCAATATCGACCAGAAGCGTTATTAGGGTTTAATATTCCAGGGTTAGGCATACTGCTCTCATTGAGTATGATTTGGTTAACAGGTATGTTAGTAGCCAACTTTTTAGGCTCTAAAATCATTAAGCTTTGGGAGTCGTTTTTAGATCAAATCCCATTGGTGCGATCAATCTACAAAGCGGTTAAACAGATTGCTGAAGCCGTATTTGGAAATGATGACCAAACCTTTCAAAAAGCATTTTTAATTCAGTATCCAAGAAGTGGATTGTGGACCTTAGCGTTTCAGACCAGCACACAGCAAGGCGAAGCACAGGCTAAAACCGGCATTAATGAAGTGGTGAACTTGTTTGTACCCACAACGCCAAACCCAACATCAGGGTTTTTTATTATGGCGTCTAAAAACGAGATTATAGAACTGGACATCAACGTTGATGATGCGCTTAAGATGGTTATTTCAGGCGGGGTAGTGGTACCACCTTGGAAGCCAGATGAAAAAAAACAGGATGTGCTTGATGCACCCAAAGAGCAATTTGTTCCCCCAGTCTCTGAAAAATAAAAGAATTCATAATTTTAAAACTAAATGAAGCAGGCTTAACAGGCCTGCCCATTTTATAAATCGTTCAAAGAAGGTAAGTAGTCTTATGCGTACACATTATTGTGGGCAAGTAACAGAAACATTAGTTGATCAAAACGTCACCGTTGCTGGTTGGGTTCATCGTCGTCGTGACCACGGTGGTGTTATTTTTATCGATTTACGCGACCGTGAAGGGTTGGTTCAGGTTGTCGTCAATCCGGATACGGCTGATATTTTTGCGAAAGCGGAACGTTTGCGTGCCGAATGTGTACTAAAGATTACTGGTCAGGTTGTGTTAAGAACCGAAGGGACGATTAACCCCAATATGTCAACGGGTAAGATTGAAGTGGTTGCCACGGATATTGACGTGTTAAGCATGGCTGAGCCTATCCCTTTCCAACTGGACGAGAAAAACGTCGGTGAAGAGACCCGTTTAAAGTATCGTTATATCGATCTTCGTCGTGACGAAATGCAAAAAACCATGATGCTACGTTACAAAGTCACGCGTTCAATGCGTCGTTATTTAGACGACAGTAACTTTATGGATATTGAAACCCCGATTTTGACCAAGTCAACGCCAGAAGGCGCGCGTGACTATTTGGTTCCGAGTCGTACCCACCAGAACAAGTTCTTTGCATTGCCACAATCTCCTCAGCTGTTTAAACAATTATTAATGATGTCTGGTTTTGATCGTTACTACCAAATTACCCGTTGTTTCCGTGATGAAGACTTACGTGCAGACCGTCAGCCAGAATTTACCCAGTTAGATATCGAAACCTCTTTCATGGAAGAAGATGCGGTGATGAACTTAATGGAAGGTTTGACCAAAACCATCTTTAAAGAGAATATTGGGGTGGAGTTTGACTATGACTTTCCACGTATGCCTTATTCTGAAGCAATTAAACGTTTTGGTATTGACCGTCCAGATTTACGTATTGATATGGAACTGGTTGATGTTGCGGATTTACTGCAAGATATTGATTTTAAAGTGTTTGCAGGCCCAGCCCAAGACCCTAAAGGGCGTGTTGCGGCATTGAAAGTACCGGGTGCCGCTTCCATGAGCCGTAAAGACATTGATGCTTACACCAAGTTTGTGGGTATTTATGGTGCGAAAGGGTTGGCTTACATTAAGGTCAATGATCTTTCTGCGGGCATTGAAGGGCTTCAATCACCCATCGTTAAGTTCTTCCCAGATCAAGTGATGGAAATTATGGCGCGTGTTGAAGCCAAAGATGGCGATATCGTCTTCTTTGGTGCGGATAAAGCCAAGATTGTGAACGAAGCATTGGGTGCGTTACGTGTCAAAATTGGTGAAGATTTAAATATGCTAAATGGTCGTTTCAAGCCAGTTTGGGTGGTTGACTTCCCAATGTTTGAAGCCGATGAGAAAACCGCGCGTATGACGGCGATTCATCATCCGTTTACCCAGCCTAAGGCGACCACAGAAGAAATTTTAAACCACGATGATCCAGAACAAATGCTCTCTAAAGCTTATGATTTGGTCATCAACGGACTAGAAGTCGGCGGGGGTTCGGTGCGTATTCACGATACAAACATGCAAGCAGCGGTCTTCAAAATGCTCGGTATTTCTGATGAAGAGGCCAGAGAGAAATTTGGTTTCTTATTAGATGCCTTAAAATACGGTTGTCCTCCGCATGCGGGAATGGCGTTTGGTTTAGACCGTTTAATAATGATTCTAGGGGATATTGCCTCGATTCGTGATGTTATTGCGTTCCCTAAAACTCAGTCAGCTGCGTGCCCGTTAACCGAAGCACCAGGATTGGTTGACGATGGCCAACTTGCCGATTTGGCATTACGCTTCCGCAAATTTGACATTGAAAAAACGTAATTAGGGTTAGGCCATTTTTTTATGACATCTCAAACCCAACACTTAGCCACTGACGTCCCCGTTAAGTTACAGGGGCGTATTCAGAAGCTTGCTGAGAGTGCACCTACCCAACCTTGGTTGGGGGCCGCTGAAAAACAGGTGCTTAAAGATAAAATTAAGCGTCTGTTAAAAGAGCACAATGCACAACTGGTCGCACACTATTATGTAGACGATGAGTTACAGGCTTTGGCTGAAGAAACGGGTGGCGTGGTGGCTGACTCGTTAGAGATGGCCAATTTTGGCGCGCAATCAGCCGCCGATGAGTTGGTGGTGATTGGGGTGCGTTTTATGGGGGAGTCAGCTAAGCTGTTAAGCCCAGAAAAAACGGTTTTAATGCCCGATTTAGAGGCTACGTGTTCGTTAGATGTGGGTTGTCCTGCTGATGAGCTTGCAGCATTTTGTGCGCAGCACCCTGACCACACCGTGGTGGTGTACGCCAATACCAGTGCAGAAGTGAAAGCGATTGCCGACTGGGTGGTTACCTCGGGGAATGCGTTACAGATTGTGTCTCACCTGAAAGAAAAGGGCGAGAAAATTATTTGGGCGCCCGATCGTCATCTAGGCAACTGGATCGAGCAACAAACAGGCATTGAAATGATTCGTTGGCAGGGACACTGTATTGTGCACGATGAGTTCACTACTTTTGAGCTTGAGGAACTGATTAAAAAACATCCTAAAGCCAAAGTATTGGTGCACCCTGAATCCCCTCAAGAAGTGGTGGCTTTAGCACACGTTGTTGGATCGACTAAGGTCTTATTAAATGCCGTGATTGATATGCCCGATGACCAATTTATTGTGGCTACCGACTACGGTATTTTTTATAAGATGCAGCAGATGGCACCGGGTAAACAATTGATGATTGCGCCCACTGGCAGTAAAGAGAAGCAGTGTACAAGCTGTGCGCACTGTCCGTGGATGGCGATGAATGGTTTACAAAACTTGGCGGATTGTTTAGAAAAACAGACGGGTGAGATTGTTGTGGATGCGGATATTCAAAAGAGGGCATTGCAGTCTTTGGATCGGATGCTCACCTTTTCACGAGAACACGGTTTAATTCCAACTCAAACTAAGTAACACGATGATTAACGGATGGCTACCATCCGTTTTTTGTATCGCGATGATACTAATGAAGAGTAAGGTTGTTTAAAGCCCATAAAAACCCTTTTTAAAATTGAGCAGGCCTGTTGGTTTTGGAGTAATGGTTGGTAAAAGTAAAGCGTGTATTAGGCATTGATCCAGGCTCTCGTAAAACAGGGTTTGGTATTGTTGAGTCTGGACGTTATAAACCCAATTATTTGGTTAGTGGTGTCATACGAGTTGAAAAATATTCGGGGGCAGAACGCTTAAAAATTATCTTTGAATCGATTTGTCAGATTATTGATCAATACCAACCCGATGTCATGTCGATTGAAAAAGTGTTTGTGCATAAAAACCCCAACTCAGCGATAAAATTGGGTCAGGCTCGGGGTGTTATTTTATGTGCGGCGGCTATTAAAAATGTACCGATTATGGAGTACACGCCCACGCAAATTAAAAGCACCGTTGCGGGGCATGGACACGCAGGGAAGTCTCAAGTTCAGTTCATGGTTCAGAACCTATTAAAGCTAACCGATACACCGCAAGAAGATGCGGCTGATGCTCTAGCTGCGGCTTTATGTCATGACCGTTATATGTCCTTAGGCATTGACGCAGAGAAACTTTCAAAAGGCACAAAGTTTTAATTAAAATAAATAAAATCATTTAAATACAGTTAGATAAACCCAATAATTAATCTAACTTATTGAATTTTTAATGGCAGTTTAAGGCAGGGAACGCAAGTATGATCGGATTTTTAAGAGGCACCTTAGTTCAAAAACAGCCCCCTATGTTGCTGTTGGATGTGCAAGGTGTTGGGTATGAAGTTGAAGCCCCAATGTCGACTTTTTATCAGCTTGAAAATGCTGAGGATTCAGTGACCATTCTGACCCATATGCACGTGCGTGAAGATGCACAGTTGTTGTTTGGGTTTGCGACCGAATCAGAACGTACTCTGTTCAAAACCTTAATTAAAGTCAATGGGGTTGGCGCCAAAATGGCGCTTGGTATTTTATCGGCTATGTCGGTGAACGAGTTTTGTACGTTTGTAGATTCTGCGGATATTGCCGCTTTAACTCGCATCCCAGGCGTAGGTAAAAAAACCGCTGAACGTTTGCAAATTGAGATGCGTGATCGCCTCAAGCCGATTATTGAGTCGGGTTTATTAGCTTACGAACCCTTATCAGCAAGCTTAGGCGGTAGCCCTTCTACTCAGCAACCGCTGCGAATTATGACCTCCATTCAACAGTCCGCTTGTGATGCCTTAATGGCATTGGGTTACAAGCCCCCTCAAGCAGAAAAAATGGTTAAAGCCGTCTACACGGAAACGTTGTCTTTAGAAGAAGTCATCAAGCAAGCTTTACAGGGAGTTAACGTTTAGATGATTGAAACGGATCGAATTGTAGGCAATCAAGAGACTGAAGATGATATTTACGTTCAGCCTTCGGTTCGTCCTACCCATATTCAAGAGTACATTGGTCAAAAGGCCGTGCGTGAGCAACTGCAACTGTCAATGGATGCCGCCAAAATGCGTGGCGAACAGCTTGATCATGTTTTGTTATACGGGCCTCCGGGTCTGGGTAAAACCACTTTGTCGAATATTATTGCTCAAGAGATGGGCGTTACCTTACGTCAAACTTCTGGTCCTATTCTTGAAAAAGCGGGGGATTTAGCCGCGATTTTAACGCGTCTAGAGCCGCATGACGTGCTGTTTATTGATGAAATTCATCGCCTTAGCCCGATTGTTGAAGAGATTTTATATCCAGCGATGGAAGATTTTCAAATTGATATTCTGATTGGCGATGGTCCAGCCGCGCAAAGTGTCAAAATTGACATTCCGCCCTTTACCTTAGTGGGGGCAACCACCCGAGCAGGCCTGTTGACTTCGCCGTTGCGTGACCGCTTTGGCTTAGTGCAACGATTGGAGTTTTATACCGATGAAGAGTTGACTCAAATTGTTACGCGTTCATCGAATATCTTAGGCATGCACTCTGAATTGTCTGGCGCGCAAGAAATCGCCAGACGTTCACGTGGCACGCCGCGTATTGCCAATCGTCTTTTAAGACGAGTGCGCGATTTTGCACAAGTTCGTGGTGATGGCATTATTACGGCCGCCATTGCCGATGCGGCGTTAACGCTACTAGAAGTCGATCCGCTTGGTTTAGATAAAATGGATGCGCGTTATCTTGAAACGTTAATTGATAAGTTTGATGGTGGTCCGGTTGGTATAGACAGTTTAGCCACTGCGATAGGCGAAGAACGCGGTACGATTGAAGATGTGATTGAACCGTTTTTGGTTCAGCAGGGATTTTTAGTACGCAGTGCAAGAGGGCGTATTGCCTCTAAGCGTGCGTATGAGCATTTAGGGCGTGTGTTTGTTGGTGGATAAGTAAGGTGAGATGGGTGCTTTTCCTGTTTCATTGACTCTAAATACTTGATAAACTCTTTAAAACTTTTTAAAAGGATAGACCATGTTTGACGGCGATTTAATTGATATTGTATTAATGGCCAGTCCTGTCGTAATGGCAGTGATGGTAATTTTGGCGTTAATGTCGATAGCGGCATGGGCTGTGTCGATCTCTAAGTCTCACCAAATTCGTAAGGCTCAAAAGGTCGCTAAGCAGTTCGACACGACATTTT
>Ga0307994_1001592_pt1 | contig 13415 bp, 9 predicted proteins | sample EllFjometagen261_FD_203171 | JGI IMG/M metagenome (GOLD analysis project Ga0307994, IMG submission 203171) | Marine microbial communities from Ellis Fjord, Antarctic Ocean - #261 | ecosystem: Environmental > Aquatic > Marine > Unclassified | place: Southern Ocean | collected 2014-11-02 | reverse complement strand
TATGCTGCACATGCCTGCGCCTGAGGGTGATGACAATCAATCTGGCCGTGATTTGTGCCGCCTGGGAAGACATAAAATAATGGCCTCTACATTTGCTGACTATGAACGGGAAATTCGTCAGCAGCTCATCGGCATGTTTGGTACTAATGGGTTTGATGCGGATCGCGATATTGAGGCTATTACCATTAACCGTTGGTCTCATGGCTATGCCTATGAATACATGGACCTTCATGATCCGCAATGGGAGCCGGGACAAGCACCTCATGAACTGGGGCGGCAACCTTTCGGCCGCATTAGTATCGCTAATTCTGACTCTGAGGCCTATGCCTATGTTCAGGCGGCCATTGATGCAGCAGTTCGTGCTGTAGGGGAGAGAGCAAAATAATCTCAGCTATTATTGATGGCTAATAAGCTAAATATTTCTCTAAACCATAGGGGTAAATGTCATGTCTTTAGATACTAGCTGGTTAGTATTGCTACCGTCTGTGGTTACTGTAGTAACTGCTATGCTAAGCCGGCGGCCTATAGAATCGCTACTCGCCGGTGTATTGGTCGGGTTGATTATGCTTGAGCCAAGCACTGCACTGACAAATTTCTCCTCTATATTACTAGAGGTGATGATGAGTGAGACTATTGCCTGGGTGATCATCGTTTGTGGCCTAATGGGCAGCCTAATTATGCTCTTAATGAGGGTGGGTGCAGCCGATGCTTTTGGTAGATTGCTAGCGGCTAAAGCTAAGGGATCTGCAAGCGCTTTGGTCTATACATGGTCGTTAGGACTGGTAATTTTTATTGACGACTATCTTAATGCGCTTGCCGTTGGTTCCTCGATGCGCAAAGTGACTGATAAATTCAAAGTATCACGAGAGATGCTTGCCTATGTGGTTGATTCCACAGCAGCGCCTATTTGTGTGTTAGTGCCAGTGTCTACTTGGGCGGTATTTTATGCCGCATTATTTATGGACTCAGGTTTTGCTGATAAGGGGCAGGGCATGGCGCTGTATATCAGTGCGATTCCCTACATGATTTATCCTATGGTGGCCGCAATAACGGTACCTCTTGTGGCGACTGGGCGCATACCTCTTTTTGGGCTGATGAAAGCTGCCGAGTTGAAAGCGTCCCGCGGAGAGATACCCATACCAAAGGCAGATGTTGAGTTGGAAGCTGTGGCAGATCCAAATAGTAAGGCTCAGATTTACCATTTCTTATTACCCATTGTCGGGCTTTTAGGTTTCAGTATGTGGGGTGACCCATGGAATCCTGATGTGCAACTTGGTGTCATTGTGTCAGTCGCATTAACTATTCTGTTGTATGGACTTCAGCGCTTAATGGCATGGGCAGAGATGTTCGATGCAGTATTAGACGGTATTAAAGTGATGTTGCCAGCATTAACCATCATTGTGGCAGCATTTGTCTTCAAGGAGGTGAATGATCGATTAGGCCTTGCAACCTTTGTTATTGGTAACATGGCCCCTTTACTGACCCCTACATTATTTCCTATGATAGTTTTTATCACCATGGCGTTAATATCGTTTGCTACAGGATCTAGTTGGGGTGTTTTCACTATCGCAATCCCCATTATTTTGCCTTTAGCGGATAGTGTTGGAGTAAGCATACCCTTGGCTATTGGCGCTCTGGTATCTGCCAGCACATTTGGTAGCCATGCCTGTTTCTATTCTGACTCTACGGTACTCGCCGCTCAAGCTAGTGGATGTGAGGTCATGGACCATGCATTGACCCAGTTTCCGTATGCACTTATAGCTGCTGGTATATCTTGTGTTGTGTTAACATTATTAGCAGCGGTGTAGCCGGATCGGTTTGATATTGACGAGCAGTTCACAATGCGTTGGCCTACTAGAGGAGTTAACTGCCATTAATTTTCACTTTCGATGACGGTAACTTTATCTACTCTAATGCCATCCACGAACGTTCTCAGGACTTAAGCCCCTTGCTCCCAGCCTTCTGCCTTAGCAATCTGACTAGCATCCAACTGAGCCTGCTCTTGGGCTACGACATAATCAAAGAACGATTTATAACTAGGATCGGCAAGATCTCTTAACTACTCAAGCTTGGGAACGTAAGGGCTAATAATCTTAATTAGTGACTCTGGGCTGAAGGTAAAAAAGTAGGAAGCGAAGCCACCAGCGTGTCCCCTGAATCGCGTAAACAAATTGGCTTTGTAGTCGAAATTCAGTGCAACCGCACTGCGTTTATAGACCACTTGATTAACCACCTCAAGTTCATAATATGCCTGATAAAAGACGCCTTCAGGCGCATTTTTGAGCACATGGGCTGCCTTCTTCATACTTAAGTAAGCAAACATACGATTATTGAATTCATACTTCAATCGCTTTAAATATAAACGTTGATCTTCAGGTTCTGATGCACTGATGGGCATGGATAAGACCATCATCATGCTTGCAGTAAAAAATAGTACCCGCGTTAACAAAATAGCTCTCACATTTGACTCCTAATATTTTATTAATGTATCACGTTTTCTTTTAGTCTTAAGTCGATGTGCCTCTTTGATAGCTTATCCACCATAGTGTCTTGCAGTCTACTGAAATTCTTCTACTAGGATATCTATCAGCGCCTTTACATGTCACTCGACATGCCTTTACATGTCACTCGACATGCCTTAGTATGTCATGTGACATGCTCTAAGTCACTTGTCGGTACTGCAGTTTCGATTGATTTTATAATTATAGAAATAGGGGAAAAATATGAAGGTAATAACGTATAGAAAATCTATTTTGGCACTGGCAATTGCAGCTTCACCGGTCGTTCTGACGGGTAACGCGGCGGCTGATGGGCTCTTAGAAGAAATTGTAGTGACCGCACAGAAGAGTGCGCAACCATTGGATGAAGTGCCTATTGCTCTGACCGCATTTACCGGTGACTTTATTAAAGAGGCCAAACTTACCGATATTAAAAAGTTGATATCCCTTACGCCGGGTTTGGCTGGCTTATCTCCAGATAACTTTCTCGATACTATTTCGGTACGCGGCGTTTCCACCAATGCATTCGGTATTGGTGGCGATAGCTCAATCGGTATCTATAAAGATGGCGTTTACTTCGGTCGTAATGGCGCTGCGGTAACTAGTTTTTTTGATATTGAGCGAGTAGAGGTCTTGAAAGGTCCACAGGGACTTTTATTTGGTCGTAATGCTACCTCAGGTGCGATTAGCACGATCACACAAAAACCTAGCCTTGACGGAGTCAGTGGGTACGCTAATGCGGGTGTTGGTGAGCATGGTCGCCAACAAGCAGAATTTGCTTACAACCAACCTCTTAGTGACACTTGGGCGATGCGTATCGCGGGAGTTACTTCAGAGGAAGATGGTTTCGTTAAAAATCTTTATAACGGCGAAGATATGGGTGCTCATGATCGGACAGCGCTCCGGATATCGGTCAGAAATGAAGCTGATTGGGGTGATGTGACAATCTCTGCTGAGCATGAAGATCGTAAGCAATATGGGTCTATTTATATTGCTAAGGATGCCATTGGGAACCTCATTACAGGGGATAACCGCGTTGCATACAGCGACTTTCCGGGCAAAGATGATGCCGAAGTTAGCAGTGTTAACGTGACAGCTAATATTGATCTCAATGATAAGCTGTCACTGACTTCGATTACGGGTTATGTCAAGCATGATTGGCTCTATCAAGAGGACTGGGATGGCTCGCCAATTGGTCTTGCAGGGTACGCTCAAGAGCAATCTGGGAAATACTATAGCCAGGAAGTGCGGCTTAATGTGGCTGCCAGTGAAGACTTGAATTGGTATGTTGGTGCGAGTGCTTATAAGGAAGATGTTTCTGCCATGCTAAGCAACCAAACCGGTGATACAGAGGCTTATTTTGGTCCATATTATGCACCTTACTTTAACGATATCACCGAAACAAATGACACCCATGGTGACTACAGTGGCTGGGCTGTCTACGGCGATATGACATATCAGGTAACGGAAAAAATGGACGTTAGTGTGGGAGCGCGTTATACCGTAGATAAAAAAGAAGCGGAGACCACTATCATGGGACAAGGGTTTGTATGGCCCGTCTATACGCCGGTTCCCGTTAAGGGAACAAAGGATTGGAAGGACCTGTCACCAAGAGTTACGTTGCGTTACTTTGCCAGCGACGATTTGATGGTATTTGGCTCTGTTTCGAGCGGTTATAAAGCGGGTGGTTTTGGTACTGATAATGTAACGGCTTCCTCTGATGGTATTGCTCTGCCAAGTGCAGAGCTTGATCCTTTCGATCCGGAAACTATCCTCTCTTATGAGGTTGGCGCTAAAGGTGGCCTAGCGGGAGGGCGAATAAAATATGGAATTAGTGCTTACTCCTATCAATACGAGGATCTACAGACTGTTATTGTTGAGGTTGGTAAGGCGCTTGTTGAGAATATAGGCGAGGTTGACGGTACTGGTATCGAGCTTGATCTGCGAGCAGCGGTTAATGATAATTGGTCTCTATTTATGGGTGCCGCTTGGAGTGATACTGATGCCAGGGGCATTCCTCTGGAGGTATGTGCTGAACTCAGTGGTGCTAATTGCGCGGGTAACCGCCTTGGATTCAATCCAGAGTGGACCGTCTCCGGTGGTATCAATGGATTCTATTCTCTTGAAGGAGGCGATATTATTACCGCGCTAAGTTTTTCTTGGCAGGATGATTTCTTCAGCGAGCTGAGTAATTCTGATTTTGGAGCTATCGAAAGTGCTAGCTTTGTTAACCTGCGTACTAGTTGGAACAGTAAACAGAACTGGAGTTTAAGCCTATATGCCGAGAATATTTTAGATGAAGAGTCTTTTGCCGGAGGTGACGGAGGAGCCATTCCGTATAGTTTTGGTCCTGCGCTACCGCGTACTGCTGGTGTGGAGTTTGGCTTCACGTTCTAAAGTGAAAATAGTAAATAAGCTAATTTAGGGTATCCCTTTGAGGGGCGATTTATCGCTCCTTTTTTTATGAATAGTTAAAATAGCCTGTTTTCATGATTGAGTTTTGTCATGTATTTATCTGATGTATCGATATTTTTGAGAGCCATAATTAGGCAGCACTGACTATGACAACGACAGATTCTACCGATGTCCAAGCAACCATCGAAGAGTTCATTGCCCTGGGCTTTCAGGCGCTTACGCAAGGCGACCTGAATGTGGCCCGTGGTTATTGTATGACGATTCTCAAACGGTACCCAAAAAATGAGCAAACACATTTTTTGGTTGGTCTGATTGCGCTAGCCAGTAACGATCGAGATAAAGCTACTCTGGCATTCCATACAGTTACAGGCCTCAACCCCGTTCATGTAGCAGCATGGGCACATCTTGCCAAATTACAGGCGCAAAGTGGGCATATTAATCTTGCCGACCATGCCCTTGCCAAAGCAGTAAAGCATGAAAATGGCGATATTCCGCAGGTACAGGATATCATTGGCTCATGCTTTTCAATGCTCGGAGAGCATAAAATAGCGAATGACTGGTTCAAAAAGGCCGCAGCTCAAGCCCCTGATAATGCTGCTATTAATGTGAATCTTGCTAATAGTCAGATATATCTTGGCGATACGGCTGCGGCAAAACTACGGTTGTCTAAAGTGTTAGCCATTGCGCCTACCAATGGTCAGGCTCATTGGTTGCTGTCGGGACTGGTTAAAGCTAATAACACCGACCATTTAGAGCACATTAATAGTATTTTGAAGAACCGTTCTATACCAACCCAAGCCGAGGCTTTCTTATGTTATGGCGCGGGTAAAGAGTGCGAAGACTTGGCGCGCTGGGATCAAGCGTTTCACTATTTTGAACGCGGAGCTAAGGCGCGTAGGAAGCTTGTCAGTTTCGATAATACCCAAGAAGAAGAAACATTCAACGCACTAAAAAAAACTTATACGAAACAATGGTTGGCGACCAAATCTAAATGCTGTGATACAGATGCCCCCGTCTTTATCGTTGGCCAGCCTCGTACAGGCACCACGCTCGTTGAGCGAATTATCACCTCGCATTCCCAGGTTCATTCGGCGGGTGAATTGCTCCAATTTGGTATTACAGTGCGCAGGCAAAGTAATTATAGCGGCAGTGAGCGATTTTCAGCATCGCTATTTGAAGCCGCCGCCAATCTTGATTGTGAAAAGCTGGGCGAAGCATATATGGCTAGTACAAAACAATTTAGAGGAAAAACCGCTCATTTCGTCGATAAACTTCCCTACAATTATCAGTTTTTACCACTTATCTTAGCGGCATTACCAAAGGCTAAAATTATTCATTTAGTGCGCGATCCTATGGATGTTTGCTTTTCTGGTTACAAACAATTATTTGCTGATGCCTATCCTCACTCCTATGATTTAGAAGAAATGGCGAGACATTTTGTGCGCTACTACCGCCTGATGGACATTTGGCGACAGCGCTTTCCCGGCCGTTTTCTTGACGTGCGCTATGAAGAGGTAGCGGCTGATGTGGATACCGAAAGCAGGCGTATTATTAATTACTTAAAACTACCTTGGGAAGATGCCTGCGCCAATTTTCACCAGCAGGAAGCGGCGGTAACCACCGCAAGCGCGATGCAAGTGAGACAGCCGGCACACACAAGGTCTGTTGGGCGGTGGCGGCGTTACGAAAAACAATTACATCTAGTATGGGAGATTCTTGTTAAGGAAAACATAGTGACTAATGAAAAGCGTTAGAGTCAACGCATACGGGCCACTTTTCGCTATGTTAGGTTGATTGAATCATAAAACTTGGCTGTCATCGCGCCATTAGCTGTGACGCAAGTTGCCAGCAGGGAGTTTCACTAAACCTATCTGGTACCCAAGTATATGAACCAGGCACAGTGTGAGGCTTTGGTTGGAAAGATAGTCAGTTAAGTTTAGAACCTAAATTAAAATTTTGGAGTTAATATGAACAGTAACGAGACAATAGTTGCACAAGCTGCGAACCTGCAGCGTTTGCTTGAGAGTCAACGTGCGGCCCAGTTAAAGGACCCTTATCCTACCCTTGAGCTTCGTCAAGATCGTATCAACCGCATGATCGATATGCTAGTTCGTCATGAGCAGCGCCTGGTAGAGGCGGTGAAGGAAGATTTTGAAAATCGTTCTCATCTGATGACGCGTGTGTCTGATATCGTACCGACAATAGAGAACCTCAAATATGTTCGTAAACATATGAAGCGATGGATGAGGCCGGAGAAGCGCAAGAGTCAATTTCCCCTAGGATTATTGGGCGCTAAATCTAAGGTAGAATATATGCCGCTCGGCATCGTGGGCAATATCTCACCCTGGAATTTCCCGATAGCGCTCGCTCTTGGGCCGATAGCGGAAATTTTTGGCGCGGGCAATCGAGTTATGTTGAAACCTTCTGAGCTTAGCCCCCAAACATCTCAGGCGATGGCAGAGATCATTGCAGGCAGTTTCGATGAAACTGAATTCTTGGCAGTGTTGGGTGGCCCAGAGATGGCGGCAGAATTTTCCAAATTGAAATTTGATCATCTATTGTTTACCGGATCAACCAACATCGCGCGCCTGGTTGCTCAGTCCGCAGCACCGAATTTAGTGCCAATGACGTTGGAACTGGGAGGAAAGAATCCCGTGGTTATTTCCTCTACTGCAGACATTAAGCTGGCTGCAGATAAAGTGATGTGGGCACAAACCTTTAATGGCGGCCAAATTTGTCTGTGTCCTGATACGGTGTTTGTACCTGAGTACTTGGTGGAAGAGTTTGTGGCGGCGTGCCAGGCGAGTGTAAAAAAAATGTACCCTGATATTGCCAATAATGAAACCTATACCCACATCATTACCCAGAGGCATGCTGACCGCCTCAGGGCGATGGTTGCCGAGGCCAAAAATACCGGTGCTCGGGTAGTCCCATTGTACGATAATGAAGGTAGTGGGCGTCGGGTATTACCGTCTTTGATTTTGAATGCCGATACGAACAGCCGGGTCATGCAAGAGGAAATTTTCGGAGCTCTTTTACCGATAGTTGGGTACACGGAGATGCAGGAAGTGGTCGACTATATCAACGAACGACCAAGACCTCTTGCCTTGTACTATTTTGGACGCAATAAGCAAGAGATAGAAAAGCTCACTTTTCAGACTACGTCTGGCGGCATGGTGGTGAATGATATGATGGCGCATATCATGCAGACAGACCTACCATTTGGTGGTGTGGGAGAAAGTGGTATGGGGACCTATCACGGCTTTGATGGCTTTAAAAACTTTAGTCATGCTAAAGCCGTTTATGTCCAGTCGAAGCTGGATCCTTTTAGGCTGATTCGCCCGCCTTATGGAAAGTTTTTTGATTCTGCTGTTAGTAAGCAGATAAAACCATAAAAATGATGTTCCTCAGTTGTACGGCACCACGTTGCCCCGAATCTGCCGAACCTAAATAATGGTAAAAAGGAAAAATGAAGTATCCTTTGAATGAGTACAAGGGAGTTTAAAAACGGAACCAGCATTAAGTACTGAACAATAACATAGGCTAAACCCACTGGTCGAGAGGTGTTCAATGCGAAATAATCTTTCAATGCATAGGTGCTAATTTTTTATCTTTGGCGGTAACTGTTTAGACTTTGCGTTTTCGGCTCAACGTTATTGCGCGCGACTTAAAACTCGCGGTGAGGCGCAAGATAAGTGCTAATAAACCTAAAAAGCTAAAGACAATATCCACTACCTTAGAATTCTGACTTAATGCTTGTTCAGCGTAACTTCCCCAGATCGCCGCCCAAAAGTACCAAATACCTATCAAATGAAGCCAATGCCATTGAGTGGGGCTTAATCTTTGGCGTACAGGGAAAAATGAAGTGAGCGTCAGCGCAAACAAAAATACGTAGCTGGCACTGCGGCCCAAAAGGTCACTAGTCTTGTGTAATTCATCCCAGTAATAGGCAGGGTATAACGCAAACAATACTGCGATGAATACTGCCTGCCAGACGAACCCAGCAGCAAAGGATAAACCGGTATAACGGCGGTTACGCAATAGCCATTTTGAAACACTGCCAGGGTAAAGTAATACCAAAGCTGATGTAGAAAATGCGATAAATATCCAAGGGGAGGCAAATCGTACAGACAAGCGTATCAACTGCACGATTGATTCAGGCGTCGAGAATCCAATCACAATCATCCCTGCGGTCATTCCACCAAGAGTCAATCCCGCGATCATAAAAAACAGCGGCCAACCGTTGATTAGTCTGTGACGCATTAGTCTCAATGTTTGATCTCTCATGAGATTAATTCCGCCGTATTCGTCACCGTACAAAGGTAGGCGCTGTTATTTAGAAACCTCTTGATGTGGTCTCCTTTATAATAATGGCTATGCCTTTATTTTTTCAGAGTGGTCGTCTGCCAGTTGGTATATTCCATCAAGCCATGTAAAGAGTTTTCACAGCCAAGTCCAGATTGTTTGTGCCCGCCAAATGCTTGAAATGGCGAGTACTGATGTACCTCATTAAGCCATACGGTCCCAGCTTCAAGCTGGCTACCAATACGCTCAACGGCGTTCAAATCTTTGCCCCATACTGTGGCGCCCAGCCCATAGATAGTGTCATTGGCTCTGGCGATAACATCGTCCTCATCTGACCACTTAAGTAGCGGCAAAATCGGACCAAAAGGCTCTTCCTGAACAATCCTAGAGTTCTCTGGAGGATTATCAACCAGAGACACTGGAACGAACCACCCTTTAGCATTTTCATCGATTTTTCCACCAAGAGCGAACTTGTAGCCATTGGCATGGCAGTCGGCGAAGTAGTCTTTTACCTTGCCATACTGCATGGAATTTTGGATGGGTCCAAGATCAGTATCTTCTAAGGTCCCATCACCGACCTTGATATTTGCTTCAATAAATTCGACCAGTGCGTCGCGGACCTCATCATAGATATCCTCATGGATGTAGAGTCGCTTGGACACATTACAGAATTGAGCATTGTTTTGAAAAGCGGCCCAAAACAGCTCAGGGGCAATGGCCTTTGCATCAACATCCGGTAGCACAATCGCTGGATCATTGCCTCCAAGCTCTAATGTCACACGCTTAATAGTATCCGCTGCAGAGCGCATAACGTGCCGACCAGTTTCGGTAGATCCGGTGAAAGCAACTTTATTGATACCTGGATGGCTAGTTATCCATTTACCTAAATCATCTCCACCACTGACCGCACTCAATACCCCTGGCGGGAATGCCTGCTGTGCAAGTTCAACCATTTTTAAGTCACATAGGGGAGTATAGGGCGAGGGTTTTAGTATTAAAGTACAGCCAGCCATCAGTGCCGGTGCGATTTTCCAGATAGAGAGCAAGATTGGAAAATTCCAAGGGACGATTGCACCGACTACGCCTACGGGGGTAAATCGGGTAATGACGCGTCTTTCATCAGTCTCTTCAACCAATTCATCGGGTAACGACTGGGTAGCAATTGCACGTATCCATGCTACAGAGCCTAAAACTTCAAATTCGGCGCCTGCTCTAGGCTTGCCTTGCTCGCGAGTGAGGAGAGTCATGAGCTCCTCTGAATGGGCCTCTAAAAGATCTGCAAAACCTTCCATTGCAGACTGGCGCTGGCTTACAGGGGTATTTCGCCAAGGCTCCAAGGCCTGACGTGCCGCTCGTACAGTGTCATCCAGCAGCTCTTTTGAGGCATCGGGCACTTCAGCAAATACCGCTCTTGTCGCAGGATTGTATACTGGCTGGGTATTCTTGGTTACGACGGCCTCACCGTTTATGGTCATCACATAATTAGTATCAAATTGCATCATGGTTTGTTTTCCTTTGGGCTACTTAATGATTAGTTTTGACGCATCGTGGAAATTAATCAGTTCACGACGCATAATTTTTCCTGTCGATGTTTTGGGAAGATCGTCAATAAATTGAATATCTCTAGGTATTTTGTAGGCAGCAAGTCGTTCACGGCAAAAGCTCAATAGCTCGGCCACTGACGGGCTAGCATCTTGTTTTAATACAACATAAGCTTTTGCAAGTTCTCCTTTCATTTCGTCGGGTATGGGCCCCACTGCAACCATGGCTACATCTGGGTGTGATGCGAGGACGTGCTCTAACTCAGCGGGATAGATATTGAAACCCGCCGTGAGTATCATATCTTTGATGCGATCGACAATAACGATAAAACCGTTCTCATCGAAGCGAGCAACATCACCCGTGCGTAACCAGCCATCTTTACTTAGCACTTCCTTTGTACCTACTTCGTTTCCAAAGTAGCCCTGCATGACAGTAGGCCCTTTAATAAGAAGTTCTCCAGCCTCTCCACTGGGTAGCTCAGTATCAGAGTTCTCTGTACTTACAATTTTTGCTTGCGTGTAGGGTATGGGTAAGCCAATTGACCCATGGCGATAGTCGCCGTTCCAAATAAAGGTGGTGCCCAAGCCGGCTAGTTCGGTCATGCCCCAGACTTCAATCAGCGGGCAATTAAAATTATCTTCTACTAGTGCCATCTTGGCGGGCGGCATGGTCTGGCCGCCAACGGAGCAAAAGCGAAGTGATGATAAGTTACGCTGACTGAGACTTGGGCTCACCAGCATGTACATATACATGGTTGGTACCCCATCGAAAACAGTTGCTTGATACTTTTCAATGGATTCAAGAATTTCCTCAGGGTCAAATACGGAGTGCAGAACTAGTGTTCCGCCGTTCTGAAAGCAGGCACTCATGACTACATTGCCATAGACATGGGGGCAGGGTAGCGCTGTAACAAGAATGTCTTGTTCGCAGCGACCATGCATTAAAGCGGTCATCAAGATGTTTGTGGTAACGGCTTTATGCGACAACATGGCACCTTTGGGTTTTCCCGTGGTACCTGATGTGTAGCAGATAGTTGACAGTGATTCCTTATCTATGATCGGGCTTATAAAAACCTCAGAAGCCTCTTTAATAAGTTGATCGAAGGCAGTGGCCTCTGCAGGAATGTCTGTACCATATAAAATTAGTTTGTCGATGGATGACTGGCCTTTTAATCCCATGAGGGGTAGCCCTTTCTCTTTAGATGCAATAATAACCTTAGCGCCACAGTCTTCAACGACAAAGGCAACTTCTTCGGGGGTTAACATCACATTAATGGGATTTACCACCGCACCGACTTTTAACACTGCGTAATAACTAATGACCCATTCCCAGGCATTGGCACCATAAAGAGTAACGCGATCACCTGGAGACACACCAATTTTAACCAGGCTATTGGCCATCTGATTGGCGAGGGCGTCCAACTTCAGATAACTAAGCTGCTGACCGTCAATAATTAACGCTATTTTATGTTGATATTTTTCAGCAGAGGTAGCTAAAAGTTGCGCGATGGAATGTTGCATGTGTTTCCCTTTTTATTAAACGGGCTACCGGAACTCGCCAGACTAATCAGCGGAGCGATTACCGTCAGCATTGGTAATGGTGTTAGTAACCTTGTTAGCTCAAAAAGCTGTTTTGGCTTTAAGATGGCATCTCAGGCATCCATCACTTAATTCTATAATTACTGACATCGACAATCGTGCTAATATTGCCAAACAAAAAGATCAAATGTTCGGTAAACTAGAAAGCATGTCGAAGGATATATTCTAGCATGTCATTCGACATGTCAATGCTTTGGGAAAATCTCTATGGGTGAGCGTAAACTTCAAATACTGCAGACAGCGATCAAAATTATCGCCGATTCTGGCTATGGCAGTTTAACTATGCGCGCTCTGGCTCGTGAGAGCGGCATCAAACTGGGTGCTCTGCAGTACCATTTTCGAACACGAGAGGTCATGCTGCGCGCCTTAGTTACTTACATTGCGGCTGAGTATAAAAAGAACGTTCAACTAGTGAGCTTAGATACCGACTCCCTAGACATTGATGAACTGTTGACGTTTCTGCTGACTGATCCTGTCGAGGGTCTATTTCAGGAGGATAGGCTGTGGCCGCAACTCTGGGGAATGATGCTGGTTGAGCCGTTAGTGGCAGATCTGGTCGATGACATCTACAGAGAATATATTCAAATATTCGAGAAAAGTCTGGAGCGTAGTGGTAGCAACGCACCTCGCGCAGAGGCACTTTTGATAATGTCTATGGTAGAAGGTACCACATTGTTCATTGGTAAAGGCAGGCCTTGGTCGGGTGATAATGATGCTGTACTTGATAAGCTTAGGGAGTTTATCAATGGCAAGTATAACAATAAAACATGAATATAAAGTCGGTCTTGCCATAGTGGCTCACCGAGACAACCCGTGGCCTTGTTTTAATTTACCTGTCGCCGCGACCAGAATAAAGTAGCAAAAGCCCGATCAAATCATACAATACCTTTACATGTCATATGACATGCTTTAACCTATCATAGCATAGCATAGCATAGCTATAGATCTTGAGCTTGCTGCTTTAGCCGCAAAAACTAGTAGTCAAATTCTAATGATGCAGGTTTATCCAAAAGGTTTGAATACGTTTAGGAGAAAATAATGAGTACGACTGTTTCAC